>ENA-OPYE01001984-OPYE01001984.1-human-gut-metagenome-genome-assembly--contig:-NODE-1984-length-9564-cov-3.097697_pt1 | contig 9564 bp, 10 predicted proteins | sample MGYA00241063_ERZ501442 | MGnify/ENA primary metagenome ERZ501442 (study PRJEB25962, sample SAMEA1967055) | human gut metagenome | biome: human gut; feature: human-associated habitat; material: faeces... | reverse complement strand
GTCATCGGGCATTATCTGAACATAAAACACTATCAATAAGTTGGAGTCATTACCGTCATCGCGTACCTTACATTACCTGTCATGAAGGAATTAAAAGATGAAAACAACAGCAAAGCTGTCGTTCATGATGTTTGTTGAATGGTTTATCTGGGGCGCGTGGTTTGTGCCATTGTGGTTGTGGTTAAGTAAAAGCGGTTTTAGTGCCGGAGAAATTGGCTGGTCGTATGCCTGTACCGCCATTGCGGCGATCCTGTCGCCGATTCTGGTTGGCTCCATCACTGACCGCTTTTTCTCGGCACAGAAAGTGCTGGCGGTATTGATGTTCGCTGGTGCGGTGCTGATGTATTTCGCTGCGCAACAGACCACTTTTGCCGGCTTCTTCCCGTTACTGCTGGCCTACTCGCTAACCTATATGCCGACCATTGCGCTGACTAACAGTATCGCTTTTGCCAACGTGCCGGATGTGGAGCGTGATTTCCCGCGCATTCGTGTGATGGGCACTATCGGCTGGATTGCCTCTGGTCTGGCATGTGGATTCTTGCCGCAAATGCTGGGTTATGCCGATATCTCACCGACGAACATCCCGCTGCTGATTACCGCCGGAAGTTCTGCTCTGCTTGGTGTGTTTGCGTTTTTCCTGCCCGACACGCCACCAAAAAGCACCGGCAAAATGGATATTAAAGTCATGCTCGGCCTGGATGCGCTGATCCTGCTGCGCGATAAGAACTTCCTCGTCTTTTTCTTCTGTTCATTCCTGTTTGCGATGCCACTGGCGTTCTATTACATCTTTGCCAACGGTTATCTGACCGAAGTTGGCATGAAAAACGCCACTGGCTGGATGACGCTCGGCCAGTTCTCTGAAATCTTCTTTATGCTGGCATTACCGTTTTTTACCAAACGCTTTGGTATCAAAAAGGTATTATTACTTGGTCTGGTCACCGCTGCGATCCGCTATGGCTTCTTTATTTACGGTAGTGCGGATGAATATTTCACCTACGCGTTACTGTTCCTCGGTATTTTGCTGCACGGCGTAAGTTACGATTTTTACTACGTTACCGCTTACATCTATGTCGATAAAAAAGCTCCCGTGCATATGCGTACCGCCGCGCAGGGGCTGATCACGCTCTGCTGCCAGGGCTTCGGCAGTTTGCTCGGCTATCGTCTTGGCGGTGTGATGATGGAAAAGATATTCGCTTATCAGGAACCGGTAAACGGACTGACTTTCAACTGGGCCGGGATGTGGACTTTCGGCGCGGTGATGATTGCCATTATCGCCGTGCTGTTCATGATTTTTTTCCGCGAATCCGACAACGAAATTACGGCTATCAAGGTCGATGATCGCGATATTGCGTTGACACAAGGGGAAGTTAAATGAAAACAGAACGTATTCTCGGTGCTCTTTATGGGCAGGCGTTAGGGGATGCGATGGGGATGCCCTCCGAGCTTTGGCCGCGCAGTCGCGTCAAAGCACACTTTGGCTGGATTGACCGTTTTCTGCCTGGGCCAAAGGAGAATAACGCAGCCTGTTATTTTAACCGCGCCGAATTCACCGACGATACCTCGATGGCGCTGTGTCTGGCGGATGCGTTACTGGAACGTGAAGGCAAGATCGATCCGGATCTGATTGGGCGTAATATTCTCGACTGGGCGCTGCGTTTCGACGCCTTTAACAAAAACGTACTAGGTCCGACCTCGAAGATTGCGCTTAACGCCATTCGCGACGGTAAACCCGTTGCTGAACTGGAAAATAACGGCGTGACCAACGGCGCAGCGATGCGCGTCTCGCCATTAGGTTGTTTGCTTCCGGCGCGCGATATTGACTCTTTTATTGATGATGTGGCGCTGGCCTCCAGCCCGACACATAAATCCGATCTGGCGGTTGCGGGGGCGGTAGTCATCGCATGGGCGATTTCTCGTGCCATTGACGGAGAAAGCTGGTCAGCGATTGTTGATTCACTGCCTTCAATTGCGCGACATGCTCAACAAAAACGCATCACTACCTTCAGCGCCTCACTGGCAGCACGTCTGGAGATTGCGCTGAAAATTGTGCGCAATGCCGATGGCACCGAATCCGCCAGCGAACAGCTTTACCAGGTCGTTGGCGCAGGTACCAGCACTATTGAGTCCGTTCCGTGCGCCATTGCGCTGGTTGAACTGGCACAAACCGACCCGAACCGTTGCGCCGTCCTGTGCGCTAACCTTGGCGGCGACACAGACACCATCGGTGCTATGGCGACGGCAATTTGCGGCGCGTTGCATGGCGTTAACGCTATCGATCCTGCGTTAAAGGCGGAACTGGATGCAGTAAATCAGCTTGATTTCAACCGCTATGCCACGGCGCTGGCGAAGTATCGCCAACAACGGGAGGCGATATGAGCGGCGCTCGATTACACACGCTGCTGCCTGAATTAGCCACGCGTCAGCCGGTGATGGTCGTCGGCGCGGCGGTCATTGATGTGATCGCCGACGCTTATGCCCTCCCCTGGCGTGGGTGCGATATCGAACTGAAACAGCAGAGCGTTAACGTTGGCGGCTGTGCACTGAATATTGCCGTGGCATTAAAGCGCCTCGGCATCGAAGCGGGTAATGCCTTGCCGCTCGGTCAGGGGGTGTGGGCGGAGATTATTCGCAACCGGATGGCAAAAGAGGACTTAATCAGCCTGATCGATAACGCCGAAGGTGATAACGGCTGGTGTCTGGCGCTGGTTGAGCCGGATGGCGAACGCACTTTTATGTCATTCAGCGGTGTGGAAAATCAGTGGAATCGCCAGTGGCTGGCGCGATTAACCGTTGCGCCTGGCAGCCTGCTCTATTTTTCCGGTTATCAACTGGCCTCGCCCTGCGGCGAATTGTTAGTGGAATGGCTGGAAAAGCTGCAAGACGTGACGCCGTTTATCGATTTTGGCCCACGTATTGGCGATATCCCGGATGTATTACTGGCGCGGATCATGGCCTGTCGACCTTTAGTGTCACTCAATCGTCAGGAGGCTGAGATTGCCGCCGAACGTTTTGCTCTATCCGCAGAGATAACAACACTAGGCAAGCAATGGCAGGAGAAATTTGCCGCGCCGTTGATCATTCGTCTCGATAAAGAGGGCGCATGGTATTTCAGCAACGACGCTTCTGGCTGCATTCCGGCATTTCCAACGCAAGTTGTAGACACCATTGGGGCGGGCGACAGTCATGCCGGCGGCGTACTTGCCGGGCTGGCCTCTGGTCTGCCACTGGCGGATGCCGTATTACTGGGCAATGCAGTGGCGTCGTGGGTTGTCGGGCATCGGGGCGGTGATTGTGCGCCAACGCGCGAGGAACTACTCCTCGCACACAAAAACGTATAGATCGCTGCGACAGTGGCTGATGCTGTACTCAATAGGCCGTTGCTGTTGGTCAAGCGCCACTTGCTTGATCACCAGCACCGGTATTTTGCTATCTAACTGAATATGTGACTGAAACTCGGCATCCGGGCGCTAACGCGGGAACGCGTACGTTGTGGGTAAATGTGCTGGCTGCGGAAGTAGTCATAAAGAGAAATTCCGATGGCATCAACATCATGAATTAAATGCGCCGGAACCCACGATTCCTCAATCGATACCGCCTCTTCATCGACATAGCGAATACGCTTAAGCAAAAAGACATCACTTCCCGCTTCGACCGCCAGCTGTTGCGCGACTTCTTCGGGACATTTCACGACACGCTTGTTAACCCATAGCGTATCGGGCTTTTTCCCGCGCAATACCACCTGCTGAGAAAACCCCCGCGCTTCTTTCAGCGAGTATTCGAAGATGTTGTTGATCTGCGTGCCGTAACCACGCGAACGCGTCACCACGCCCTCTTCTTCCAGCGCCTGCATCGCCTTGCGCACCGTAATGCGCGAAACGCCGGTTAACTGACTTAAATCACGCTCACCGGGCAAAATATTGCCATGCTCCAGCACCCCGCTGCGCACGGCATTTTTTACCGTTTCGGCAAACTTAATATAAAGCGGCGTGTTATCCGCCGCTAAAATACGTTCGTTCAGTTGGGCAATCAGCTGGGTATGCGCTTGTTCCATTTGTCTTTTTCCTGCCGGGGAGTCTGGTGGGAGTATATCACTGCTTCTTATTTAAGGCGTTTCTTTAATCCCATCAACGAATCCCTGCAACTCCTCCTCTGTGCCATTAAACACATTAAAATCCACCGGACCATTAATGCCATCGACCTGTCCACGGTCGGAATGCTGCCAGAAGCGCCAGGCCATGCCGTCATTGTCCGGACGACGTTGATAGTAGTGAGCCACCCACCACGGATATTCATTGAAATAGCCCGCCAGATTCGTGTGATAAAAAACGGCTCCTGAGTAAATAATCGGCTTTTTCCCCGTACTTTTTTCGACCATTTTTAGCCACTGACTTACCCGCTTGCGTAATTCTTTTGCCGATAATTTTCCCCGTTCTTCTACGTCCAGCACGGCAGGGAAATCGCCTTGTGAGAAATCCACCGTTTGCAGAAATAATCTCGCCTGAACTGAAGCGGATACCGACGGGGAAAAATAATGATACGCCCCGCGCAGCAGGCCATTTTCGCGGCTTAGTTGCCAGTTACGCGAAAAATAGGGGTCCACCAGCTTTTCGCCTTCCGTCGCCTTAATAAAGGCAAATTGTAAGCGAATACCGTTATCGCGCATTTTTGCCACCCGCTGCCAGTCGATTCGCTCCTGCCAGCGTGAAACATCAATACCATGAATGGTGTAACTGGCAGGAATGCGAATAGCAAAAGATTTGACCGGGCGATAACCGTAGAAGTGGATGTAGTCTTTAATCTGAATTGCTGTCGAATAGAAAAAATTCACCGTCTGACGCGGATAAATTGCAACGATGGAAATTAGCCCAAGAGCGCATAATAAAGCGGTGAATTTTTTTCGACTGGTGATTCTCAGCTGCATTGGTTTCATCCCTGAATGTCAGCGCCAAAGGCTGACAATCACCAAAGCAGCTATAGTACGGTGCTCACCACCAGGCGTGGAAGTGGTGAACCGGACCAATACCGTGACCAACTTCCAGCGTGTCGGCCTGGGCTAACGCCGATGAAAGCCAGCTTTTTGCCTCCTGTACGGTGTCAGCCCAGTTTGTATGGCGCGGGCGCAGTGCAGCCAACGCCGCAGAGAGCGTACAACCAGTGCCGTGAGTGTTTTTGGTCATAATGCGCGGTGCGGTAAACCGTTGTTCCCCCTCACGAGTAAACAGCCAGTCCGGGCTTTGCTCATCATCCAGATGACCACCTTTCATTAGCACTGCGCCACAGCCCATCGCCAACAGCGATCGCCCTTGTTCCAGCATTTCCTGTTCGGTGCGCGCGTGTGGCGCGTCGAGCAAGGCGGCTGCTTCGGGCAAGTTTGGCGTTATTAATGAAACATGTGGCAATAATCGACTGCGCAGCGTAGCAACCGCCGAAGGTGAAAGCAGCGGGTCGCCGCTTTTTGCCAGCATAACGGTGTCGAGTACCACGTTTTGGATCTGATAACGTTGCAACCGTTCTGCCACCGCTTCAACAATATCGGTTTCCGCCAACATACCGATTTTAGTGGTGTCGATTCGCACATCACTGAACACCGAATCGAGCTGGGCGGCGACAAAATCAGGCTCAATGCGATACACCGACTGTACGCCACGGGTATTTTGCGCCACCAGTGCAGTAATAACTGAGCAACCATAAGCGCCAAGTGCCGAGAAGGTTTTAAGATCGGCCTGAATCCCCGCACCACCACTCGGATCAGTACCGGCAATCGTCAGAGCGTTAATTCGTTTCATGCCTGCACCTCCTGCGTCAATTGCCAGAGCGCATCAAGGAAATGTGGAACAAAACTGCCTGGCCCCTCGCTTCTGGCAACTGCGCGTTCTCCGGCTTGTTTCATCCAGTGACAGGCAGATGCGATATTTTCCAGCGTATCGCCTGGTAGCGCACAACAGGCAGCGACAACCGCCGATAATGCACAGCCAGTTCCTACCACTTTGGTCATTAGCGGATCGCCACCGTGAATGCCAACGATACGATGTCCATCGGTAACATAATCCACCTCGCCAGTGACCACGACGATTGCGCCAGTTTCCCGTGCCAGTGTTTGTGCAGCAGGTATCGCGTTAGCTGCGGCATCAGTGGTATCCACTCCCCGTCCGCCATTAGCAACGCCAGCTAATGCCATGATTTCCGAAGCATTACCACGTATGGCGGTTGGCTTATGAGACAGAAGTTCCAGACAAAAACGGCGGCGATAATCGAGTGCACCCACCGCTACTGGATCAAGCGTCCAGGGTGTTTGAGAGCGTTTTGCCTGTTCAACGGCGGCACGCATCGCCTGTGCGCGTGGCTGCGTCAGCGTGCCAACGTTAATCAGCAACGCACTGGCGATTGCCGCAAACTGACTGGCCTCTTCGGTTTCGATGACCATCGCTGGCGATGCACCGAGCGCCAGTAAGGTATTGGCAGTAAAGGTTTGCACCACATCATTGGTCATACAGTGCACAAGGGGGGAATGTTTGTGAAAAAGATGTAACGCGTGCGCAGATTGCGCGGAACTCAGCAGGTCGACTTGCATAGTTTGCTCCTGCCATAACGTGAAGAAGCAATGACCTGGTGGTCCGTGACTTCCCTACGCTGGCATTATCCAGATCAGGTGATACGGGTATTTCTCAGCCTTCACGCAGAAGGGCACCCCGAGTCGTTTGGTTGCGATGATAAATCGCAAAGGAGGATGGTAATGTCCAGCGCACGCGTTGTAAACGAGGAAAAACGGCAGTTTTACAATCGCGTTAATAAATTATTTGATATATGAATCCAGCACCTTCAGAACGACATCCAGATCTTCTTCACGTTTTAGCTCATCCCCCTGGTGAACGATGTGTTCCGTCAGATGACCTTTAATCACTTCCCGCATCAGACCGTTTACCGCGCCACGGATAGCAGCAATCTGTTGTAAAACTGCAGCGCATTCGTGCGGCTCGTCGAGCATTTTCTTGAGCGCCACGACCTGGCCCTGAATCTTACTGGCACGCGCTTTCAGTTTCTGTTTATCACGGATGGTATGAGACATGGCAACACCAGGTTAACAAGAATATGAAAAATCATAGCACTATTAATCTACTGGGGGGTAGTATCAGGTACTGGGGGGGAGTAGAATCAGATTGCCGAATTAATACTAAGAATTATTATCATGACCGAATTTACAACTCTTCTTCAGCAAGGAAACGCCTGGTTCTTCATCCCCAGCGCCATCTTACTTGGTGCGCTTCATGGCCTGGAACCGGGGCACTCAAAAACGATGATGGCGGCGTTTATCATCGCCATCAAAGGCACCATTAAACAGGCGGTGATGCTCGGACTGGCAGCAACTATTTCGCATACCGCAGTGGTCTGGTTAATTGCCTTTGGCGGGATGGTGATCAGCAAACGCTTTACTGCTCAATCAGCAGAACCGTGGCTCCAGTTGATTTCCGCAGTGATCATTATTAGCACCGCGTTCTGGATGTTCTGGCGTACCTGGCGCGGCGAACGCAACTGGCTGGAGAATATGCACGAGCACGAGCACGAGCACGAGCACGAGCACGAGCACGAGCATGATCATGAGCATCATCACCATCACGAACATGGCGAGTATCAGGATGCCCATGCACGAGCCCATGCCAATGACATTAAAAGACGATTTGATGGTAGAGAGGTCACCAACTGGCAAATTTTGTTATTTGGCTTAACCGGTGGCCTTATCCCCTGCCCGGCAGCAATTACCGTGCTGTTGATTTGCATTCAGTTGAAAGCCCTGACACTGGGCGCAACACTGGTCGTCAGTTTTAGCATTGGCCTGGCGTTAACGCTTGTCACCGTAGGCGTTGGCGCAGCAATCAGCGTTCAGCAGGTCGCAAAACGCTGGAGCGGATTTAACACTCTCGCTAAACGCGCTCCCTATTTTTCCAGTCTGTTGATTGGCTTAGTTGGTGTGTATATGGGCGTACATGGCTTCATGGGCATAATGCGATAACTCAATCCTTTAGGCTTGCATGTTATCTTCAGCCCAGGATGATTCTTAAATCAGCTATTTCCGCTGACTCTCTGCTCGCTAAGGATGCTTTTAGGGCATCCTTTCATTTACACTTTTTACGAAATCATGGGATCACTAACAAAATATCGCTTGTCAGTTATATTGTATGGCAGGAAAGATATGCGACTGATATTACAGATCCCCAAAGTGGAGAGTTTATGACCATTAAAAATAAGATGTTGCTGGGTGCGCTTTTGCTGGTTACCAGTGCCGCCTGGGCCGCACCAGCCACCGCGGGTTCGACCAATACCTCGGGAATTTCTAAGTATGAGTTAAGCAGTTTCATTGCTGACTTTAAGCATTTCAAACCAGGTGACACCGTACCAGAAATGTACCGTACCGATGAGTACAACATTAAGCAGTGGCAGTTACGTAACCTGCCCGCGCCTGATGCCGGGACGCACTGGACCTATATGGGTGGCGCGTACGTGTTGATCAGCGACACCGACGGTAAAATCATTAAAGCCTACGACGGTGAGATTTTTTATCATCGCTAAAAAAAGCCCCCTCGGAGAGAGGGGGAAATGCAAACACCTTGTTATTTTTTATTATTAGCCACTTGCTCGTCTTGCTTATTATTAGTCGTATTTCACATTGATTAATGCGGTTGCCTCCAGTGCGCCAGATTTAACTTTGTTTGTATCGTAAACGTAGTAACTGGCCGTTATCGGAATTGAAACCGTTGTATCTGTAAGTTTTGACTTTGCCGCAATTTCTTTTAAATTTGTATATCCTTTACTGCTGTTAGTGATATTTAAAAGTGTGACTGGCGTACCATTACTTTCAAGAATAAATCCTACGCCATTATCTTCCGCACCTTTCAGGATCGTGTTGCTGTTGGTTAACAAGTCAGAACTTGATAAATACACCTGCATTTTCCGTGATGTTTGATTTTGTTGACCTAATAAGTTTTTACAACGCAGAACAATATCCCCTTTGTTACTATTTATTGTTGCTTTGTTACCTGTAGCTGGTAATTGTGAAACGGGAATACTCTCTAACGTAATTAATAAATCGTCCGGTTTGCAGGTTGTGGTTATCGGGTTGTATGACAATGTCAGATTAAAGGAATAGACACCTGCATTTTGTGCCAATGCATTTCTGTAGCTATTTACACATGCATCCCATGACTTGCCACCGAATAAACACAGTAAAAATTGTACTGCAGCACTCCCGCGTGTCGATGATGAAGCACTGGATAATGTCGCAACACCATTAATCATCACTGAACCGCCGCCCCCCGCAGAAACATTCACTTTTGCATTACTGGCCGCAGGTGTCACCGTTACCGAATAACCACTGGTGAAACTGGTCTGAGTATTTGACAACGTGATGTTGTTTTTATTGGTCCATTCAAAATGTAAATTTAATTTAATGGTATCGTTATAAAGTCCAACAATAATATCCGACGGGCTCATAGGGGTGATAGTATTTGTACTCACGGGTAATGACTCCAACTTATTGATAGTGTTTTATGTTCAGATAATGCCCGATGA
>ENA-OPYE01001982-OPYE01001982.1-human-gut-metagenome-genome-assembly--contig:-NODE-1982-length-9570-cov-10.364687_pt1 | contig 9570 bp, 9 predicted proteins | sample MGYA00241063_ERZ501442 | MGnify/ENA primary metagenome ERZ501442 (study PRJEB25962, sample SAMEA1967055) | human gut metagenome | biome: human gut; feature: human-associated habitat; material: faeces... | reverse complement strand
TTGCAGAATACTTCCATGTCAGTATGGATTATCTTCTTTTGGGCCGAGATCCTTCTAGGGATCAGTTTCAAAATGAACTGCAAGCCGCTATAGATCATCTTGAAAAAAATCAAAGGTCTTTTATAATCACTTCAACAAGAAACGCTCCTGCCAGTTTTACACCGGCAAGAGCGTTTCTTGTGTTATTCAAAAATATCGGCAAGGGTAAGCAGCTGTACTTCTCCGCGTTCCTGTGCCTGAAGTAGTCCGTCCGTAAATCCGCCTTTCGAGAAAATGTAGTAGTGGTAGTTTGTTCCTTTCCCAAAGACTGCTGCATATTCCCGAATCAGTTCCAGTTCGTCCAAACCGATTTTTTCATTGCGATATTTGCAGGAGCCAATGATATAGTCATTGCCCTCAACCGGCGTTCCGACAATGTCGATCTGGATCTGCTTCTTTTTTTGAGGGTCGGTTCCCCACCACTGCCCAATCTCACTCAACTCGATAGGAAGATCATTCGCATAATAGAGCAAGTAGTCTTGGCACATCTTCTCAAAAATCAGGCCCATATAGTCCGGAAAATACTGTTTCACTGCATGGGGGTAGGTCTTTGCGATCCGCCCCGAATCAATAGCACTTGCATTGACCGGCACAAAACGGTACCAAAAACGAAAAAAATTGTCCGCCAGAAGATAGATCGTTTTTTTGCTCGGTTTCTCGGTGATCGGTGTTTCCTTTTTGACGATTCCAAGGTCTATCAACGTTTTGAGGTACTTCGCCACCACAGAGTTTTCTTCACCAACTTTCGTGGTGATATCATTCAGGCGAGAAGCCCCCTCTGCAATTGCCTTGATGATTGCATTATAAATTGCCGGCTCACGCAGCTCCTGCTTTAACAGGTTGGCCGGTTCCTCATAGAGGTAGCTGGAACGGTCAAACAAGTTTTCCATCAGTGCTTCATCTACGCTGTCCCGAACATCCAATTTGTTGATATAATGCGGAACGCCGCCTGTGATGCCATAAATCAGGGCGTTATCTTCCTCAGACAGATTCGGATGGAATACCGCTGTTTCCTTGTAATCCAGCGGCATGATCTTGAATTGCACTGTTCTGCGCCCATACAGAGGGCTTTCTTTGCCCAAGACCTGACTTTCCATAAAACTCATGGACGAGCCACACAGGATCAGGTACATTTGGGACTCTGTCCATTTATGGTCGATGATGTGCTGAAGCATTGCGGAAATAGCGGGTTTAGCCTTTGCAAGATAAGGGTACTCATCAATTACAAATACGATCCGCTGCTCCTTGGAAAGAGCTGTCAGTTCGTCCAATGCTGCATCGTAGGTTGTAAATTCCGGAGATGATTCTGCATTGGGTCGTTCAAAACTCATGATTGCCTTGGACAAGGCTTCCAGATTTTCTTTTCCGGTCGTATTCAAGGCAGAGAAGAAAATGGTCGGTTTGTCCTTGCAGAATTCATTGATCAGCGCAGTTTTTCCGACACGGCGTCTGCCGTAAATGACAACGCATTCAAACTTTCCATTCTCATATCGTTTGTTTAACTTCCGAAGTTCCTCATCGCGGCAATAAAATCGGCTCATTTTGTTCCCTCCCCAAAGTGTATTTATCAAATTTATATACTCGTAAGTTAGTTTCTTACGAGTATAATACTTCATTTCTTACATAAAGTCAAGAAATATATTTTTGACGGCTCATCGAGAAACAGGAACGATACTTCCTATTTCCCTCAAAAATTGTGAACTCTGAGTTCCTGTTCATTTCGTTCCGCATCGGTTACAATACAGCCATAGCTTCGGCAAGCGTTCAAAGCAGCCCTCAAGCTATCCCGCCCCTTGAAAATTGAACACGCATTCTTCAGTCACGTTCCTGTGATGATGAGCCACGTCCGTAACAAATGCGATGATCTCCCACTGAGGGAATGAGCGGTAGGTTGACGGTAAATGGATGATAGCTTCCCCATAGCTAAGAGCCATCACAGAATAATGATACTTCTGCCTTCGGGCAGCTCGGTGAGAACCACGGAGAGGTGAGAACCCTATGGATTCGTTACGCTGCCGGACGGCTGAAAGATTTCCCACACGAAAACGGAGTTTTCGGTTTCCGGGGATGTCTGGGACAAATACGGAAAGATATAGAACTATAAATCACAGCAATTTGCTGTTTGAGATAGTAGGGTGGGCTGTGCGAGCAGCCCACTGTTACATATACGGATAGAAAGGAGAAATCCAAATTGGCAACACGAGGCAAAAAAGAGAAAGAGTATCCGCCTATGCCCGCAAACTGGATGTACAAGCGCGGGGATGTCTACATGATGGATCTGAATCCTTACAGCGGTTCCGAACAAGGCGGCATCCGACCTGCCATTGTTGTCCAGAACGATGACGGTAATTTTTATTCCAATGTTCTTCTGGTCGTTCCGCTGACAACACAGATCAAAAAGCGAAATATGCCGACGCATTTTATTCTGCACAATCGCTTTTTGAGTGCGCCATCTATGGCGATTTGCGAAAGTCCGCGCCCCGCAGATAAATCCAGAGTGTTAAGCTACCTTGGGCACCTGTCCAAATATGAAATGCGGCAAGTGTCAGTGTGTCTGCAATACAGCTTTGGGTTCATTGGGTATAAGTCATTCCGAAAATACCTTACGGCTCCTCCGCAGGAGGATGTTCTCGCCGCTGCAAAAGAGCTGCTCTCCCAGCAGTTTCAGAATCTTCGGATCAAGTAACAAGTGCGCGTCACAAAGCACACCCAGCAATACACCCAGCATAAATGTAGAACCGTAAAGCAGCGGACCACTGACGAAATCATAGATATGCTTCATACCCGATTCACGTACAGCCACTCCCAAGAAGAGGGAGAAGAACAGCGGTGAAGCTACCGGGAACAGGAAACACAGCACCGCACACAGTACAGCCGAAAATGCCAGTTTCACTTTGGCATCATAATTCTTGGGAGCTTTCTTTGAAGTCATCTTGATGGCACGCAGACGTTTCGGAACCAGGAGTTTCACCAGATATGGGTAACCGCCATAAGTCAGTCCGAGATACAGGTAAGCCACTACGGTGATAGGTACAAACAAATGTTTGGCAAGAGCCAGTGACGTGAACAGAACCATAGGGCCGTCTGCACCGCCTACCATGGCTACGGAAGCACTTTCCTGCAAGGTCAGTCCCAGAGCCGAAGCTACGGGGATAGTCAGGAAAGTACCCAGTTCGGCGCATAAAGCCAGGAAAAGACTGACGAAAGGTTTCTGTAACAGAAAGCCTACATCCAGCAATGTGCCTATACCCATAAACACAAAGCAGGCTATTAATCCGTTGCTGAAGGTGAGCGTATAGACAGGTTGCAGAAAGTCTATCTGCATCGTATTCATCAGGTCGTCCGTGTCCGAAAGCATCGGGTCGAGAAAGAGGTTGCCCAATGTGCCGTCCGGCATAAAAAGTGTTCCACAATTGATGGCGACCATACCCAGTCCCATCGGAATCATTACCATAGGTTCGAGCACTCCCTTCCAGCCCAGATATATAAGCAGCAAACCTAAAAGGATTAAAAATACACGGGCTGACGCGAGCAGGTAGCCACTTTCCATCATCGTTCCAAAACCTTGGAACAGGGTTGCGAAATCTATATTTTCCATATTGTTTCTTATTTGGTTTTATCGGCTGATTTGCCGGAGTGTTTCTTGTTTTTTTGATATAGCATCTCTTCTTGTTGATTCAGGTACATCATGTGTGTATCTTCGGGGTAGTAGTAATCTACCAGGTTGGTCTTGGAAACTCCGGTGCTTACTCCGTGGTAATATCCGTGATAGTCGGTGAGTTCCCGGTTTACTCCCCGGCTGAACTCTTCGCGTTTGTCATCGAGAAGTCCGTTATCTTCCATGGGGATGTCCCGTATCATGAGTTCTACCTTCTGGCGCAGTTTGCGCAGACGTCGCAGGCGAAGCAGCTCTTTCTGGTGTGAGCTGTAGAAGTCGAATGAGTCGGCGGCAAAGGCAATCATTTTGATGATGAAGGCCACGAAGAAGCCGATTACGAATGTAAGCCCCATCATTTCGAGGGTGGCTATTAATAAATCGAGCATAGTTATTGCATTAATTTAGAAGTGAATAAACAATAGACTGACCAAAGACACGCCAATGGCATGCCTCCGGAAAAATGATTGGTAATAAGTAAGGTGGCGGTTTAAATCAGAATATGTTTCAGCTCGTAGACGTAATACCCGTAAGAATAACGGATAGCGCTGGGGGTGAAAGAAAGACTGGCATTCTGTTCCACCGGTAAATGGGTGGAAAATATACGTTGCATCTGTTCTACAGATGGATGGATCTTTAGTTTCAGCAGCTTTGAGGGAGCACTGGCCTGATTGTAGAAATTCTCCTGAAAAAGGACACCATTGATTTTACGCTCATTATTTTCATCGTTGAAGAAGGGGCGGTGGGCAATGGTCGAGAAGTAATCGGTTGACATTGAGATGAAACATCCCGTTGGGGCAGGAGTGACAGAAGCATCTGCCGAGGCTTCGGTAAGCATCCGAAGTGCCGGCTGTTCCTCTTGCAGAATGGCGGACATTCCTAATGCGAGGCACATAAACAAGAATATATAGTGCAGATGTTTCATCATAGCGTCCGCAAACATAACAAATATCTTTGTGTAATGTTGTGTTCCCCTTCAAGAAAATTTTGTTAAATAGAGAACGGTTTCTTTGCACATGTTCTGCAAATGTGTATATTTGGAATAATATATCTAAATATATCGTAAACCACAATAACTCAAATTCCTATGAGCAGTAACATATTTCTGATTATCGCTGTAGTCACAACTGGTATTTTTGTGATACAGTTTATCCTTTCCATCTTCTTCGGAGACATTGATGCGGATGTAGACGTGGATGCCGACATCAGCAGCATGGTGTCTTTTAAGGGACTGACACATTTCGGTATCGGTTTCGGCTGGTACATGTATCTGATTGGAAATACTGACATTCAGAGTTATGTCATTGCCATTCTGATTGGTCTGTTTTTCGTATTTGCCGTGTGGTTTCTCTATAAGAAAGCCTATCAGTTGCAGCAGGTGAATAAGACGGAAAAGACGGAACAGCTTGTAGGGCGAGAATGTACCATCTACTTTAAACAGGGGGATGGCAGATATACTGTACAGGTGAGCCGCGATGGAGCCATGCGAGAGATAGATGTAATATCAGAAGCAAGTAAGTCTTATCAGACGGGCGACAAAACCATTATCATGACTTACAAGGAAGGAACACTGTATATTCAATAAAAACGAAACTCAAAAACATAGATTTATGACACAAGAAATGATGATTATGGCCGCCATACTCGTGGCGGGTATTTTGCTTACCTTCATTGGTATCCTTTCCCGTTACCGGAAATGTAAAAGTGACGAAGTACTGGTAGTATATGGTAAAACGGGCGGTGATAAGAAGTCTGCCAAGTTGTATCATGGTGGTGCTGCGTTTGTATGGCCGATTATTCAGGGTTACGAATTCCTGTCCATGAAGCCGATGCAGATAGACTGTAAACTAACCGGAGCTTTGTCTGCTCAAAATATCCGTGTGGATGTGCCGACTACTATTACTGTAGCTATCAGTACCGATCACGACGTCATGCAGAATGCCGCCGAACGTATGTTGGGGCTATCAATAGATGATAAGCAGAATCTGATTACGGATGTTGTATACGGCCAGATGCGTCTGGTTATTGCCGATATGACGATTGAAGAGTTGAACTCCGACCGTGACAAATTCCTTTCCAAAGTAAAGGACAACATCGATACGGAACTCCGTAAATTCGGTTTGTATCTGATGAACATCAATATCAGTGATATCCGTGATGCTGCCAATTATATTGTCAACTTGGGTAAGGAAGCTGAAAGTAAGGCGTTGAATGAGGCTCAGGCAAATATAGAAGAACAGGAGAAACTGGGTGCCATCAAGATTGCCAACCAGATAAAGGAACGTGAAACGAAAGTTGCCGAAACACGCAAAGACCAGGATATCGCCATTGCTGAGACGAAGAAGTTGCAGGAGATTTCTGTGGCTAATGCGGATAAGGATAGAATCTCACAGGTAGCCATTGCCAATGCTGAAAAAGAATCACAGGTGGCAAAGGCGGAAGCCGAAAAGAATATCAAAATTGAACAGGCCAACACCGAGAAGGAAAGCCGCATTGCCGAATTGAACTCCGACATGGAAATCAAACAGGCAGAAGCCGGAAAGAAAGCTGCTATCGGACGAAATGAAGCTCAGAAAGCTGTGGCACAGTCTGACGCTGAACTGGCTGTGACTCGCGCCAATGCTGACAAGCAGGCCGGTGAAGCTGAAGCACGTTCGGAAGCTGCCGTGCAGACTGCCCGTGAAATAGCACAGAAGGAAGTGGAAGAAGCTAAAGCACGCAAGGTGGAGTCTTCTTTGAAAGCTGAAAAGATTGTGCCTGCTGAGGTTGCAAAACAGGAAGCCATTCTTCAGGCTGATGCTGTTGCCGAGAAGATTACCCGTGAGGCGGAAGCTCGTGCAAAGGCTACTCTGGCGCAGGCTGAAGCTGAAGCAAAAGCTATCCGGATGAAACTGGAAGCTGAAGCTGAAGGTAAGAAGAAATCATTGCTTGCCGAGGCTGAAGGTTTTGAGGCCATGGTACGTGCCGCGGAATCCAATCCGGCTATCGCCATCCAGTATAAGATGGTAGACCAGTGGAAGGAAATCGCCGGAGAACAGGTGAAGGCATTCGAACACATGAACTTAGGAAATATCACCGTATTCGACGGAGGAAATGGTGGAACTAGTAATTTCCTGAATACATTAGTAAAGACAGTAGCTCCGAGCCTTGGCGTATTAGACAAACTTCCTATCGGTGAAACAGTGAAAGGTATTATCAATCCGGAAAGCAAAACGGAGGAAAAGCCTGCAACCAAAGCTGATGGAGAAAAAAGATAAGAAATAGTTGTAATCCGACATAATATACGCTGATGAGAAAAGAATGATCGCTTGTTCTCATCAGCGTTTGTTTTTTTATATAATTCAAATAAATCTTTGAATATTCCAGATTTATTACGTTCTTTGTGTTACATAAAATATGTAACGTAAAACATGTAATAAGTCATGAAGCCATATCGCTCATTCTTTGTATACAGTTACAATAATCCTGGAATGTCACCTATTTCGGTCAGCTCCGCTTAGGCACTAGAAATGATTTGGTTCTTCTTCAAATTCCGTGCTAGTAAAGCTCATTGAAAGGTTGATGGATAAAGGGATATCGGCATATTAGAAATAGCAAATAAATTATCCAAGCTATATGCATCTTAAAGTACCCCGGAATAGCCATGAATAAGGTTATTGAACATAAATAAGTAGCACGGAATTTGATTAAGAACCAATGATTTTTCGAAATCATTTCTCATATTCTCATACTTTACAAGATAATCACCTATAATTCAAAATATTAACACTATGAGAAATACTTTCCAAAAAAGGTGTTTTCTCATAGTATTTTGCCTGAAATGCCATAAAAAGCAGGCATTTCTCATACCTTCATCATGCATTTCTCATACCGGAACTGCTATATAATACCTACATAATAAATGTCAACCCAACCCGAAGATAAGGGAAAAAGGTAGTCAACTATTATCAGGGGATTACAGAATCAGATAGTCCCACATATTGTGGGAAAAGATTCCCTAGCTGGTGGGAATTTATTCCCTCATTTTGTGGGAACAAATTCCCATAATATGAGGGAATACTTTCCCACAATATATGGGACTAATGGAACTAACGGATATACTTACCCAAGATCATAGTATTCTACATATTCGTCAAATTGAGGCATTTCGGTAATTCCCCGCCTGCGGAAAAGTCCCTGTATGTATTCCTGCTCCTTCGGTTTAATCAGCCGTTCCTTGTTGCAACAACGGTAATAGATCGTTTTGCCGAAGTAGGCCATCATCTGTCGTTTGATAACGGTGGCATCAGCAAGCGGCACTTGGTCCAGCAAATGTTTCATACCCCGTGCAAAGAGCACCGGCTTTTCATCAATAAAGTAAGTACAGTCCCCACCATCGGAAGCGATATGTTCGGGATTAATAACCATTACAGTAGCCCGCTCTTTCGGCATTCGGAGAGATACTTGTCGTCGCAGGCATTTGTCCGCACGCAAACAATGTCCGTTCAAGCAATGAGCGAAGCTAACGGGCATAGAATTGTAATCGAAATCTGTTTTCATGTGTGTTATGTTTAGTGGGAAAGTGGCTTATTTTTATAAACCGCTACAAATGTATGAAAAATAGCTGGAGGACAAGAAATAAATACACTATTTACTTCAACATATTGATAAAATCTTTATATTTGCCTCCAACATCAACACAGGAACTTATAAGACTATATCTCTCCTGCAAAACTATAAAACAGAATAATCATGAAGACAAAACATTTACTTGGAGCACTACTGTCATTTCTCTATACAATTATTTTTTTTAGCTGTGGAAATAACGATGAAAAAAAGATATACCTCAAATCCGCAACCGCCCTCATAAGATGACACAGAGGTCAAAAAGGTAGCGACACTGTGGCAAAAGAGGGTGCAACGCAGCAAAAATCGCCACAAAGACGCATAAAATCCCCTTACCCCACCATGCGACTTGAGGCAATACGCAAAATCACGACCATAAGTTGTCGGTGTCATCCGAAGTCGGTCTGGAAAACCTCAGCATAAGCGTTGTTACATGTGTAGATATTCAACACATACTGCCTTGATGTCTTAATCCACTTGGCTGGTACAGAAATAAACCTGAAGACAAACGCCTTGATGCGACTTGTTACCTTTAGCCCGAACTTCGTCACGTCAAGCCTCTCCATGATGAATCTGTGGAAGTTGCGGATAAGTGCTGTAAGAAGAAGGAACACCGTGTTCTCCGCCATAAATGATTTTGGAAGCCTGTTCCAGCCGAATCCGTTATTCATGTCATCGAAGATGCGTTCCTTCCCTCCACGGAGGTTATAGAATTCGACAATCTCTTTCTCGGAAGACTCGTAGTCATTTGTAAGGATGCAGCGGTAGGTGTATTCTCCTTCCCACAGGTCGAGTTCGCCGTCTATCCGCTTCTGTCTTTGAATCACAAGACGGTATGCCTTCCCTTTCCATTTCTCGATGAGAATGGAGGCCAGCTCAAACTCAATGCCGCCCAATTCCACTTTCTTCCAACCTCTGAGGGCAAAGATGTCATTGTAGAGCGAACTGCATCGGTTGGCACGGATATAGAAGGTCTTGCAGTGTTTAGCAATCTCTTCCACTATCTCTTCAGAACACGAGCCGCAATCAGCTCTGAAACGGTTGATAATAAGCTTGTTCTGTTCAAACCTTTCAAAGAACCTCTTCAGCGTGTCCTTCTGGTGGAAACGGACATTTGTGTTGCCGTCGCTGTTCTCAATGCCGACAATCAAGTCGCCAATAACTGCCACGCCAGGGCGATAACCAAGGAACTTCTTGTATGTAGGCTTCGCATCATACTTCTCAGCCTCTATGAACTGGTGGTCGAAGTCAACGTCATACCCCTCGCCCTC
>ENA-OPYE01001978-OPYE01001978.1-human-gut-metagenome-genome-assembly--contig:-NODE-1978-length-9593-cov-18.861816_pt1 | contig 9593 bp, 12 predicted proteins | sample MGYA00241063_ERZ501442 | MGnify/ENA primary metagenome ERZ501442 (study PRJEB25962, sample SAMEA1967055) | human gut metagenome | biome: human gut; feature: human-associated habitat; material: faeces... | reverse complement strand
GTTGTGGAGAGTTGCGTAGGGTGACGTACGGGAGCAGGAAAAAGGAAGCCGCATGAGTAGGCTTATAAAGGAAAATAAAGCCCTGTGTGAGCTTTCCTTGACCTGTCCCCACGATGAAGCCGATCGACCAGTAAATTTCCAATTTAAGCAAAATAAAGCCTGAAACTTCTTGATGTACCGAGAAGTTTCAGGCTTTTTCTTTTGGTGAATTTCCAGTAAAAACTACACCATACGCCAAACGTGGAGGACGAGTACGGCAACACCCCGGCACAGCGGGCAGAACTGGACTGGCTGCTGTACAATAAGCCGCTGGAGTATGCTCAGCTTGTGCTGAGAGGGGAGATTGAGCACTACCTGTCACTTGGCTGTGACCATGGAAGAATGGAAGATTGATTGACAAGGTTCCATAACAGTTAACACAGCTTGCATTTACCCTGCAATTTTTCAGAATGGAACGCCCCAAGGGCATCCGGTCTATACCCGGCAGATTTTTCATAAAGAATCTGCCGAGTATTTTTGTTTGTCATAAAGGAAGTCTTGCTTTTTATTGTAAAATTGGATACAATATAAAAAAGACATTTGCACGGAGGGTTCTATGGAATATATCGGCATCCAGAAGAAAAACGGCGGTGTGGTGGAAGCCCTGCAGCAGGCCATTTTATCTGGGCAGATCCCGGCGGGCACTGAAATGACCCAGAACGAACTGGCAGAGAGTCTCGGTGTCTCTCGGATGCCGGTGCGGGAGGCCTTGATGATCCTTGAATATCAGGGTCTTATCATCCGCCTGCCCAACAATCGGATAAAAGCGGCAGATTTGACCGAAGAGACACTGCGCCAAATTCTGGCATTGGGGGCTCAGTTGGAACGGCAGGCTATGCGTGCGCTGCCGCAGGATGCAATGTTGGCAGGCGGCGAGATGCTGCAGCACCGTACCCTGCGGACCGTCCTGCCCTATCCGCTGCACCGCAAGCTGCTGGAGAGCATCCAGGAGACCTACATTGCCTTTGCCGTGAGCGCACGTCCTACGCCGGTGAACGACCGGCTTGCCCGCCTGCTGATGCTGGACCGTCAGGGCTCCCCTGATGTGCCGGATGCATGGAACGCCTATGAAGAAGAACTGCTGCATCTGATTTTAACGATAAGGAGTCAATATGCTGGGACTGAAACCCATTAAGCTGCTGCCTGCCCGCGAGCGGGTAGCTTCCGCTTTGCGGAAAGCCATTATCTCAAAAAGCATCCCGGAGGGCGCAGAACTCACGCTGGAAAACACCGCACAGGAACTGGGCGTGTCGGTCACGCCGGTGCGGGAGGCCTTTCAGATCCTTGCCCGTGACGGTCTGCTGGAAGTCAAGCAAAACAAGTGCGCCATTGTGCTGGGCGTAACGGAAAAAACGATTCGGGAGCACTACCAGCTGCGCGCTGCCTTGGAAGGGACGGCATGTATGCTCTGCTGCCAGAACAACGCCGACCTGTCCAAGATCAAAAACTGCGTGGATACTGCTGAGGAGGCTCTTTCTCATCAGCAGGCCGGAAATTATACTGACTACAACCAGTCCTTCCATTTTGAGATCTGGGAAGCTTCCGGCAATGAAAAAATGCGCAATCTTCTCTCGGAACTGTGGAACGGTCTGTCCATTGGCGTGGAGATGAGCGAGTTGGACTATGCCCTCAACTCCCAGAGCGAGCATAAAAAGATCTATGCAGCGCTGGAAGCACGGGATGCGATGGCCGCACGGGCTGAAATGGAAAAGCACATCCTGCGCAGCATGGACGATGCGCTGACCTATTATTTATAAGATCAGGGAGGAAAAGACAGTGTATACCTGTGCGAACTGTACGGTTCTGGCCTGCGCCAACAACGAGCCGGAAAAGATGCCCAAAAACTGCCCTATGCGGAATGCTTCGGTATCGTAATAAATTAGCCTTTTTTCATAAATCCATGTACCTCCATAAAAGTCCGTAAAACCGCATGGTTGCAAGGTTTCTTAAAAAAGCAAAAGCATAAAGCTCCATGTAAAATCACATAATTTAATGCCATTTGGGCGTAGAAATGGGCGTAGATTGATAGTTCAAAATCGGAGTCCAATGCAATTTTTACTGATAAATAGTACGCTTATAAGTTTCTACGGATAAGACCATACGGCATAACAGAACAAACCGAAAATTTTATATTGCACCGCACAAGCGGCGTTTCCCACTTCCACACGGAAGAACAGGAACGCCGCTTTTTTCATGCCCTTTGTTACGCAGTAGGGGCAGAAAAAGCCTTGCTACAAGCGGCTTTGCGGAAGCAATTTTGACAGGGCAAGGGGTTTATACCTTTTCCCTCAAAATCGCCGTTCTACTGCGTAACAAATCCAAAGCAAAGGAGTGATGAAGCTATGGCAGTATTCCGCGTGGAGCGCAACACAGGCTACACCGTAATGAGCAACCACCACTTACGCAATAAGGAGCTTTCCTTAAAGGCAAAGGGGCTGTTATCTCAAATGTTGTCTTTGCCGGAGGATTGGGACTACACCCTTGCGGGGCTGTCCTATATCAACCGGGAAAGTATCGACGCTATCCGTACCGCCGTTTGGGAGCTTGAAAAAGCCGGATATATCACAAGGCGGCAGGGACGCGACGAGAAAGGCAAAATGACCGCTATCGAGTACACCATTTACGAACAGCCGCAGCCGCCGGAATTGGATTGCCCGGTATTGGAAAAACCAACAGCGGATAACCCGATATTGGAAAATCCGACAACGGATAATCCGACGTCGGAAAATCCAACGCAATTAAATGGCGGTGTTCGATATGGCGCAGCACGTTGTTTCCGGCGCGGCGGGCGTGATCGGCGGCGATACGAATATCGACGTTGACGCCGCCCTCTCGTCCATGCAAGCCGGACTTGACGCTATGGAAATCCCCGAACTGTTACTGCTCGTTATGGAAACAAGCCTTGTGAGCCTTTGCATGAAAATCATGTCGGTGCTTATCACGGTTATCCTGTACGGCAGAATGATAGAGATTTACCTTTACTGTTCGGTATCGCCTATCCCGTTTGCAACTATGACCAACAGAGAGTGGGGGCAGATAGGCAACAACTACTTAAAAGCCCTGTTCGCCCTCGGTTTTCAAGGCTTCCTCATAATGATATGCGTCGGCATTTATGCGGTTTTGGTTGGCAGCATGATTGTAGCGGACAACCTGCACAGCGCGATTTTTTCCCTTGCAGCCTACACCGTGATTTTGTGCTTCTCCCTATTCAAAACAGGCGCACTTGCGAAGTCAATCTTTAACGCCCATTAAAGACCGAAAGGAGGTTTTCACTTGGCGTATGTACCCGTACCCAAAGACTTATCAAAAATCAAAACGAAAGTCGCTTTTAATCTGACAAAGCGGCAGATTATATGTTTTGCGGCAGCCCTCGCTATGGGACTACCGCTTTTCTTTTTGCTCAAAGACAGCGCGGGAACAAGCATGGCGGCATTTGCAATGATTGTCGTTATGCTTCCCTGCTTCCTCTTGGCAATGTATGAAAAACACGGGCAGCCCCTTGAAGTCGTGATAAAAAACGTCATTCAGACAAAGTTTATCCGACCAAAGGAACGCCCCTATCAGACGGAAAATTTTTATGTCGTCATAGAAAAACAACGAAAACTGGAAAAGGAGGTATCGGCTATTGTCAATGGCAGAACGAAAAATCATGACCCGCGCGGTAAAAAATCCCGTGAAGCGTAAGCTGACCCGCGCAGAAAAGAAAGAAATCGCCGCCGTGATACAGGCAGCAAAGGGCGACGGGAAGCCCCACACCGCGCAGCAGACCATTCCCTACTTGCAGATGTACCCGGACGGGATTTGCAGGGTAACGGAAAAGAAATACTCGAAAAGCCTTGTCTTTGAAGATATTAACTATCAGCTTGCACAGGCAGATGATAAGACCGCTATTTTTGAAAACTGGTGCGATTTTCTCAACTACTTTGACGCTTCCGTTTCGGTGCAGCTCTCTTTCATCAATCAGGGCGCAAGAAAGGAAAAGGCACAGGCAGCTATCGAAATTCCGGCGCAAGACGACGCTTTTAACTCTATCCGCAAAGAGTACGCGGATATGCTGAAAAATCAGCTTGAAAAAGGCAACAACGGACTGGAAAAGTGCAAGTACATTACCTTTTCCATTGAAGCGGACAATCTCGCAGCCGCAAAAGCCCGCCTTTCCCGTATCGAAACCGACGTACTCAATAATTTTAAGGTGCTTGGCGCGGCTGCCCGCCCCATGAACGGGCAGGAACGCTTGAACGTGCTGCATGGGATTTTCCACCCGGAGGGCGAGCCGTTCCGTTTCTCTTGGGACTGGCTCGTACCGTCCGGGCTTACCACAAAGGACTTTATCGCCCCGTCCTCGTTCCGCTTTGGCGACGGCAGGACGTTTCGCATGGGGCGTAAGCTCGGCGCGGTTAGCTTCCTTGAAATCCTTGCGCCGGAGCTGAACGACCGTATGCTTTCGGACATTCTCGACCTTGAAAACGGAATTATCGTCAATCTGCATATCCGCAGTATCGACCAGAGCGAAGCAATCAAGACTATCAAGCGCAAAATTACCGACCTCGACAAGATGAAGATTGAGGAACAGAAAAAAGCGGTACGCAGCGGGTACGACATGGATATAATCCCGTCCGACCTTGCCACCTTTGGCAGCGAAGCAAAGAACCTGTTGCAGGATTTACAGAGCAGAAATGAAAGAATGTTTCTGCTGACGTTCCTTGTGGTAAACATGGCAGACACGAAGCGGAAACTGGATAATGACATCTTTGCTACGGCGGGCTTTGCACAGAAAAACAACTGCGCTCTGACCCGCCTTGACTATTTGCAGGAAGCGGGCTTTATGTCCTCTATCCCACTTGGGGAGAACCTTATCCCCATTCAAAGAGGGCTTACCACATCAAGCACCGCTATTTTTATCCCGTTTATCACGCAGGAGCTTTTCCAAAAGGGCGCAGCCCTTTACTACGGGCTGAACGCATTAAGCAATAACATGATACTCTGCGACCGCAAGCAACTGAAAAACCCAAACGGGCTTATTCTTGGAACACCGGGAAGCGGTAAATCCTTTGCGGCAAAACGGGAAATGACAAACGCCTTTCTCATCACCGACGACGATATTATCATCTGCGACCCCGAAGCCGAGTATTTTTCCCTTGTGCAGCGATTGGGCGGGCAAGTGATACGCCTGTCGCCAACAGGAAAAGGCATGGACGGCATGCCCCAGTATGTGAACCCTATGGATATAAACCTCAATTACAGCGAGGACGACAACCCGCTTGCTTTGAAATCCGACTTTATCCTTTCCCTTTGCGAGCTTGTTATCGGTGGAAAAGAGGGCTTGCAGCCCGTGGAAAAAACCGTCATTGACCGCGCTGTTAGGAATGTGTACCGACCTTTCCTTGCTGACCCCGACCCGGCAAAAATGCCTATCTTGGGCGACCTCTACAACGAACTGCTGAAACAGCCGGAGCCGGAAGCTGCCCGCATTGCGGCGGCATTGGAGCTTTATGTTTCCGGCTCTCTGAACGTCTTTAACCACCGTACCAACGTGGAGCTTTCAAACCGTCTTGTCTGCTTTGATATTAAGCAGCTTGGAAAGCAGCTCAAAAAGTTAGGTATAATCACTCTCAAAAACTGCTTTCCTTCCGCTACAACATAGACACCAACCGAGTGGAAGCCCGGTTCACGGATGGCTCTGCCGTCGCCAACAGGATGCCCAACTGCCTCAGAACATCCTCAACCCGCTACTTTACAGTGGGGTTGACACGGAGGATTGAGTGTCATCGTTTTTTCATGGCTACCGCCGAAAATCATTGTAACGTATTTTGTGTTACAAATTGGTCAAGCGAATGATTATGATTAAAATTCTCTTACTCGCACAATAAGTCATTTGATAAACTGGTTAAAATGCCAAATAATTTCAAATCATAGTCCAACACACAACAAATGTGGTATAATAACAATATATTTAATGCTTTAACTGTGTTTGCAAAAAGGAAAAGAAGATAAGTATGGAGATTACATGGTTGAAAAATGAAGATAATGCCATTCAATACGTCTATGCCTCTGCTGTTCCCCAAAAAATACCATTAGACATTTTTAAAGAAATTGTTCAGAGCAGTAAAGAAAACTGTCTACCTGAATTTTATGTGATATCTGAACAGGGAAAGTATATCGGATATATTTTATTATTGGCCGATAAAAAAGAAGACATCCCTAAACCTTTTACATTTCTTGCATGTCATAATGGCGATACTCTGCCAAAAGAAACTCACAAAAAAATATTGGAATTTATCGGCAAACGGTGTCGTGTAAACAACTGGAATAAACTCGCTTGGTTGGCCGAACAAGAAATCCAGCAATTGTGATATCATCGTTTTTTAAGCTATCTCTCTATAAAAACTCCTTAAAGACATAAAGGCAAACTTGAATAAATAAATTTATCTAAAAGCCCCACCTACAATAGATATTCCAAATCGAAGAATCTACTGCAGGTGGGGCTTGTTCTATGTGATAAGCTATTTTGTAAAAATCAAATACGTAGATTATATGGCAGAATCATTTGGTGACACTGAAAGCTAATGTTGCGCCATCAACGACACTATACATATCGCCGTTAGCCGCAGTAGCAATTCCAGTAAACTCAACCTCCCATTTTCCTTTAGAGAGTCCATATTTTACATCTTCCGTACCGATTGTGCCGTATGCAGAAATGGCATGATCAAAGGTTCCAAAGGGTGTACCAAGTTTATTGAAATGCAGGTTACCTTCAAAGGAAACAATTACTGCACCCGGAACGGTAATCGTCCATTGGATATACCCTTCAGACAGATAATCAAGTGTACATGAACCAGCATCGCCCCAGAAGGTTTCGCGAGAAATTGGGACAAGTTTGAATGTTGCAGAGTTTACAGTTGTTCCTTTATCAATTTCGATACTAGATTTTTTGGAAGAAAGTGCTACAACGCCTGGTTCAACTGCAACAGCAGCAGGCATCAAAACTGTGTTGAAAACAACCAACGCAGCACTCGTTCCAGCCATTTTAAGGAATTCATTTCGGGTCATCTTTTTCATGTCGATTTGCTCCTTATATTTTATTGACTGTTACAAGTCACCCAGCTACAATTTGGATTCTTTTTCGCTTAATTCTGCACTGGAATCACCTCTTACAAAATTTTAGTATATTGGCATCATCGTGATCAAAAGCAATATCACTAACAGCCACCTCATCACACTATAAAGCCGCAAATTTTCAACTCAGGTGTATGCTCATCGGCAAATAAATGTGAACCATACGAATGCCGCTGTTAAACAACCTGCCAAAACCACTAAAATACAACTTGCCAACTTTGGCTCAATAGCAACTTTTTGATTTTCGCACAGCGCAAATTTCTGAAGTTCCTGAAATGTTGTTTGATTGACATTGCCGTGTATTGCTTTCCATGCAACGAAATGATTTGTAATCAGAAGATAATCTGAAACGATTCCTACAAAAACAATGGCAAAAAATGCTGCGGAAAAGAACCACATTCCATCGCATTGATTCACCGTCAGGATATCCTGAAGGCTTGCTGGCTTCAATGCCCATAAAGCCACAACATATAGCAATACTTCGCAGAAATCTCTTTGGAGTGGCCCTTTTTGCTTAAAGAATCCCATTACATGTTCTCCCTGTTCTTTGAAGTCACTATCAGCCACCAATGGCCTGATAATAATCCGTTTTAGACCGAATCAAAGAGCCATTTGACTTATATTCCTTGACAGTTTGATGATAGCAATGTGTATAGTAGCTATTGTCATAGGAAAATAGGACTTCATACGTAATAGAAGATATTGTCACTTTATAGCAGTCCGAGGACATACTCTGAAGCATCTGATCGAAAATAAACGATGCTGTAGAAGAAATAACTGCTGCTGGTGTGCTTCCCCATGCAGTTGCTAAAATACTGGCTACATCAGATGCTTTTTTGCATTTACGCAAATCACTAGCATAAACCGTATCGGTTGCACTTGTGCCAACATAGCGGTGCTTGAACTGCGACCCTGTCACCTCGCTTCCAGTGAGTGCAGGAATTTGTGCCAGCTGTCCGTTTTTGTAATTTTGCTGATCTTGATAAATTTCATAGAACAAGCTATAGTCACTTCTTGCAGTTGATGTTGTTGATTCACCAGATGCACCTACAACAACAATGTCCATCACATCATTAGGATGCACCGTACGCGTAATTCGTGTGATACCTCCATCACGAATTGTAAGCTGTTCAACAACATCTTTTCCATTCATCGAGTACGAAACAGAATAATTTGATCCTGTCAAAAGAGATTCGCTATTGCCATGATTTGTTGAATCTGCAAAGGCAATGGGCATAATGGAAGCAACACAAAGCAGCACCGCTAACACGCAGGAAATATAACGCAAATATGTTTTTGTTTTCATTTTGTTTTTTCCTTTCATGCATTCCTATAGAACAACGGACTCTCATCTGTGCATCGGAAACACCTCCGAAGTACATTGATTATCGATGCTCTCACTTTTTCAAGAGATATTTTCCAAATGCAAGGACGCCTAGAATATAGAAAAGCTGACGAACAATCAACATAATGAATGAAAGCAGCTCCAACATAATCGAACAGTTCCTTTTAGAAAATTATCAAGAAATATATCCCGTAAGAGTATCGCTATCTTACCTTTCATATGAATTTCAGTCATGCTCAAGCGATTCCGGGACATCCGGCTGATATGCCGTAAAGCCACAGGTGCTGTTCACGCTCAAGACTGCGAGAGCCATTGCCATAATGCAAGTGACCTTGCTCAAGAGCAACATAATCTTTTTCATTTCTGTTACCTCCGTTTGATATTTTTTAGAGCATTCATCTTCTGAAAACACATGAACGCCCTCGTACCTTAGGATATCTTCGCTTGTTTCTGAAAAAACGGAATGATTGCAAAAATCACTAAAACCCATTTTGAAATGTAGTATACCGTTATACTGCGGGTGTCCGGAAGCACATTGAAAATGGCAAACAGGAAATCTATTGACGAAAGAACAGATGCGACCATCTTATAGCTTAACCGCTTCTTTTTGCCTAAAGGCTTATTCGTTGCTTCTATCGGAGAGAAAAAGATAGCGATGCCCATAAGAGCTGCTGTTGTCAGGATACGAAAAAGGTGATTGGCTGCAATTACTTTACTCAGCAAAATGCAGATAAGTGCCAGTCCGGTAAATGCCAGATAGCATCTGGTGTGCGACGTTGCATGATATTTACGGTTCAAGTTCGCTTGAACTGCGAAAATTAAATATGTTTCCACAGCCAAATGATCAGCCTTTATACTGATTGTTTGGCTCTTTATTTTGTAAAGGAGCGTGATGCTATGACCCAGCCCAAATCCGACCTTGCCTATCTCCGCAGCGAAAAAGCCAAAGCGGAGCAGCAGCTACGCTACTACAAGCACCGTGAGAAAATTCTGGAACATCAGATACCGGAGCTGACCCGCAAAGCCCGTGTGCATCGTCTGTGTACCCGTGCCGGAATGCTGGAAAGTTTTCTGATTGCGCCGGAAGAACTCA
>ENA-OPYE01001967-OPYE01001967.1-human-gut-metagenome-genome-assembly--contig:-NODE-1967-length-9657-cov-3.814622_pt1 | contig 9657 bp, 8 predicted proteins | sample MGYA00241063_ERZ501442 | MGnify/ENA primary metagenome ERZ501442 (study PRJEB25962, sample SAMEA1967055) | human gut metagenome | biome: human gut; feature: human-associated habitat; material: faeces... | reverse complement strand
ATCCAGGGAAACCATGAGCAGGTAAGAGGCACTCGTTGTTTGCGTCAGATTGATGACCTGCCGCACATAGTCTGCGTTGATACCCTCAGCACAGAGCAGCATGGCACTCTGTGTCAGACTGCCGCCGGTTTTGTGAATGCTGACAGATGCCATATCTGCCCCGGCAGCCATAGCAGAGCAGGGGAGATTTTCGCCAAAGTAAAAATGTGTGCCATGCGCTTCATCTGCCAGGAGCAGCATTCCATGTTCATGGGCAAGCTTGGCAATACGGCGAATGTCCGGACAGACACCATAGTAAGTCGGATTATTTACCAATACCGCCTTTGCATCCGGATTTGCCAGAATTGCACGTTCTACTGCCTCTACAGACATTCCCAGCGGAATACCCAGATCCTTATTTTCGCCCGGATCCACATAGACCGGAACCGCACCATTTACAACTAACGCATTGATGGCACTGCGGTGTACATTTCGGGGCATAATCAATTTTTCGCCAGCTTTGCAGACAGACATAATCATTGCCTGGGATGCACCGGTTGCGCCGTTGATAATGAAAAAAGCATTTGCAGCACCAAACGCCTCCGCTGCAAGCTGCTGTGCATCCCGAAGTACAGAAACCGGGCAAAATACGCGACACCTTCATCGGCCTTTCTACGGAGAGCGCTGCATTGGGCAAAAAACTCGGTATAGAATTTCCCGAAGATCCCGTTGGTTACAACCTTAAAGTAATCGATAAACTCGACCCTCAAAGCACTGCTTCCATGCAGAAAGACATGGCAAAAGGTCATGAATCCGAAGTGCAAGGGTTACTCTTCGACATGATAACAGCCGCCGAAGAGCAAGGAATAGATGTACCCACTTATCGGGAAGTCGCTAAAAAATTCAGATCATAAAATTAAACCTTATAAGTTATGAACACTTTCTTATTATCTATCAATTGGAACCCAAGTCCCGAACTGTTCAATCTTTTCGGACTCCCCGTCCGTTATTACGGATTGCTATGGGCGGTTGGCATCTTTTTGGCTTATATCATCGTTCATTATCAATACCGTGATAAAAAGATAGATGAGAAGAAGTTCGATCCCCTGTTTTTCTACTGTTTCTTCGGCATCCTTATCGGTGCCCGACTGGGTCATTGCCTGTTTTACGATCCGCAAACCTACCTGACCAGCTTCAAAGGATTTTGGGAAATGATACTTCCTGTCAGATTTCTGCCCGACGGAGGATGGAAATTCACCGGTTATGAAGGACTTGCCAGCCACGGTGGTACATTGGGGCTGATGATCGCCCTCTGGCTCTACTGCCGGAAGACCAAAATGCACTACATGGATGTAGTGGATATGATTGCCGTAGCCACTCCTATCACCGCCTGCTGCATCCGTCTGGCCAACCTGATGAATTCGGAAATCATCGGTAAGCCGACCGATGTGCCCTGGGCTTTCATCTTCGAACGGGTAGACATGCTTCCCCGCCATCCGGCACAACTGTACGAAGCAATTGCCTACTTCCTGCTTTTCCTCGTAATGATGTATCTCTATAAGAATTACAGCAAAAAGCTGTATCGCGGTTTCTTCTTCGGACTCTGCCTGACGGCTATTTTCACATTCCGTTTCTTTGTAGAATTCCTCAAAGAGAATCAGGTCAGCTTTGAAAACAATATGAGTCTCAACATGGGACAGTGGTTGAGTATCCCGTTCGTTATCATCGGCGTTTACTTCATGTTCTTTTACGATAGAAAAACGAAGAAAGAAAATAAAGAAGCAATCAAGAAATGAAACATATCATAGACATAAATACCTGGGAACGGAAAGAGAATTACGAATTCTTTCTTGGTTTTCAAAACCCTACAATCTCTATCACTTCTGAAGTAGAGTGTGCCGGAGCAAAAGCACGTGCCAAAGCTGCCGGCGAATCATTCTTCCTCCATTATCTTTATGCGGTACTACGTGCCGTTAATGAAATTCCGGAGTTTCGCTTTCGTATAGATGCAGAAGGCAGAGTGGTCTATTTTGATCATGTGGATATGCTGACTCCCATAAAGGTAAAAGAAAACGGACGCTTCTTCACCATCCGCTTGCCGTGGAACACCGATTTCCAGACTTTCTATACGACAGCAAAAGCAATTATCAATGATATCGATCCTAATGGGAATCCTTATGATATGGAGAAGGTAGGCGGTAAAGATCTGCTCGATGTCATATTGCTAAGCGCCACTCCCGATTTATACTTCACTTCACTGACCTGTACGCAAGAACATCGCCACGGCAGCAATTATCCGTTAATGAACGCCGGGAAGGCAATACTGAAAGAAGGAAAATTAGTGATGCCGATCGCCATGACCATTCATCACGGATTTATAGACGGACATCATCTTTCACTCTTTTATAAAAAGGTAGAAGAGTTCCTGAAATAAAGAGTACTCCTCAATAAACAGACTCGACCATGGCAGACAACTATATAGAAAAACAACGTGAGCAGTATGAAGCCAGAAAAGCCGCTTGGGAAAGGGCTAAAAAATATGGCCGGCCGGTAACAGGTACTACTCAGCAGAATAAACCGGCACCATCGGCCACAGAACAGAAAAAGCGGGTATTCGTTACCGGAGGAGCCGAAGGGATAGGTAGAGCCATTGTAGAAGCATTCTGCCGTGCGGGATATCGGGTAGCATTTTGCGACAGAAACGAAACGGCAGGCCAACAGACTGCAAAAGATACCGGAGCAGTATTCTATCGGGCCGATGTAAGCGACAAAGAGGCCCTTGAACACTGCATGCAACGTATCTTTCTGGTTTGGGGAGACATCGATATTCTTATCAATAACGCAGGTATCAGCGAATTCTCCCCTATCACCGAAACGAGCGTAGAAGATTTTGATAAGATTCTGTCAGTTAACTTACGTCCGGCATTTATCACCTCCCGGTTATTGGCCATTCACCGTAAGTCTCAATCCACTGCCAATCCATTCGGCAGGATCATCAATATCTGTTCAACCCGCTATCTGATGAGCGAGCCGGGAAGTGAAGGATATGCAGCATCCAAAGGCGGCATTTACTCACTGACACATGCGCTGGCACTCTCGCTCTCCGAATGGCATATCACGGTCAATTCCATTGCACCGGGCTGGATACAGAACAATCATTATGAACAACTCCGGCCGGAAGATCACACACAGCACCCTTCAGGAAGGGTAGGCAAGCCGGAAGATATCGCCCGGATGTGCCTGTTTCTCAGCCAGGAAGAAAATGACTTTATCAATGGTGAGAATATCACAATCGACGGGGGAATAACGAAGAAGATGATTTATACCGAATAAAAAAATTGTTTATTTCCCCCTCACTATTTTCTTTATATCATTCAGCTTATTCAGCGCCTCGATCGGAGTAAGGTTGTTCACGTCCAAATTCAGTATTTCATCCCGGATCTGACAAAGGATGGGATCATCCAGTTGGAAGAAGCTTAGCTGCATCCCTCCCCTGCTTTCACTCACTTCATTCAACGGTTTATTGGAGATGCCCTGCTGGCGGTTGTCCGATTCAAGCTGTTTCAGAATTTCGTTGGCACGCCTTACAATGCTTTTCGGCATACCCGCCATCTTGGCCACATGAATACCGAAAGAGTGCTCGCTACCCCCACGTTCGAGTTTGCGGAGAAAAATCACCTTATTATCGACCTCTTTCACCGATACATTGTAATTCTTGATCCGCTTGAAAGATTTCTCCATTTCATTCAGCTCATGATAATGCGTGGCAAAGAGTGTACGCGCTTTCGCCTTGGGATGTTCATGGATATACTCCACAATTGCCCACGCTATCGAAATACCGTCATACGTAGAAGTACCGCGCCCCAATTCATCGAACAGCACAAGACTTCTCGAAGAAACATTATTCAAAATATCTGCCGCTTCGTTCATCTCTACCATAAATGTAGACTCGCCCACCGAAATGTTATCACTGGCGCCCACGCGGGTAAATATCTTATCAACCAATCCGATACGGGCACTCTCGGCAGGAACAAACGAACCGATCTGAGCCAGCAAGGTGATCAATGCCGTCTGCCGCAACAACGCCGACTTACCCGCCATGTTGGGACCCGTAATGATGATAATCTGCTGCGTCGTACTGTCCAGCATTACATCGTTGGCAATGTATTTCTCACCGATGGGAAGCTGCTTCTCAATAACCGGGTGGCGTCCCTGACGAATGTCCAGCACATCATTATCTTCGATAACCGGGCGGATATAATTATTTTCACGGGCTATATTGGCAAATGACAACAAACAATCGATGCGGGCAATCTGATTGGCGTTGATCTGAATGGCAGGAATAAATTCGCTCAATGCCTGTACCAATTCCGTATAAAGCCGTGTTTCAAGTACCAGAATCTTATCCTCCGCTCCGAGGATTTTCTCCTCGTATTCTTTCAGTTCTTGGGTGATATAGCGTTCTGCATTCACAAGTGTCTGTTTGCGGATCCATTCTTGCGGTACCTTGTCTTTGTGTACATTACGTACTTCTATATAGTAGCCAAATACACTGTTATAAGCAATCTTCAAACTCGGTATTCCCGTCTGTTCGCTTTCACGCTGCTGTATCTTCAAAAGAAAATCCTTACCCGAATAGGCTATCTGACGCAGTTCGTCCAGTTCGGCATTTACCCCGTCCTTGATAACCCCACCTTTATTTATCAACAAAGGAGGATCGTTATTCACCTCTTTATCTATCCGGTCGCGGATGGAAATACAAAGATTCAACTGCTCTCCTATCCGGTTCAGGCTAGCATTATCCGCCTGCATGCAAGCCACTTTTATAGGCTCGATCGCTTGCAGGGCAACCTTCAACTGCACTACCTCGCGAGGAGATACACGCCCCACCGCCACCTTGGAAATGATGCGTTCAAGATCGCCTATCAGATGCAGTTGTTCTTCGATCAGTTCCTTAAATTCCGGCTCGCGGAAAAAGTATTCCACTACGTTCAGACGGTCATTAATAGGCTTCTCGTCTTTCAGAGGAAACACCATCCAACGTTTCAGCATACGGGCACCCATCGGACTGATGGTTTTATCGATGACATTGAGCAGACTACTTCCACCGTCGTTCATGCTACCGATAAGCTCCAGGCTGCGCACGGTAAATTTATCCAAACGCACATATTTGTCCTCTTCAATACGCGACAATGCCGTGATGTGTCCGATTTGCGTATGCTGCGTCATATCCAGGTATTGCAGAATAGCCCCGGAAGCAATGATACCATTTTTAAGATGCTCTACTCCGAAACCTTTCAAATTCTTTGTTTCAAAGTGCTTCAACAGTTTCTCGCGTGAACTGGTCTCCGTAAAAGCCCAATCGTCCAGTTCGAAAGTAAAGAATTTGTTTCCGAAATTCCCTTCGAACATACCCCGTTTGCCACGTTCGAAAAGCACCTCTTTCGGACCAAAATTATTCAGCAATTTATCTACATAATCAAAAGGGCCTTCCGCCGTCAAAAATTCACCGGTAGAGATATCGAGAAAGGCGATGCCACAACCCGTTTTTCCGAAATGTACAGCTGCTAAAAAATTGTTTTCTTTATAATTGAGGACATTATCGTTGATGGAAACACCCGGAGTAACCAATTCGGTAATGCCGCGCTTCACCAGTTTCTTTGTCATCTTCGGATCTTCCAACTGATCACAGATAGCTACACGCTTGCCCGCACGTATCAGTTTAGGCAAATACGTATCCAATGCGTGATGAGGAAATCCGGCCATTTCAATGGTTTTGCCTTTTCCATTGGCACGCTTAGTCAGCGTGATGCCCAATATCTCCGCCGCAATAATCGCATCTGTCGAATAAGTCTCATAAAAGTCTCCGCACCGGAACAGCATCACCGCATCGGGATGTTTTGCTTTCAGGTCGAGAAACTGTTTCATCATGGGGGTCAGTTCGATATCGTTGTTCACAGGTGTAGTCTCCTTTTTTCTTTTAATTCAATGATCCAGTGATTCAAAATTCAATGATTCAGTGCACAAAGATACTGATTTCCTGTAAATCTACCATCCCGGCGATGGCAAGATTTCTTCAAAGTATTCTATAGTAAAAAAGTCTTTAAAGACCTTTCCTAAGTATTAATAACCTACGTATTGTTCTTAAAACATGTTATTAAACACATGTTTTTATTTGGATTATTTGCAGATATCCGTAAAAGCAGTACCTTTGCAATGTGTTTTTCATAGTATTAGATTTAAGGTTAACAAAGGTTGGAGCAAGGCGTTGCTCCTTTTTTTATGCCCATACGTTACTTTTTCATTTCCACTAAATCCGCTTAGAGTCAGATTTCCTTTATTCCGCTTACCTTTCCAGTCTGTTTCTTTTTTATTACAAAGAGATAATAATCCCACTTTTCGGCCCACTACGATTGTTGCATATTATAAATATTCAATTTATTTCTCGTAGAGTTTCGTTCGGTTTCTCTACGAGTTTAGACCCGTTCCTCTACGAGTTTCGCTTCAATCCTCGTAGAGAAAACAGTCACCAATATAGCGCACTCATATTCAACGTTTTACAAAGGCTTACAATTGTTATTTATTTTCAATACAAGAAATACAATTTATTCATTTATCTGCAATTTGAAATCATCCGAAAAAATTACAAATAGTAATATTCTTCTTTATCCTGATTATCTCTGATTTGCAATCATATCGTACTCCCTAACGCAAAAGAAAAGAAGAGGAATCATTATTAACGTAAAGATAACATCACGATAACATACTATGATCCGGAGCCACCCTATCTTTGCAACATCGAAAGAAACAAGAATCGAATATAAACCATAAAAACAAGAGCCATATGAAAACTTTAGTAGTATCAGTAGTAATCGCAATGACATCCGTATTCAATGCATTCAGTAACGGAAATCTTACCCAGTTTGCTTATAACACCACTACAGACGGAGAAAAAGTAGAAAGTCAGACCGTATATACAGTGAAAAACGGAAAGTATCTCCAACAACATCTGAAGTACAACTATACCTATGACGATAAAGGAAATGTATCACAGAAAGAGGTTCTGAAATGGAATGAGATCACAAAAGTTTTCGAAAAGCAATATTGCCTGAATATTACGTACAATGCGCAGGAAACAAGCATCGAATACACCGCATGGGATAACAAAACAGGGGCATACTCCGATTCCAGAGCCAAAGCCGTGTATCAGACTACGAATGCCGGACAAGGCTTTAATTATCTGAGCTACGAATGGAACAAGAAAGAAAATAACTGGAATTTAGCAAAAGAACACGCCATCCTTTATGGAGACAACGCCCTGATGGCCGACAAATAAATTCTCTCTCTATAAAAACTCTAACAAAAAATACGGCTGCGAAAGGTTTGCCCCTCGCAGCCGTATTACATATGTACCCGTTTCGTATTCTCTTATTTCGTACTTGCCAGAAGACGGGTCATACCACCACTATTCAAATCATAAGTGCTCTTTTCCATATTCTTATCGAAAGAATTACTCTTTGTATTCCAGAGGGCATAATTCATTTCTACGGCATCGGAATGATAGGATACGTCAAGTTTGAAATAAGGAGTCCAGCATGCTTTTACACTGTCCCACTTGGCAGCTTCCTTACAGACCACCCGGTTCTCGGAATCATAAGTATACGTGTAGCGGAGGTGGCGGAACAGATGACCGTCTTCATTCCGATAGATCGTTTTAACTACCAACTGCTCACCGTTCATCTCATCATTCTTCACATAATTGGTGGGATTACCTGCATTTGCACTCATTACACTTGCCATTACCACTACTACCATTACCACTGCTTTGAAAAATACATTTGTCTTCATAATCGTTATTTTTTTTATTGTTATTATTTTCTTTGACTATCGGCGGAGGTTTTTATCAGCCGCCTTCGCTTTTATATAGTCAAGAGCTGTGCCAAAATCATAAAACACTGATTATCAGAAAATATTTATTTTAAGAATACGTTCGTTTCCGGACAGATGTCCGTACAGAAACGAACAATGGAGCTAAAATATGCCGCGTTAACGTAAAAATAACGTTGAAATAACATTCTTCTCTGCAAGCATCGTTCTGTGAAACTACATTCTGCCAAACTCACATTTACCATTATATACCAGCGAACACCCCTCTCCATGTTTAAGCCGGTACCCGCTACCACTCGGGATATAATGAAGACAGTTTTTTGCCAACTCCCAGCCTTCAGAACCATATCCGCTTTTGGGACGCCCCGTCCGTCCGTTGGCAATTCCTCCGAGAACCAGGCCGATAATAGCAAAAAAGACAAGAAACTTAAATACACTCAAAGCCGTAAGAAGAATAGCGAACGTACCCAAAGGAATGAATAGGATCACCATTAACGCAAATAGCGGATAACGCCTTAACTGCACTGCCGAGATTATTACTTGTAGCACTTGTGTTCCGAGTAAAGCGTAGATCAGCCACATATTTTCCTCATCACTCAACCCACCCGAAAATAACGCATAAACGAACATGACAAGAGCAATAACTGTGAAAAGTATAACTCCGATCGAAGTATTAAAATCACGGCTTTCGGTTTTCATTTCAGCCAATAAGCTGAAGAACAGATTAAATTCCACAAAAACCACCCCAAGCGTCACAAGGGTAAACAATATAGCTTTGAGCCATCCGACCTGCTCGGGTTCACAGAACCAAAAGTCATTTCCTAACAGGGCAATATAGACCACCTCAATCAGGAAAACAAACGTAAGTATCAGATATTTTACCGCTAATGCAAGCCTGGGAGTATTTGTCAACAGGAGAGAAAGTAAAAAATAAAGCACTATTCCGCCCAGCACCAACCACGGGAACCAAACCTCACTATCTATATGCCTGCCTATTGTTCTGGTAACCGTTTTGGTAATCTTCTCTTGTATTACACCAAATTTTTCTATCAGATCGGGCTCATAATCAGAAAGATCGACTTCATTAGCATAAGTACTGCTGCTAAAATCTTTTTGTGTCATATAATAAGTATAGTCGACCTTATCAACCCCCGTAATTTTTCCTCTGCGGTTATACTTATGCACATACTTTGTCACACCGACTTCCACCCATTGCCGGGAACGGGGCCCCATAACTTGAAAAACAGCATTGGACTTCAGCGTATCAGCCACTTTACTTTGTATATTCGGACGTTCTCGAAGCAGAATCTCCTTTCCTTCGGTCACTTTATACTCGCACGCTGTCGCTGCTTCAAAGCTTGCCCTCTCGGCATACCGTGGCACAAAAACGGCCTCATAATCTTGAATCCCCTTATATTCATCTACTACTATCGTTTTTATAATTTCAACTTTTACCCATTTAGGATCACTGTTATCAATCATATACAGGGTATTTACAGGCCCGGAACCGACCGTATCCGTTACAGGCTGATCCATACCGGGAGGCTCACGGAGATAGACATGATCCTTTGGTAATACATCATGTCGGACATAGGGATAAGTCTGGCAATAGGCCAATACGGAAAAGTGTAAAGTAAAAACAAGAAAGAGAGCCCGCTTTAAATTTCGGTGAAGTGTCCGTGTTGTAATTTGCGAATACAAAGAGAGTGCAGCAACAACGACTGCTCCAATTGAGAAAGTCCTTACTGTCTCCATCGTTTAACTTTTGGTTAGTATAATAAATTGATAGAT
>ENA-OPYE01001960-OPYE01001960.1-human-gut-metagenome-genome-assembly--contig:-NODE-1960-length-9687-cov-2.793501_pt1 | contig 9687 bp, 9 predicted proteins | sample MGYA00241063_ERZ501442 | MGnify/ENA primary metagenome ERZ501442 (study PRJEB25962, sample SAMEA1967055) | human gut metagenome | biome: human gut; feature: human-associated habitat; material: faeces... | reverse complement strand
GCTAACCACATTACTCGTTCTGCGAGGGTATGCCAACAGGTTGCTTGCCGGATTCGAAGATATTCCGGTAAATCAACTTTCCGCCGGGCAACAACGCCGCGTCGCTTTAGCGCGTCTGTGGCTGACCCGTGCCACGTTATGGATACTCGACGAGCCTTTTACCGCGATTGACGTTAACGGCGTCGATCGTCTGACCCAGCGTATGGCGCAGCATACGGAGCAGGGGGGGACTGTGATTCTGACTACCCACCAGCCGCTCAACGTTGCTGAAAGTAAAATTCGCCGCATTTCACTGACGCAAACGGGGGCCGCATGATGTTCTGGCGCATTTTCCGTCTTGAGCTGCGCGTAGCGTTTCGCCATAGCGCCGAAATCGCCAACCCGCTGTGGTTCTTCCTGATTGTCATTACCCTTTTTCCGCTCAGTATCGGTCCGGAGCCGCAACTGCTGGCGCGTATTGCACCGGGCATTATCTGGGTTGCCGCGCTGCTTTCATCCTTGCTGGCACTCGAGCGACTGTTCCGTGACGATTTGCAGGACGGCAGTCTTGAACAATTGATGTTGTTGCCGTTACCCTTGCCCGCCGTTGTGCTGGCGAAGGTGATGGCGCACTGGATGGTAACCGGTCTGCCGTTACTCATCCTTTCGCCCCTGGTAGCAATGCTACTGGGAATGGATGTTTATGGCTGGCAAGTGATGGCGCTGACTCTGCTGCTGGGAACGCCTACGCTTGGCTTTCTCGGTGCACCGGGCGTGGCGCTGACAGTGGGACTTAAGCGCGGTGGTGTGCTGCTCAGCATACTGGTGTTACCGCTGACTATCCCATTACTCATCTTTGCCACCGCCGCGATGGACGCGGCTTCTATGCATTTGCCCGTTGATGGGTATCTGGCAATTTTAGGCGCGTTGCTGGCAGGCACCGCGACATTAAGTCCTTTTGCGACGGCGGCAGCGTTACGAATCAGCATTCAATAACGCTGGATTACTGATTTTTGTTCGAGTCTGGTATCGAAACTATGTGGAAAACACTGCATCAACTGGCGATCCCACCACGGCTGTATCAAATCTGTGGCTGGTTTATACCGTGGCTGGCAATTGCCAGTGTGGTCGTGCTTACCGTCGGCTGGATCTGGGGATTCGGCTTTGCTCCGGCTGATTATCAGCAGGGAAATAGCTACCGCATTATCTACCTGCATGTGCCTGCGGCGATCTGGTCGATGGGCATTTATGCATCAATGGCGGTGGCGGCGTTTATTGGCCTTGTCTGGCAGATGAAAATGGCCAACCTGGCGGTGGCGGCGATGGCCCCCATTGGTGCCGTGTTTACCTTTATTGCCCTGGTTACCGGCTCTGCATGGGGAAAACCGATGTGGGGCACCTGGTGGGTATGGGATGCACGTCTGACTTCTGAACTGGTGCTGCTGTTTTTGTATGTGGGTGTGATTGCCCTGTGGCACGCCTTCGACGACCGCCGTCTGGCGGGCCGTGCGGCAGGTATCCTGGTGCTGATTGGCGTGGTGAATCTGCCGATTATTCATTACTCCGTGGAGTGGTGGAACACCCTGCACCAGGGCTCAACGCGGATGCAGCAAAGTATCGATCCGGCGATGCGTTCGCCGCTGCGCTGGTCGATTTTTGGCTTCCTGCTCCTGTCTGCCACGCTGACGCTGATGCGGATGCGTAATTTGATTTTGCTGATGGAAAAACGCCGTCCGTGGGTGAGTGAACTGATACTGAAAAGAGGCCGTAAATGACCCCTGCATTTGCTTCCTGGAATGAATTTTTCGCAATGGGCGGTTACGCCTTTTTTGTCTGGCTGGCGGTGGTGATGACCGTCATTCCGCTGGTGGTTTTGGTCGTGCACTCGGTGATGCAGCATCGCGCAATTCTGCGTGGCGTGGCGCAACAGCGGGCGCGTGAGGCGCGTTTACGTGCTGCGCAACAGCAGGAGGCTGCATGAATATTCGCCGTAAAAACCGCTTGTGGATTGCCTGTGCCGTGTTGGCGGGGCTGGCGCTGACTATCGGTCTGGTGCTATATGCGCTGCGCTCGAATATCGATCTCTTTTATACGCCGGGGGAAATTCTCTACGGCAAGCGTGAAACTCAGCAAATGCCGGAAGTCGGTCAGCGTCTGCGCGTTGGCGGGATGGTGATGCCGGGTAGTGTGCAGCGCGATCCCAATTCGCTAAAAGTAACTTTCACCATTTACGACGCTGAAGGTTCAGTAGATGTCTCTTACGAAGGCATTTTGCCGGATCTGTTCCGTGAAGGGCAGGGCGTTGTGGTGCAGGGCGAACTGGAAGAAGGCAATCATATCCTCGCGAAAGAAGTGCTGGCGAAACACGATGAAAACTACACGCCGCCAGAAGTTGAGAAAGCGATGGAAGCCAATCACCGTCGCCCGGCGAGTGTTTATAAGGACCCAGCATCATGATGCCGGAAATTGGTAACGGGCTGCTGTGTCTGGCGCTAGGAATTGCGCTGCTGCTGTCCGTGTATCCGCTATGGGGCGTAGCGCGCGGAGATGCGCGCATGATGGCATCTTCCCGCTTGTTTGCCTGGCTGCTGTTTATGTCTGTGGCTGGCGCATTTCTGGTACTGGTCAATGCCTTCGTGGTCAACGACTTCACCGTCACCTATGTTGCCAGCAACTCCAATACCCAGCTTCCGGTGTGGTATCGCGTGGCGGCCACCTGGGGCGCGCATGAAGGCTCGCTCCTGCTGTGGGTGCTGCTGATGAGCGGCTGGACCTTTGCGGTAGCGATTTTTAGTCAGCGTATTCCGCTGGATATTGTGGCCCGCGTACTGGCGATAATGGGGATGGTCAGCGTCGGCTTTTTGCTGTTCATTCTCTTTACCTCTAACCCGTTCTCACGCACGTTGCCGAACTTCCCGATTGAAGGTCGCGATCTTAACCCGCTGTTACAGGATCCGGGGCTGATCTTCCATCCGCCTCTGCTTTATATGGGGTACGTCGGCTTCTCGGTAGCGTTTGCTTTTGCCATTGCTTCTTTGTTGAGCGGGCGTCTGGACAGCACTTATGCGCGTTTTACCCGCCCGTGGACGCTGGCGGCGTGGATCTTCTTGACGCTCGGCATTGTGCTCGGTTCCGCATGGGCCTATTACGAACTCGGCTGGGGCGGCTGGTGGTTCTGGGATCCGGTAGAAAACGCCTCGTTTATGCCGTGGCTGGTGGGGACTGCGCTGATGCACTCACTGGCGGTCACTGAACAACGCGCCAGCTTCAAAGCGTGGACATTACTGCTGGCAATCAGTGCCTTCTCGTTGTGTCTGCTGGGGACTTTCCTGGTGCGTTCCGGCGTGCTGGTATCGGTACACGCGTTTGCCTCTGATCCGGCACGCGGTATGTTTATCCTCGCCTTTATGGTGCTGGTGATTGGCGGTTCGCTGCTGCTTTTTGCCGCGCGTGGACACAAAGTTCGCTCACGCGTAAACAATGCGCTGTGGTCGCGGGAATCTCTGCTGTTAGCGAACAACGTTTTGCTGGTCGCCGCGATGCTGGTGGTATTACTGGGGACGCTGCTGCCGTTGGTGCACAAGCAACTGGGACTGGGCAGCATTTCGATTGGCGAACCGTTCTTCAACACCATGTTTACCTGGCTGATGGTGCCGTTTGCGCTGCTGCTTGGTGTCGGTCCTCTGGTGCGCTGGGGGCGCGATCGCCCACGTAAAATCCGCAATTTATTGATTATCGCCTTCATCTCAACGTTGGTGCTGTCGCTGCTGCTGCCGTGGCTGTTCGAAAGCAAAGTTGTGGCGATGACGGTGCTCGGCCTGGCAATGGCCTGCTGGATTGCGGTGCTGGCAATTGCGGAAGCTGCGCTGCGTATTTCACGCGGTACGAAAACCACCTTCAGTTATTGGGGAATGGTGGCGGCTCACCTGGGGCTGGCAGTGACAATTGTTGGTATTGCCTTTAGCCAGAACTATAGCGTTGAGCGTGATGTGCGCATGAAGTCCGGCGATAGTGTCGATATTCATGAATATCGCTTCACCTTCCGTGATGTCAAAGAGGTGACTGGCCCGAACTGGCGTGGCGGTGTGGCGACTATCGGCGTAACGCGCGATGGCAAGCCGGAAACGGTGCTGTATGCGGAAAAACGTTATTACAACACTGCCGGGTCGATGATGACCGAAGCGGCGATTGACGGCGGCATCACGCGTGACCTGTACGCCGCGCTCGGTGAAGAGCTGGAAAACGGCGCGTGGGCCGTGCGTCTTTACTACAAACCGTTTGTTCGCTGGATTTGGGCGGGCGGGCTGATGATGGCATTGGGCGGGCTGCTGTGCCTGTTTGATCCTCGCTATCGTAAGCGCGTGAACCCGCAGAAAACTGCGCCGGAGGCTGTATGAAGCGCAAAGTATTGTTAATTCCGTTGATTATCTTCCTGGCGATTGCCACGGCGCTACTGTGGCAGCTGGCGCGTAATGCCGAAGGGGATGATCCGACCAATCTGGAATCGGCGCTCATTGGCAAGCCAGTGCCGAAGTTTCGCCTCGAATCACTGGACAATCCGGGGCAGTTTTATCAGGCGGATGTGCTGACTCAGGGCAAACCAGTGCTGCTTAACGTCTGGGCGACCTGGTGTCCGACCTGCCGTGCGGAACATCAATATCTGAATCAGCTTTCTGCGCAGGGCATTCGCGTGGTCGGCATGAACTATAAAGACGATCGCCAGAAGGCAATCAGCTGGCTGAAAGAGCTGGGCAATCCTTACGCACTAAGCCTGTTTGATGGCGACGGCATGTTAGGGCTGGATCTCGGTGTCTATGGCGCGCCAGAAACGTTCCTCATCGACGGCAACGGCATCATTCGCTATCGCCATGCGGGCGATCTCAATCCTCGCGTCTGGGAAGAAGAGATCAAGCCGCTGTGGGAGAAATACAGTAAGGAGGCCGCACAATGAGGTTTTTATTGGGCGTGCTGATGCTGATGATCTCCGGCTCAGCGCTGGCGACCATCGACGTGTTGCAGTTTAAGGATGAAGCGCAGGAGCAGCAGTTCCGCCAACTCACTGAAGAACTACGCTGCCCGAAATGCCAGAACAACAGCATTGCCGATTCCAACTCGATGATTGCCACCGACCTGCGCCAGAAAGTGTATGAACTGATGCAGGAAGGTAAAAGTAAGAAAGAGATTGTCGATTATATGGTGGCGCGTTACGGCAACTTCGTCACTTACGATCCGCCGTTAACGCCGCTGACCGTGCTGCTGTGGGTGCTTCCGGTAGTGGCTATTGGCATTGGCGGTTGGGTCATTTACGCCCGTTCGCGGCGTCGGGTACGCGTGGTGCCGGAAGAGTTTCCTGAACAAAGCGTGCCGGAAGGTAAGCGTGCCGGCCTTTCATCGAGCACACGCAGGAACTCTTGTCCTACTACCAGACGGGCAATTATCAGCAGGTGAAAATCTGGCAGCAGGCCACGGCACAGGCTCCGGCGTTACTGGACAGGGCGCTGGATCCGAAAGCCGATCCGCTCAACGAAAAAGAGATGTCGCGCCTGGCGCTGGGGATGCGTACTCAACTGCAAAAAAATCCGGGAGATATAGAAGGCTGGATTATGTTGGGCCGCGTTGGCATGGCGCTGGGTAACGCCAGTATTGCCACCGATGCATACGCTACTGCATATCGCCTCGATCCGAAGAACAGTGATGCGGCGCTCGGATACGCTGAAGCGTTGACACGTTCATCTGATCCCAACGACAACCGCCTGGGTGGTGAACTGCTACGCCAGTTGGTGAGAACTGACCACAGCAATATCCGTGTGTTAAGCATGTATGCGTTTAATGCCTTTGAGCAGCAGCGATTTGGCGAAGCCGTTGCCGCGTGGGAGATGATGTTGAAACTCTTACCTGCCAATGATACTCGCCGTGCGGTGATTGAACGTAGTATCGCGCAGGCGATGCAACATTTGTCGCCGCAGGAGAGTAAATAAAAAGAGGCCCGATGGTGATGCCATCGGGCTATTTTTATTGTGCCCCGCGTTGTTGCAGGAACAGAATGGTGGCCGCCACGCGTGAGCGGACATTGAGTTTACGCAGCAGATTGCGAATGTGTACTTTTACTGTCTGCTCGGAAATATTCAACACCGAGGCAATCTGTTTATTTGACAGCCCCTGTGCCAGCTCGTGCAGAACATCCAGCTCGCGCTCCGTCAGCACGCTGAAGGGATCTTCTTCCGCGCCAAACATTTCACGTTCACGTAAGTACTGATTGACGCGTTCGCTAAAGACTTTGCTGCCTTTCGCTCCGGCACGAATCGCTTCCAGCAACACTTCCGGGTCGCTATCTTTCAACAGATAACCGTCTGCGCCTGCGTCTATCAGCGCAAAGACATCGCTGGAGGCATCTGATACGGTCAGGATAATAATTTGCGCGGTAACGCCATCCCTGCGCAAGGCATTGAGGGTATCCAGGCCACTCATACCTTTCATATTGAGATCCAGTAAGATCACGTCGATATCCAGTCTATTCGCCAGATCGATCGCGCTCGCGCCGTCGCCCGCTTCGGCGACCACTTCAAAGCCAGGATCAAGCTCCAGTAACTGACGAACACCGCGTCGCATAAGTGGATGATCATCCACAATCATCACCTGAAAAGGCGTTGCTTCAGGCATAGTAGTCTCCTGAGGTTTTATTAGAATCATTATGTTTGAGCGTAGCGTTGGTAACGCTACCAGGCGCGTGAATGTTACCCCATTTTATGTATGGACATGTAGTGAAAACTACAACCTTGTCATTCGCTTTGGCATCATTTTCATTATAAAGACGGAATTTTGCATCAGCTTCTCATCAAGAAAAACAACTAAAAAATCAATCACAATACTTGTGCATTTCTTTAAACAGTTTTTAAAAACTGACTCCGGGTATGGAGCTATGGGTATTTTCTTTACCCAATGCTTTTAACAGCAATTAATTTCATAGGATGAAAGCTCAATGCATCAATCTGGTTCTGTTTCTCTTTGTCGTTCCGCAATATCTGTTCTGGTGGCTACAGCGTTATATTCACCCATAGCATTGGCATCAACAGTTGAGTATGGTGAGACAGTTGATGGTGTTGTCCTGGAAAAAGATATCCAGCTGGTTTATGGGACCGCCAATAATACGAAAATCAATCCTGGCGGAGAACAGCATATTAAAGAATTTGGTATAAGTAGTAATACTGAAATTAACGGCGGGTATCAGTACATTGAAATGAATGGCACCGCAGAATACTCAGTATTAAATGATGGTTATCAAATTGTTCAAATGGGTGGCGCGGCAAACCAGACTACCCTCAATAATGGTGTGCTACAGGTTTATGGCGCGGCGAATGAACCTACGATTAAAGGCGGGCGCTTAATCGTTGAAAAAGATGGGGGGACCGTCTTTGCCGCTATCGAAAAGGGAGGACTACTGGAGGTTAAAGAGGGGGGATTTGCGCTTGCGGTAGATCAGAAAGCAGGCGGTGCGATTAAAACAACCACGCGGGCCATGGAGGTATTCGGAACAAACCGTCTCGGTCAGTTCGATATCAAGAATGGTATTGCTAATAATATGTTGTTGGAAAACGGCGGAAGTTTGCGAGTTGAAGAAAATGACTTCGCTTATAATACCACTGTGGATAATGGCGGCTTACTGGAGGTTATGGATGGCGGGACTGCAACTGGCGTTGATAAAAAAGCAGGCGGAAAATTAATTGTCTCAACGAATGCGCTGGAAGTGAGTGGTACAAACAGTAAAGGCCAATTTAGTATAAAGGATGGTGTGTCAAAAAATTATGAACTGGATGATGGTTCCGGGCTCATTGTTATGGAGGACACGCAGGCCATTGACACTATCCTTGATGAGCATGCCACTATGCAATCGCTGGGAAAGGATACTGGTACGAGAGTGCAGGCAAATGCGGTGTATGATCTCGGTCGATCAGATCAGAATGGAAGTATCACGTATTCCTCTAAAGCCATCTCTGAAAATATGGTTATCAACAATGGCCGCGCTAATGTCTGGGCTGGCACAATGGTTAACGTTTCAGTCAGAGGGAATGATGGCATTCTTGAGGTCATGAAGCCGCAAATAAATTATGCACCCGCTATGTTGGTGGGTAGTGTCGTGGTTTCTGAGGGCGCTTCTTTAAGAACGCATGGTGCCGTGGATACCAGCAAAGCGGATGTTTCGCTCGATGGTAGCTCATGGACCATCATTGCCGATATCACTACGACGAACCAAAACACCCTCCTCAACTTAGCCAACCTTGCGATGTCTGACGCAAATGTGATTATGATGGCTGAGCCAGTGACTCGTTCATCAGTGACGGCAAGTGCGGAAAATTTCATTACGTTGACCACCAATACCCTGTCGGGAAACGGCAATTTTTATATGCGTACCGATATGGCTAATCATCAGAGCGATCAGCTCAACGTCACCGGTCAGGCAACAGGTGATTTCAAAATATTCGTGACGGACACCGGTGCCAGCCCGGCTGCAGGAGATAGCCTTACACTGGTAACGACGGGCGGCGGTGATGCTGCATTCACGTTGGGCAATGCCGGAGGCGTTGTTGATATCGGTACGTATGAATATACCTTGCTGGATAATGGCAACCATAGCTGGAGTCTGGCAGAAAATCGCGCGCAAATTACCCCTTCAACCACTGATGTGCTGAATATGGCGGCAGCACAACCGCTGGTATTTGATGCAGAGTTGGACACCGTACGTGAACGTCTTGGTAGCGTAAAAGGCGTTAATTACGATACGGCGATGTGGAGTTCGGCAATTAACACCCGCAACAACGTGACCACTGATGCGGGAGCTGGCTTTGAGCAAACATTGACGGGGCTGACGCTCGGTATCGATAGCCGTTTCTCCCGTGAAGAAAGCAGTACAATTCGCGGCTTGTTCTTTGGTTACTCTCATTCTGATATTGGTTTTGATCGCGGCGGCAAAGGCAATGTCGATAGCTATACCCTGGGGGCTTATGCCGGTTGGGAGCATCAGAACGGTGCCTATGTTGATGGGGTGGTGAAAGTTGACCGTTTTGCCAACACCATCCATGGCAAGATGAGTAATGGGGCAACAGCGTTTGGCGATTACAATAGTAACGGCGCGGGTGCTCATGTCGAGAGCGGGTTCCGTTGGGTTGACGGATTGTGGAGTGTTAGACCTTATCTGGCCTTTACCGGCTTTACCACAGATGGTCAGGACTACACGTTATCAAACGGCATGCGCGCGGATGTGGGAAATACCCGCATATTACGGGCTGAAGCGGGAACGGCGGTAAGCTATCACATGGACCTGCAAAACGGTACGACGCTGGAACCCTGGCTGAAAGCCGCCGTACGTCAGGAATACGCCGATTCTAACCAGGTGAAAGTTAATGACGATGGCAAATTTAATAATGATGTGGCTGGAACCCGTGGCGTTTATCAGGCTGGGATAAGGTCATCGTTTACCCCGACGTTAAGCGGTCATTTGTCAGTCAGTTATGGCAATGGCGCAGGGGTAGAATCGCCGTGGAATACTCAGGCGGGTGTGGTCTGGACGTTCTGATAACAGAAAATAAACAGGCTGTGATGTGTCACGGTCTGTTTATCGAAATAATTGCAGATATAAAAAAACCAACCGTAATGGTTAATGCCGATCAGTTAAGGATCAGTTGACCGATCCAGTGGCTGTGTAAGAATCCG
>ENA-OPYE01001956-OPYE01001956.1-human-gut-metagenome-genome-assembly--contig:-NODE-1956-length-9698-cov-3.771959_pt1 | contig 9698 bp, 9 predicted proteins | sample MGYA00241063_ERZ501442 | MGnify/ENA primary metagenome ERZ501442 (study PRJEB25962, sample SAMEA1967055) | human gut metagenome | biome: human gut; feature: human-associated habitat; material: faeces... | reverse complement strand
ACCCGTTCTATGTAAAAAATCAAGGCTTTATCAAAGCAGGAGAACTAATAGTTGGCACTTAAAATTATTTTACTTTAACAATATGGAGGTGATAAAATGCCCACAAACCAAGAAAAAGTTTCACAGCTTTTAGCAGATTCGCACTTTGCATTCATAAACAGTCAAAACAGCGAATCTCTTCATTTAGCGAATGAGGCAATTAGGCTTGCTCCAAAAAATCCTGACGCTTATCAATGTGCAGGAGATGCGTATATGTCTTTGGGACAGTATGAAAAGGCGGTCGAGAGCTATAAAAAAGCGGTCAAGCTTGATCAGAATAACGGCAACAGGTATTTTAACTTAGGGTATGCCCTTGCCACCAACGAAAAAGCGGCAGACGCTATAAAAAATCTTGCAAAAGCTGATGAGCTTGGTTGTTCGCCTGAGAACACAGTCCAGCTGTATAACCTGCTCGGAATAATCTGTTTCGATATAGGAAGATATAAGGATGCACTTGTAAATCTTGAAAAAGCGGAGCAAATCATCGGTGTAGATATGGATATAATGAAGCGTAAGGTCATTATTTACGGTATGAAGAACGATATCCGTAATGGACTTCTTACCACCAATCAGATGAAGCTTGTCGCACCGTCAGACTACACTGGCTATCAGCTTGCATTTAAGCTGCTGTGCCAGGCAAACCGCCTTGAAGCAGCAGAACGGGAACTTGAAATGGCTAAGAAATATGCCGAGCTTTCAATGGATTACTACTTTGACTGTATGACCTTTGAGATTCAGAAGTATCAGACCGACAGGGACAAGCAGCGATATAACAAGGCTCTTGCATTTATTGAAGAAGCCTTGAAAACGTTAAAACCTACGTCTACAGAGGTGATCGAAAGCTATATCAACGCCGCAGAAATATATTTGCAGCTTGAAGATCCCGATAAAACCATTGACTGTCTGAATGCGGCACAAAATCCTGCCGAGTCATATAATCTCGGTTTTGATGTCATTGATAAGGAATTTGAGCCTGTTAATCTTACAGAATATGATGTTGAGGAAATGATCGAAGCCGATAAGGAACGCATTGCTGAAAAATACGGCGATTATGGTCTGGAAGAATTGGCTGAAAGCATTGAACCCGATGAAAACGGAGCAAGAGAATATCTTACGAACGTTGAAGATGAAACCGATACCGAGGAAACGGCGTACAAGCTTGACGAAACGGAAGAAATTGAATTGACTCCCGAAAATATAGATCAGATCAATCGTCTGTATGTCGGAGCATATACGCTAAAAAAGGATTTTAATAAAGTGATCGATTATGCAAGGAAATTACAAAGCAGCGAAAGCGTTCAGAATTCATACATAGGAATTTACAGTGAAACAAACGCCTACAAGGAGCTTGGCTCGCCTGAAACAAAGCAGAAGTATGAGGAAACGATAAAATACTTCAGAAACGCTATGATCAAAGACCCAAGCGATATGGCGGCTGTGACATTCCGTATTCAGTGTTATATGGATATTGGTCAGTATGACGAGGCGGAACAGCTTTGTAATCTTCTGGCTAACGAACTGAGAAAGCCTTTACTCGAAAAAATAGAGGAGGCGAGATCCGTTGACTCTTGAACAGGATATTAAGCTGAGCAGTGAGGCTTTTAAAACTGCGGCGAATGAAATGTCTGCTTTAAAAACAAGAGCTGAAACGCTTAAAACTACGCTGGAACAGATGTATAATGACCTGACAACGGCTTTAGATACGCCGGCCGGAAAAGAGATCGAGATCGAGGCAAAGGACGTACTTATCAAACCGATAGACGACCTTATCCTTGTAATTGACCAGATGTCAAAAACACTTGATGATATAAAAGATACCCCATATTATCAAGGTGTGTTTGATAAATATGAGCAACTGATGCAAAACATTAAATTCAATTAATAGGAGGCTTTTACTATGGCAATGGGAAACACCGGTACGGTAAACGTAACGCCGGAAATGATCAACAATGCAAAAGACGCAATTCAGGAGTATAAGGATACTGTAAAAACTCTGTATTCTCAGTTGGAGGATACTATGAGTGCTCTTATTCCAGGTAATTTCAGCGGAAGTGCGGCAGACGGCTTTAAATATTTTTACGATAACAATATTAAGTCTGTTGCAAATACGGATGTTAACGATTCTGGAGTAATGCAGATTATAACTCTTATGAATAATATCGTAGATGGAATTTCTGAAGCAATACCTGCGGAACGGGGCGTTGACGAATCACTTGCGACAGAGAACAGAAAATAAACGGGAGGGTAATAGATATGGCAGGATGCAGAATAGTAAACGAAGGCGTTTCAAGCGCTGTGGAAGCAATCAACGGTTATGCAACATCATATAGAACTGCAGGCGAAACGCTCATAACCTCACTTAGCAGTGCGATCGCAGATATGGAGGGTGCGGCTAAGGATGCATTTAAAACTCTGATTGACGGCGATATTAATAATTTTGTCGCAACAGATTTACCTGGAGCAATTGAAGGTATGGCGTCTCTTCTTGAAGCGAACAGAGATAATTTTGAAAAGGTTGATCAGCAGATTGCTGATAATATAAGCGGCGGTTAAGTACATAAAAGCGCAGCCTGACATTGCTTTGTATCAAAGGTTTTAGGCTGCGCTTATTTTTATCTTGGGAGGTATATACATGGCTTTTAAAATACTTAATGACGAAGAAATATCGCTGCTTACTGACGAACAGGTAGAATGCTATCAAAAAGAACTTAAAATATATAAGCAGAGAGAGGCTTTTGTAGAAAAGCTGACAAAACTTGAAAATGCGGAGATCAAGCCGTATAAACCGAACCTGAAATCAATCGATATTATCAGGGAAATCGAGTTTGCACCTTTCATAAGTCCCGAGCGGCAAAAGCTCAGTCTGAAACCTATGCAAAAGCCTGAACTCCCTGATGATCTTATCGGCAAAGCGAGCGAAAAAATCAATATATCTGAAGTAATTAAATCAAACGCTGTTCTTAAAGAACAAATTGGTTTCAATCATAAACTGTTTTCAAAGGCCAATAATTTTAAATGTTATGAGCAAAAGCAATATGTATTACACAAACTATCAAAACCTGTCATACCCGATACGACCTTTACTAGATTAGAGAATGTACTTTTGAAACCGGTAAATATCAAAAAAACTGCCAAGTTAAATCTGCATGAGTTTATTGCTCCTGAAAAAAACAAGGTTGTTCTTTCAAAAGCAGAAATTTCGAAAATTAAAATAGGAGCTTTTGTACCACCTGAAAAACCTAAGCTTGACTTTGCGGTTAATGCAAAACCTGAAACGGTGATAAAACCCTTTGAAAAACCCGAATTTACTTTGAAAGCTTTTCTCGAAGTTCAAAAAGTAAACGTTAATATGCCGACTTTCCGACAGCCGAAAAGAAATAAACCGGATATCTCTGTTAATGTGAAATCTGATTTTAAAATTAGAACGTTTAAAACGCCCGAAACCACAGTTGCAGATCTACCTCAAATAAGAAAAGCTGAAGTTGAAATAGGCAGTTTTCAGCCTCCTGTGCAGCCAAAGCTTGATATTAAGCTAAATTTTGTATCTGACGTTGAAGTAAAGGCTTTTGAGAAACCTGAATTTGAAGCGGTTAAGTTGCCTATGATCCGCAAGCCTGATGTAAGTCGTATAGAGTTTCATGCTCCTGAAAAACGAGAGCTCAAGCTTTCTGCTATCGCAAAACCAAGTATTAATGTCAAGCCATTTAAAAAGCCGCAGGATATTAAGACAGAGCTGCCTGAGTTTCCGAAAGTGAATATAAATATAGGAAGCTTTACAAAACCTCAGGAGATCATACCAAAACTAAATGCAAAGGTAAAAACATTTAAACCGATAACAAATTTTAAGAAACCCGAATTAAGCCGACCTGAGCTGTCTGATATAAAAGTTTGCAAAGGTTTTGAAACAGGAACAGAAGCACAGGACATACTTTCCATGCTGAATAAGGAAACTGCATTATGAAAAACAACGAAATAATGATATCCGCAAGATTTGAATTTGACGATAAGAGTAAATGTCAGGAGCTTTCATTTCTTGTTCTTAAGGATATTACCCTCAAAGCTTTTATCGAGGCTTTGTATTACGGATTAAAAAAATCCCCGGATTATGAGAAATGTTTCGAGTTGCTTGAGCAATATATCAAAACCAGAAAAGAACTTCAGGTGCTGTATACGGCAAAGGGCAGCTATAATGTGATAGATTTTACAACAGATGTTGTCAAAGGCGGCGAAAAGGTCAAAATTTATAATGCAGAGCTTGATAAGCTGGGCTTTGTGACCTCAAGCTGCGTCCTGTTTACGATGAATGAGGAGATCAAGCCGTCTTATTTGTTTAAAAAAGAAGAGAACAGCTATATCTTAAAAGAAAAAGATACGCTTGAATATAATATAAGTACTCGCAGACTGAATGTCATTGAATCCTCGGTAATAGACATAATTCCGCCCAATGATATGCCCCAAAAGGATAAATCATCGCTTCTAGATGTTCTTATTCCCACCGTGCTTTCCACAGGAGGAATGCTTGGTGCACGTTTTCTTATTATGAAACTTGTGCCGAGTGCTTCGTCTATGGGCAATACTATGCTTCTTATGTCGGGTGCAATGGGAGTAGTATCTTTGGTTACTTCATTCTACAGCTTTATGAAAAAAAGGACCGACTATAAAAAGAACGTTGAGGAATGGAAAAACAACTATGAAAACTACATTGCCAGAATTATCAGAACAATAAAAGAATGGCAGGAAAGCGATATTGTATATCTGAACAGCGTGTATCCGAATATGGATACATTGTTTAAGAATACTGCCGAGATCAACGGTATTATTTTTTCAAGATCTCAGAACGATAATGATTTTATGAAAATATCGCTTGGCACTTCTGATGAGGTAAAGCCGCTTTTTGAGATCAAAAGCGAGAAAAAGGATAATATCTTTTACGATATTTATTACAAAATACGTCGTAACAAGGATGAGATCGAAATAATAGTTCCGACAAAGAAAAAGAACAGAAAGCTGAAAAAGCTTTCTCCCGAGGAAATAGCTGAAAGGGAGCGAAATAAGTTTTTCCTTACCGACTTAGCGTACAATTTTGCAAATAAAGGCGTGGACACTAAGAATGATAACGAGGTTATCGGCTTTAACTATCTGAGAAGCGACAGCGGTAAAAAACCGCCTTTGCTGATAGATTTGAAAAACTGCGGAGCCTTGGGCGTTATATCAAACGATGTGCAGACGTCCCATCGCTTTATTCAGCACGTCGTTTTTGAATTGGCATATTATCATTCGCCAGAGGATCTGCAATTTGTTTTCTTTTTCGATAAAGAGAACAAAATTGAGAAACAGAATGAAATACTGAAAAACTATAAGTATCTGCCTCATACGAATGAACTGTTGGACGGAGTTTCTCAGTTTGTATTTGATAAGGACAGCTCTGGTATAGTTTTCGGACAGCTTCTCAGTATTATGAACAGCCGCTCAAACAATAAAAAAGAAGATTCCGATGAATCGGTATCGGACGGTAAACTCACGCAGATAGTATGCGTGGTTTTCTGCGATTACGATATTAAGGAAACAGGCTTTTCAAAGTTTCTGCCGGAAGTCCCGAAAGAGGGCGAGCCTTATGTTAATTCACTTGGTCTTACCTTTATTTTCATTCAGCCCGTAAAGGATATGCTTCCAAAATACTGCGGGAATATAGTCAATATCGACAAAGATAATGAAAAGGAAAGAAAAGTCAGCCTGAGATATAACGTTCTCAGCAGAGAGACCTTGAATGTTTTAAGCGAGGACAAGGGCGATAAAACCAAGGCAAATGATACTGATAAATTGATAGAGTATAAATATTTTCAGAACAAGTATATGTTTGGTCCGGAAAGCTATGATGATAAGTTTGATCTTGCATTCAGACAGCTAAGTGCAATTTACTATACTCGTATTGCAGAAAATGGCAAGGTTCCCTCTATGGTTACTTTGTTTGAGCTATACGGATATAATTCCGAGAAAGTCGAAAACGGCGAAGTAAAATCAAGCATACGAAAGAGCTGGGAGGATATTGATAGAAATGACGTGACAAGAAATCTTCGTGTTCCAATCGGTAAGCATGAACACGGCACAATGTATCTAGATCTATACGAAAAGGCAGACGGACCTCATATGCTTGTTGCGGGAACTACTGGTTCAGGTAAATCCGAAACAATAATTACATACCTTATAGGACTGTGCATGAAATTCTCACCTATGGATCTAAATCTTATGCTTGTTGATATGAAAGGTGGCGGCTTTTCCGATCGTTTGGGAGATCTTCCGCACTGCGTCGGAGTAGTAACGGATACGGCAGGAGAGGATGAGGGAACATCTGCTGCGTATATGCTAAAGCGTTTTCTTGAAACGCTTAATGCTGAAATAAAAAGGCGTAAATTGTTGCTCTCAAGTTTCGGAGTTGATAATGTTGATTCGTATATCAGAGCATTAAGACTTATCAGAAAAATAAAGGAGCTTGAATCCGACGAGGAGAACAGTGAAGAAATCAAAAAGCTGAAAAAGAAACTTAACAATAAGCAGCAAGAAATTTTGAGTAAGGATCTGAGTGAGCTTTCACCATTGTCGCATCTTGTCCTCGTTGTCGATGAATTTACTGAGTTGAAACGTTTTTCAAGCGAGAGCAACGATGTCGATTTTATTGCTGAGATAACGACTATTGCTCGTGTGGGACGTACATTAGGATTTCATATCATACTTGTGTCACAGAATATCGAGGGAGCTATAACCGATGATATCCGTGTAAACTCCAAAGCAAGAATATGTCTTAAGGTAGCCACAAAACAAGCCTCAAAGGAAATGATAGGAACTCCTGCCGCCGCTGCTCCGACTATGCCCCTTAACGGACGGGCATATCTGCTTGTGGGAACAGGAACAAGATTTGAGTATTTTCAGTCTGCATACACTGGAGCTAATAAAAATCTCAATATTGATCCGGCAGTCATTGTTACTCAAGCAACAAATTCAGGTAAATTCAACAACGGATTCTATTCCTCCAAAAAGGACAATATTATAGAGAAAAAACGCAGTGAAAATGTTAGTGAGCATGATACTCAGTTGGCTTATGTTGTTAAAACCATTATTGAAATAGGAAAAAACATGGAGAAACCTCGTCAAATATTTTTGCCACCTTTGCCGGGCGTAATTACGGATAAAACAGATTGGGAGGGTTTAAGTTGAGCAGAGAAAAAATTCTGTGTACTTTGGGCAAATTCGATATACCAATAATTCAGATGCAGCCGACTTTTATCGTTGATCTGCTGGATTCCAATCTGATTTTGTTCGGTTCTGCTATGAGCGGAAAGACGACTTTCATTAAAAACCTTGTCAATATTCTTCATAAACAATATGACGAAGATCAAGAGCAGATATTCATTCTTGATTTTGGCGGAGCTTTGTCAGAATATCGCAGCATGCCATTGGTATCTGCATATTTTGATAATTCCAACGAGGAATATGTGAAACGTGTTTTCAAGGTAATGGATAACATATTAAAAGACAATATCAAGACCCTGAACGGTAAAAACTACAGAGAAACTACAGAAAATCAGCCTATACATACAACTTTTATTATCGACAACGTAAACGCCTTTATAGATGAATCCAGATATACTGCATATCAGGAAAAGCTTGCAAAGCTTTGCAGAGACGGTCTGTCAAAAGGAATTACCATTGTGGTCACGGCGGGAGAAACCAAGGGATTGAATTCATATATGGGCAGTTTTAAGCAGAAAATCGCATTTGAAATGCCGGCAGACAAGTATGCTGACATATTCAATGGTAAGGTCGACGCTATTGGTAATAATCCTGGTCATGGTTTTGCAAATGTAACAGTAAAACCGGAGGGTATTACGGGTACGTTTCGTATGAATCTGCCGTATGAAGTGCAGTGCTTTAAAGCTCAGGCTCTTAATGAAATCAGTAATAATGATAAATCGCTGCCATTTCAGACTGCATTAAGAAAAAAATTCGATTTTGATATTGATACACAGGAATATGGAAAACACGTCAAAAAATATTTGACATTTCCAAAAGAACTGAATAAAGATGACTATATACGCCTGAAACAAAAAACGAATATTGAAGAACAAGTCAAGTTTCCTGTAAGTGTAGGTCTGGATTATGTAGATTTCTGTCCTGTTACAGTCGATTTAGGGAAATCCCATGTAATTGCAATTTACGGTAAAAAAGAATTTGGAAAAACAAATCTTCTTGAATTATTGATCGAAGGGTTGGTTGAACAAAAAGAAGATATACGTCTTGTTTTTTTTGATGACGGACGAAATCAGCTAAACAAGATATATGAAAAGTATGAAACGGTTCGTAACTGTGTTTTGATAAATAAGTTTGATAAAAAGGATCTTACATTAAGGGACGGAACGATTGTAAACAGAAAGCTTTCACCTCTTCAACAGTTCTATTTGTATCTTAATGAAAATTACATAGAACTGGATAAAAAGTTTCTTGCGGGAATGTATGGAGTCAGTGAGAACTTGAAAAAAGAGTATGAAAATATTCCCGGCTGCAATATGGATGAAACTCCTTTTACAGTATTCATTATCCAGAGCAAGCTGATATATTTAAACACTCCAGAAGGAAAACGTTTTATTAATTCAATACTTCCGCAGCTTGCCGCAGTGGCAGAGGAACGTGAGTTTTTATTCATTTTTTCAGATGTTCAGAAAATAAGCGACGGAGAGCAAAATTCGTTTTTTAACAATAATATTTCCACTGCATTTTTGCTTGACAATGTAGCTGAATTTGCAGGTGAAAGAGGTCAAAAAACTATCTTTGGAAACATGGATGTAAAAACTCTTAAAGAAGATTATGCTCGCTGTGAATTAGGCGACGGGTATTGTTATGACATTGAAGCAGATAAACTTGTAAAACTGAAATTTATTAAATATTGAAAGGAGCGGTAATTATGGCAGATTCGGCTTTTGTATTGGCTGATATTGATAAACTCGTGCAATTTGAGAAAAAAAGTGACGAAGCGATCAAAGAATTTGACGCTATAAAGGAGAAGTTTAACGATATAAACACTACACTTCTTAAAAAATGGAAAGGTGAGGGTAAAGACGCTTATAAGAAAGAATCGGATCATATTATGGAGAACATAGGTGGGATAAAGGATATTCTTGATTCCATCAACAATGGAGTGGTCAAAGACACTAAGGACGCTTATCTTCAGCTTGACGAAGAACTCGGAGAGTTTAATAAGAATCCACAGACGGCTGAAGGAGAATAAGATATGAGTAAACCAAGTGTAGGTGAGCTTGACACGAGATTCAATGATAGTCAGACTGAAAAACTCGAAAAGCTGACTGTACTTAATGAAAACTCCGAAGAAACCATATATAACTTGATTTTTTCCGTGCCCGAGAATAAGGACAATGAGAAAAAAGAGTAGGAAAATAATCGAAATCTTTTTCAAATATATTTATGCAGTAAAGGAGTGGATATATGTCAACTATAACGTTAAGTGCTAATAAAATCAATATGATGCCCTTGCTGATTATAGACGCAAGCAATGCAGTAAAAAGCTATAAATCGGAACTGCAAACGCTAAAATCAAAATTACTTGCAATTGACAGCAGCGTTTGCAATGTTGACGATGTAATTAGTTC
>ENA-OPYE01001955-OPYE01001955.1-human-gut-metagenome-genome-assembly--contig:-NODE-1955-length-9705-cov-3.041865_pt1 | contig 9705 bp, 9 predicted proteins | sample MGYA00241063_ERZ501442 | MGnify/ENA primary metagenome ERZ501442 (study PRJEB25962, sample SAMEA1967055) | human gut metagenome | biome: human gut; feature: human-associated habitat; material: faeces... | reverse complement strand
ATGCGAACAATATCTATCTGGCTACCACATATTCTGAAACTTACGCCGAAGGGCGGCGCATAGAAAGGAAACGACATGAAAAAAGAGTACAAAATGAGCGCTGCCCGTCAGCAGGAGCTGCAGGACGAGCTGACCTACCTCAAGACCGTGCGCGAAAAGGAAGTGGCGGAGCTGATCAAAGAGGCCCGCGGCTTCGGCGACCTGAGTGAAAACAGCGAGTACGACGAGGCGAAGAACGAGCAGGGCAAGCTCTACTCCCGCATCGCGGAGCTGGAGGACATTCTGCTTCATGTCGTCATCATCGACGAGAGCGAGGGCGCGTCCAACGCCGTGAGCATCGGCTGCACCGTCACCGTCGTGGACCTCAAGACCGGCCGCGAGATGCCGCCCTACAAGGTCGTGGGCAGTCAGGAGGCCGATCCCATGCACCGTGCCATCAGCGAGGAGTCCCCCTTCGGCAAGGCCCTCATGGGTGCGAAGGAGGGCGACGAGATCAGCGTCGAGGCCCCCGTCGGCATCATTCATTACCGTGTGGAAAAGATCGAGCGATAAGGCTCGAGGACGATCATAAGGAGAAAACGTTATGGCAGAGAACAATCAGGCAAACGCTCCCGCGCAGGAGCAGGACCTTTCCGAGATCCTCAAGGTCCGCCGCGAAAAGCTGGCGGCGCTGCGCGCCGAGGGACGCGATCCCTTCCAGCAGACGCGCTTTGACGTCAGCCACCACGCGCAGGACATCAAGGACTATTTTGACGAGCTTGAGGGCACTGAGGTCACCGTCGGCGGCCGACTGATGAGCAAGCGCGGCATGGGCAAGGTCAGCTTCTGCGACTTACAGGACAAGTCCGGCCGCATCCAGATCTATGCCCGCAAGGACGAGATGGACGAGGAGGAATACAACCGCTTCAAGAAGTACGACATCGGCGATATCGTCGGCGCAACCGGCACGCTGTTCTTCACCAAGACCGGCGAACTGTCCGTCCGCGTTAAGAACTTCCGCCTGCTGACCAAGAACATTCGTCCGCTGCCGGATAAGTTCCACGGCCTCTCCGATCCGGAAACCCGTTATCGTCAGCGCTATCTGGATCTGATCGTAAACCCGAACGTCAAGCAGACTTTCGTTACCAGAAGTCAGATTGTCCGGGAGATCCGTGCGTATCTGGACGGCATCGGCTATCTGGAAGTAGAGACACCGGTTCTGCTGCCCCTGCAGATCGCTGCGGCTGCAAGACCGTTTGTCACACATCACAACACGCTGGACATGGATATGTTCCTGCGCATCGAAACCGAACTGAATCTGAAAAAGCTGATCGTCGGCGGTTTCGACCGTGTGTACGAAGTGGGACGCATTTTCCGGAACGAGGGCATGGATCCGTCGCACAACCCGGAATTCACCACCATCGAAATGTACCAGGCATACACCGACTATCACGGCATGATGGATCTGATCGAGGATATGTACCGCACACTGGCAAAGAAGATCTGCGGCAAGGATATTATTTCCTACCAGGGTACAGACATTCGTCTGGGCGAACCGTGGGAGCGTCTGACCATGGCAGAGGCTGTCAAGAAGTATGCCGGCGTAGATTACAACGACTGGGCAACGGATGCTGACGCAAGAGCCTGCGCCAAGGAAAAGGGCGTGGAAGTCGAAGAGGGCGAAAACGCAACCAAGGGTCATGTACTGATCGCATTCTTTGATGCCTTTGTTGAGGACAAGCTGATCCAGCCCACCTTCATTTATGATTATCCTGTCGAGATCAGCCCGCTGGCCAAGCGCAAGCCGGATGATCCCGCCTTCACCGAGCGCTTCGAGTATTTCATCGACTGCACCGAGTACGGCAACGCCTTCAGCGAGCTGAACGACCCCATCGACCAGAAGGGCCGCTTCGAGCGTCAGGTGGCCGAGCGCAAGGCGCTGGAGCCCGAGTGCAAGGCACAGGTGGACTACGACTACGTCAACGCACTGGAGTACGGTCTGCCCCCCACGGGCGGTCTGGGCTTCGGCGTAGACCGTCTGGTGATGCTGCTCACCGATAGTGCCTCTATCCGTGATGTGCTGCTGTTCCCCACGATGAAGCCGATTGAGCAGTGAACCACGAGGAAATCAACATAGAAACGAAAGATTTTACTTCTGATTTTCTTGCAAAAACTGTGTCATCCCCGTTTTGACATCAATTTGACAGCAAAATCCCGAAGAATCACGTCCCGTTATGAAGCGTGACGGATTTCAGACAAAACGCACAAGGCTTGAACAAAGCTGTAAGAGCACTTCTTGGAACCATCCGAGAGGTGCTCTTTTCGTTTGCTCCTGCGGCCAACTTCTGTCAGACAGTCACAAAAAAACGGAGGATAAAATTATGAAAACCGACTACAAGCCCATCAAACCCATGAAAGAAATTCCCGACCAGCTTCGCAAACTGCGCCGCCAATTCCTGCGCTACCAGCAAGCAGAAATCGTGTACAGCCTGTCCCATAAGAAGTTGCTGGAGCTCGCTAGCGATGCCGGGGCCATTTACCGCTTCGATAGCACTGTACTTATCAACCGGGAGATTTTTGATGCCTATTTGGAACGCTTCCATGAGCCTACAAGAAAAATAACCATGAAGGAGGTCGAGGACGAATGAGCGGCAGCATATGGATGTTCTCCGACCAGATCGACGATGAAGATATGGACTTCATGCGGCATGAGTTTGTGACTTACAGCATGGCGAGTGACTATTACGGATTGGGGCTGAAGCCCGTTACCCGGATGGCACACGAATGTGGGGCAATCTATAAAATTGGTCGGAAAATTCTGATTCGGAGAAGCATTTTTGAAGAGTACCTGCGCCAGCAGAGAAAGATTTGAGGCGTGCGATGGAAAAGCCGAACACTAGATTGCATGATAATAATGGGCTGGACTATATGCTGGTTGGAGATTACTACTTTCCTACCTTGATTTTGGCAGAGGATTCTCGCCCTGTTGGTCGTTGGGGTAGAATGTACAAACGGTATCTTAAAGAACATCATCCAGCACGGTATCAGGTTCTTCTGCTGTCCGGCAGGTTGAACACCTATCTGGCGGACATTGATGCACAGGCAGAGGAACGGCTGGAGTTGCTTACCCAGCAGATGGCAGAACGTGAGGGGGGAACGAAGAATTGAAAGCCACAAATCAAATGGAATGGGTGCAAAGGATGAACAGCATCCAGAATCGAGCGGAAGAAGTTGCTCAAGCAGGGCTAATCTATAGGTGATTTTAGAAGGGGCTGTTGTGTTTTGCAACACTCCCTTTTTCTCATATGCCCTTTTCTGCTTGAAAAGTCTAAATAGTCTGCGTCAAAATTTGAATTCTTAAAAGAATGCTGGTGAATTTTATAGGATTTCAATAACAAATATTGTTAAAATAGCTAATTTTACATTTGATATTGTAGGATGTTGTTGTAAATGTTATAATAAACATATTGATTCCGCTTCTTAGAAAGGATGATTTGGCAATGTTATCAACAGAAAGTTTTCTGGAACTACTTCGCTTGTTACCAGACGATAAACGCAATAAGTTACTATCAAACTCAAAATTGAAGCAATACTCTATTGACGGATACAGAAATTTAAAATATGCTCCATTAAAAGTTCTTTCAGCGCACGCAGTAAAAAGTCATTTATTCTGTGAAACATTTTTGTCTTTAGTTGTTGATGAGTACAATTGTTTGACGCCCAAAGATGCGCAAACATTTTCTATAGAAGAATATCCTGGAATTCTCGCATATTATCTCAAATGTGGGCTGGATGTGGCTCCTATTGAAAAGCGATACGATGAACTAATTCGTGAAACAGAAAATGAAACAGTGTTAAACCCCATTGAAGAACAGGTAAAACATAATATGATTATGAAAAAATACTTGGGCTATGTTTTAAAACAGAATCTGTACTATTACAATTTTTATCCGGTATTTACAGTAGATAATGAAATTACTAAAATAGAATCGCCTGCAACAGAATTTCCGCAGAAAGGAAACATCAATCTGTCTTCTCAGTTATATGCACAGCATAAGTGTTCAGATGTGTTTCGTGCAAATCAGGTTGCATTGATTGAATTTTCAGAAGAAGATTTAAGTGAAAACCGAAGAGGAGATCAGCTTAACCAAACAGAAAAGAAATTGGACGTTGACGATTTGTATAATCGCAATAGAATCCATCGTTTAAAAGATATTGATTTGTTTCCTGTTGTCCATCTGGCAACAAAATTGGATTTCTCAGGATCTGCAAATTTAATCTTGGAAGATAATATTCAAAATTCAGAAGATGTTTTTGTTGAAGAAGAAGGCTTACTGTATGGACCGTATAAAGTGGATGCAAATCATCAAATCAAAGTATTGAAATCCCCAAATGGGACGATTCAATGCTGGCGTCCCAAAATGTCTAAGACACTTGATGAGTGCTGCCTCCGATTCGATATTGATATTGGAAAGTATGTTCTACGCTCAAATTTGGAAATGTTTTACAGGGATGTTTTGAGCGAAGAAGAATTGTTGCAGAGTTTCGTTCGTACTTTAAAAGACAAAAGAGATTTAAACTCACCAGAAGCAGTTGTTGCTAACTATATGTCCAGTGTTTTTGTTGGACTCGATTCTAATATCGCCGAAGAACGTAAGAAAAAAATTTCAAACTTCATTGAAAATTCAAGAAATGAATCTCATTATTCAAAGGAAATTGCCTCTGCGGTAGCTGGATTATTTGCTGAGTATGGAGATGATGATGACCTTCGTTCTGTATTAGAAAACGCTTTGGATGATCCTGAATTTTCCAGCAAAATTCAATCTTTGGATATTGTTCGAGATAAAGTTAAACGTGAACAAGATAAATTGTCCAAATTGGAAAAAGAAATTGAAGAAGCACAAAAAGGACTGGAAGATACAGAAAAGCAGAGAAAATCCGAGAGTGAAAACAAGGAACAACGAGACAAAATTAAGGCGTTAGAATTACAATTAGATAAGCATAAAACGGTCGAAAATCTAGACTTTGAAATCCAGTTCCGAGAGAGAACAAAAGAAGAACTTAACAAAAAAATTGAAGCGGCTGAAAGAAAATATAAAGACGTAGAGAGAAAATTAGAAAATGCAATTACAGAGAAAGTTCAAAGTGTACAAAGCCTAAATGGTATAACGGACATAGCATTTGATGGTGTCTTAACGGAGAAAATGTTACAGGCAGCATCTACATGGCGACACGAAAACGCGAGTGATGACTATAAAAAAATCACAGAAATTACAACGAGCGACTCGTGGAGCAAGGACAAGTTGAATGTAGTTGATTATGTGGTAAGTAACGTGAAATTTTATAGACCATCATATACTCGAAATGAAATAATTAACATCAGCGTTTGTGTGGCTCAAAACTTTCTAACAGTTTTTTCAGGAGAACCTGGAACCGGAAAAACATCGATTTGTAATATTTTCGCACACATTTTGGGCTTGACATTGCCCGAAGTGACTATGGATCAATCTGTGAAAAAAGAGTATTATACTGGTCGTTACGTGCCTGTTTCTGTTGAACGTGGATGGACATCTAAACGTGATTTTATTGGGTATTATAATCCGTTGTCAAAAGAGTTTGAATCTGCCAACAAGCAACTGTGTGACGGTTTGCGAATTTTAAATCAAGAAGGGGATTCATCTAAATATCCATTTATTATACTGCTTGATGAAGCAAACCTTAGTCCGGTGGAGTATTATTGGGCAGATTTTATGAATGCTTGCGATTCGGATAGTGCTACAAAATATCTTGAACTTGGAAAAGGCTTCGAATTGAAAGTTCCTCAAACGCTTAGATTTGTTGCAACGATAAACAATGATCACACTACGGAGATTTTGTCACCGCGTCTTTTGGACAGAGCCTTTATTATTAGTCTGCCTAGTGTAACGGTTGACACTGATTTTGTTGAAGTTGATTTTAGTTCTGTACCGTCGCAAATAATTACATGGAAGCAGTTTGTAGATGCTTTTGGATGCACAAATCCTGTCGCTTTTTCGGATAAAATAGCAGAGCTTTACAAGAAACTATATAATGCTTTTTGTTCTTTGAATATTAGAATTAGTCCTCGTACAGAAAAAGCGATTAGACTCTATTGGTCTGTCAGTCAAAATCTTTTCGATTCTGCTATGGATGGAACAGATCCATCGATTGTTGCGTTGGACTATGCATTTGCACAAAAGATGCTTCCGAAAATCAATGGCAGTGGTGATGATTATGGAAATTCTTTGAAGACGCTTGAACAGTTATTTAACGCAAATCATTTTGAAAAATGTGCTACCAAGGTAAAAGAAATTTATGAACGGGGAAAAATTTCAATGAATTATTATCAATATTTTTAAGAGGTCTTATAAATGTTTAGCGATGCTTTAACTCTTATAGGAAAATCTTATGGGCTTGACACTGAACAATCGCTTACCTTGCCATTGTATGAATGGAATGAAACGGAAAAAGATTTACAATATAGACACGATACTTTGTTAGGTGTTTATGCCGATTATTGTTATTCTGTTGAACTTCATCTGAACAATTTGCCCCCAATACAGAAAATATCAGTGTCTGTTAATGGATATGTGTGTGATATAAAAAATTTTCGTGATGGAATAATTGAATTTCATGAATCGCGCATTTTTTTGGACAGTTTTGGATTTGCCCAAGTAGACTTTGAATTTGAAACCGAAAATTCAGAAAAGTTAAACTGTAATACAACATATCTTCCAGTTCTTGTAATTGACTCAATTAATAATGAGTCTGTTCAAAGAATGGTAAAGACTATCTATGAAAAATCACCGTGCTATTTGTTTAATAATCAACAACGTTCCCAAGATAACCGAACACTTGGAAAGTCGCCTATTCAAGATTTGAATGGACAAATTGAAGTACTTGGAAGAATTGTTACATCTTACAAGGAAAATTTTCGGTATTTCAAGACAAATGCGGCGTTTTCGCTGAACCGAGTTGAGAACATAAAATCATACGAGAAGGTTAAGGACATCTCGCTCAGAACCCTTCAATATATTGCACAACATCCAGAGCAATTACAAAAAAATTTTAATTCAACGGGCATCCGAGTTGGACGAGCAAATTACTTTCCGCAAAAAGCTCTTGTTACAGAAAACGAGAATAATTATGATATATATGAAAATAAAATTATCATCGGTTTTTTGTTTTCAGTGTATCAAACGGTAACAATTCTCTGCAAAAATATTCAAGAACAAATTATACAATACACGCTGCCTTCGACTGCGACCACTAATGGCTATACAAGTTCTGCCATTGTAATTCTGGATATCGGAAAGGAAAGATTAAAAAAATCTCAAATAAAATTACAGGAACTGCGAACACAAATAGAAAATCTATATAATTGTTATCGACAGATTTTTCCGATTGAACCGATTCTCGTTCAGTCGGTTCCCATGCCCTCGCCAATCTTCAGAGAAATAAAAGCATACCACATAATATATAATTTGATGATTGAATGGTTTATGTATGGCTCTTATAATTTTGAACGAGAAAATATTTTACTTCCACTCTTAAGAAGCCACAAAATCTATGAAATGTATGTGCTGATTCAGCTTTGTGATTTTGTTATTCAAGAAAGCTATATCATGGAAGAATCAAAGCATTTTCCGTATTCAAATCTTGATGAAAAGAAGTGTACACAAGATTTGTCAATTGTTCCGAATACCTTTTATTTTGTTAACAAGTTGTCTAAAAAACATCTTACCATTTATTATGAGCCAGCTATTCAAGGGGCAAGTCATAAGGGAGAAAACAACATTGGCTTATATCGTAATAACAGTGTTTCCATCCGCTCTACGCGTACGACAGCTCGTCCATATCTACCGGACTATGTAATAAAAGTGCAGTCTGATGATAGTGAGACCTATTTTATTTTGGATGCGAAATTTTCAAGAAAGAATACTGTTCGTACTAGATATTTTCCGGAGCTTGCTTACAAATACCTGTTTTCTGTTTCAACTATCAATATGCAAGGGCAGAATGGGGGGCTGATTGTTCTAAACGGAAAAGCATCTGCCGATTCCGAAGAATCTGATGATATATTCAATTTCTATGATCATGAGTTGGATGATAACCCAATTTCACCGATGGCAAAAATTTTCACATTGACGGAAAGGACAGAAGCAGCTAAAGAACAACATCTCAGGCTGTTCCATTCGTTGCTGGGAAAGTATATTTAATAAATAGGAGATAAGTCAGACATGAAAGTTTCAGAACAATATTCATATGAAATAAAAAAGATATTAAATGACATTGATCAGCTCAAACATGGGAAAATTCATGAGCTTCAGAATGCGACCTGCTATCCGTCTATTTCTCACCTTGGAGAGCAGCTTGAAATCGAAATCAATGAATTGATTTATGCATTAGATAACCAGTTGCCAGGAAAAGTTCAGGAGCTTCGTAATCAAAAAGATTGTAGTGAACTGTGGTAACCAAATATGGTTGACTGTATTGTCAAGGAGATTAACATCTGCTTGGAAAATGACTGCTACATTTCAGCATTGGGAATGGCATTGACCCTTCCGGATATTTGTGGAAAAGCTAAATATCCCCAATGGAAAAAGCAGAATGTTGGGCTGCGGTATAAGAAATGGTACGATGAGTATATTGGATTCCGTGAAATTCCAAGTGGACCACATAGTGAAGATTTCTCGTATTTAAGTGGTGAGGTTGTTTACAGTCTGAGAAATTGCTTGCTGCATCAAGGAACTCCCAATATCGACAATAACAAAATCACAGAAAAGCGTTGCAAGATGGATTACTTTATTCTCGTGATTAACAAGGATGAACACATAACTTCATCTGAGTTCGCGTTAAACCACGATGGCACTCGTTCGGATTGTGGAATGAAGGTGGACCTTTATAGCTTTTGCGGAAAATTAACGCGCGCAGCTTCCGATTATTATCACAGTAATAAAGAACTCTTCGATTTTTTCCAGTATCAGTTAATACAATAATACAGTCTCACCCAAGAGCGGCAAAGTTTCATTGCGAACTTTGCCGTTTTTCTTTTTGTCCGAAATTGTGAAATTTTCAAAACTGTATTTCAAAATAGCCCTATAGATTCATATTGGTGTAAGAAGTTTTCCAAGCGAAATTTGAAAATTAGGTTGCCAAACACCCATTTTAGAATGCTATAGGTATAGGGACACGTTAGAATAGTGAATTTTCTTTGAATTTTCAAAAGACCCCGTTTAAAAATACCCCTTTAAGTTTGTATAGGGTGTAGGGACTACTTTCAGAAACGAACCCCTTTGCATTTTGGAAAGTCCACAACTTCTTACAAAACCACACTGTACCTTGACAACAACATGATCGGCTGCAAGCTACTATGCTTTTTCGGAGAAGTGCCGCCATGATATGAGCGCACCAAGAAGAAGCCATACACCGGAGGAGATCGGGTAGGAACCGCTTGCAGGCAGACCGACACCGAAGAAGAACCGGGCAAGCTGGCAGAGAGGACTTCGCAAAGTCTTGTCTGTCAGGTTGTTCGGCGCAAGAGTGCAGAGATCGCAGATCTTTGCGCGGGTCAAGGGCGGCAGCCTTGCCCAGTGGATGTGATGCCCTGCGTCATATCCTACTGGGTATTATCTGGCGCATAGCGGGCGGCAGATTTGCAGCTTCGCTGCACCGCGTTGCCCCTACCCCGCGCACGGCGCTCTCTGC
>ENA-OPYE01001937-OPYE01001937.1-human-gut-metagenome-genome-assembly--contig:-NODE-1937-length-9788-cov-5.999589_pt1 | contig 9788 bp, 7 predicted proteins | sample MGYA00241063_ERZ501442 | MGnify/ENA primary metagenome ERZ501442 (study PRJEB25962, sample SAMEA1967055) | human gut metagenome | biome: human gut; feature: human-associated habitat; material: faeces... | reverse complement strand
AAGAGATTTAAATGTAGGAATCACGACGGTAGTTGAGTTCTTGCAAAAGAAGGGATATACCATTGAAGCAAATCCCAATACGAAGATTACCGACGAGCAGTACGACTTGCTTGTGAAAGAGTTTAGTACAGATAAGGATCTTAAATTGAAAACGGAGCGTTTCATTCAGGAACGTCAGAGTAAGGAACGCAACAAGGCATCGGTGGCTATTGACGGTTATGACAAGGAAGCACAGGAAAAGCCGAAAACTGAAGAGGTGGTAAAGGCTGTGGTTCCCGAAGATGTACGTCCGAAGTTTAAGCCTGTCGGGAAGATTGATTTGGATAAACTGAATCGCAAACATACTGTGGAAAAAGAGGAAGAAGAGGTGGAACCGGAGATGCCGGTGGTTGAAGAAGTAAAGGCGGAAGAACCTGCACCTGTTGTTGAGGCTCCGAAACCGGAACCCGTCCCCGAACCTCAGCCCGAGCCGACACCTGCTCCGGTGGTTGAACCTGCTCCGGCGGCAGAAGAAGAAAAAACAGCGCCGGTGGCTGCAGAACCCGTACCGGTTTCTAACGCGGAGCCTGCTCCCGCTGCAACCGAAGAAGCTGTTTCGGAAAATAAAGAAGAAAAAGAAGAAATATTCAAAATACATCAGCCTGAGTTTGTATCGAAGATTAACGTCATCGGACAAATAGACCTCGCTGCGCTGAATCAGTCTACACGTCCGAAGAAGAAATCGAAAGAGGAAAAGCGGAAAGAGCGTGAAGAAAAAGAAAAGCAGCGCCAGGATCAGAAGAAGCTGATGAAGGAAGCCATTATCAAGGAGATTCGTCGTGACGATAATAAGACGAAAGATGGCAACGATGCCAACGGCAAGAAAAAGCGCGTCCGCATTAACAAGGAAAAGGTGGATATCAACAATGCATCCAACTTCCAGCGTGGCGGAAACGATCGTCTGAAAGGCGGCCAGCAAGGGGGTAATAACCAACAAGCCGGTAAGAACAAGAATAAAGACCGCTTCAAGAAACCTGTAATCAAGCAGGAAGTAAGTGAAGAGGATGTGGCAAAGCAGGTAAAGGAAACTTTGGCACGCCTCACTTCCAAAGGCAAGAATAAGGGTGCGAAATACCGTAAGGAGAAACGTGACATGGCATCCAGCCGTATGCAGGAGCTGGAAGACCAGGAAATGGCGGAAAGCAAGATATTGAAGCTGACCGAGTTCGTGACTGCCAATGAGTTGGCGAGCATGATGGATATTTCCGTTACGCAGGTTATCGCCACTTGTATGAGCATCGGTATGATGGTTTCCATTAACCAGCGTCTGGATGCGGAAACAATCAATCTGGTAGCGGAAGAATTCGGTTTCAAGACAGAATATGTAAGTGCGGAAGTGGCTCAGGCAATCGTTGAGGAAGAAGATGCCGAGGAAGATTTGCAGCCTCGTGCTCCGATTGTAACGGTGATGGGTCACGTAGACCACGGTAAGACCTCGTTGCTCGACTATATCCGTAAGGCAAATGTTATTGCCGGTGAGGCGGGTGGTATCACGCAGCATATCGGTGCTTACCACGTGACATTGGAAGACGGGCGCAAGATTACGTTCCTCGATACTCCGGGTCACGAAGCGTTTACCGCCATGCGTGCCCGCGGTGCCAAGGCAACGGATATCGCCATCATCATTGTGGCTGGCCGATGACAACGTGATGCCGCAGACCAAAGAAGCTATCAACCATGCCATGGCTGCCGGTGTGCCTATCGTATTCGCTATCAATAAGATTGATAAGCCGACTGCCAATCCCGATAAGATTAAGGAAGAACTGGCTGCCATGAACTTCCTCGTTGAGGAATGGGGTGGTAAGTACCAGTCTCAGGATATTTCAGCCAAGAAAGGTATCGGTGTAAGCGATTTGATGGAGAAAGTATTGCTGGAAGCCGAAATGCTGGAACTGAAAGCAAACCCCGACCGTCGCGCTACCGGTTCCATCATCGAGTCCTCATTGGATAAGGGTCGTGGTTATGTGGCTACGGTACTCGTGTCCAACGGTACTTTGAAGATGGGCGATATTGTGCTTGCAGGTACAAGCTACGGTAAGGTGAAAGCCATGTTCAACGAACGTAACCAGCGCATGAAAGAGGCAGGTCCTTCGGAACCGGCTTTGATTCTCGGCCTGAACGGTGCGCCGGCTGCAGGCGATACATTCCATGTAATCGAGACTGAACAGGAAGCACGTGAAATTGCCAACAAGCGCGAACAGTTGCAGCGTGAGCAAGGTCTGCGTACACAGAAGATGCTGACGCTGGATGAAGTGGGCCGCCGTTTGGCATTGGGCGACTTCCACGAGCTGAATATCATCGTGAAAGGTGACGTGGACGGCTCCGTTGAAGCGTTGAGCGACTCGTTGATTAAGCTGTCTACCGAACAGGTACAGGTAAACGTTATTCACAAAGGCGTCGGCGCTATCTCCGAATCGGATGTATCTCTGGCTGCCGCTTCGGATGCGATTATCGTAGGATTCCAGGTTCGTCCTTCGGGTGCTGCCGCCAAACTGGCAGAGCAGGAAGGTGTGGACATCCGCAAGTACTCTGTCATCTACGATGCCATTGAAGAGGTGAAGGCTGCTATGGAAGGTATGCTGGCGCCGACTTTGAAGGAACAGGTGACGGCCACTATCGAGGTGCGCGAGGTATTCAACATTACCAAAGTGGGTCTTGTGGCAGGTGCCATGGTGAAGACCGGAAAGGTGAAACGCAGCGACAAGGCCCGTCTGATTCGCGACGGCATTGTTATCTTCACAGGAAATATCAATGCATTGAAGCGCTTCAAGGACGATGTGAAGGAAGTTGGAACGAACTTCGAATGCGGTATCAGCCTGACAAACTGCAACGACATCAAGGTAGGAGACATCATCGAATCTTACGAAGAAGTGGAGGTAAAGCAGACTCTGTAAGCAATATATAAAAAATCTTCAGGCGCGGATTACACGGATTTCACGGATTGGTTAAGAAAAACCGTGTTTGTCCGTGTAATCCGCGCCTTTTTAATATAGTTATGGCTGTTGTAGATAGTATAATCTTGGTAATAATCGGTGCCGGAGCGCTTGTAGGTTTTATAAAAGGTTTTGTAAAGCAGTTGGCTACCTTGTTGGGACTGGTTGCCGGTCTGGTGGCGGCAAAGGCTTTGTATGCTTCCGTTGCCGAGAAAGTGTTTTCCAGGATTACCGATTCAATGACAGTGGCGCAGGTGCTGGCATTCATTGCTATCTGGGTAGCGGTGCCTCTGGCTTTTGCGTTGATAGCTTCGCTGCTGACGAAGGCGATGGAAGCCGTGTCGCTCGGTTGGCTGAACCGTTGGCTGGGTTCCGGGCTGGGAGCGCTGAAAGCACTTCTGCTGGTGAGTTTGCTGGTGGGCGTTATCGAATTTATAGATTCGGACAATACGCTGCTCAGTCAAACAAAAAAGAAAGAATCGGTGTTATATTATCCCATGAAGTCATTTGCCGGAATATTCTTTCCTGCAGCAAAGGCTGTTACGGAACAGATTGTGAATGGAGATGTGGTTTGATTCGTAACTTGTAATTTTATAATTATAGAAACAATGCAACAAGAAGAACCCAATAAATATGTAAAGGAACTCACTCAGGAGAAGTACAAGTACGGTTTTACGACCGACGTGCACACAGACATCATCGAGCGTGGTTTGAATGAAGATGTGGTGCGGCTGATTTCCGAGAAAAAAGGAGAACCCGAGTGGTTGCTGGAGTTCCGCCTGAAAGCGTACCGCCATTGGCTGACGCTGGAGATGCCTGCATGGGCGCATCTCCGTATTCCTGAAATAGACTATCAGTCTATCTCATACTATGCCGACCCTACCAAGAAGAAGGACGGACCCAAGAGCATGGACGAGGTAGACCCGGAACTGGTCAAGACATTCAATAAACTGGGCATTCCTCTGGAAGAGCAGATGGCACTTAGCGGTATGGCGGTGGATGCCGTGATGGACTCTGTATCCGTAAAGACTACCTTTAAGGAGACGCTTATGGAGAAAGGCATTATCTTCTGTTCGTTCAGCGAAGCAGTGCGCGAACATCCTGATTTGGTACAGAAGTACTTGGGCTCGGTAGTGGGCTATCGCGACAACTTCTTTGCGGCACTGAACTCTGCGGTGTTCTCCGACGGTTCTTTCGTCTATATCCCGAAAGGGGTACGTTGTCCGATGGAGTTGTCCACTTACTTCCGTATCAATGCCCGCAATACCGGACAGTTTGAAAGAACGTTGATTGTGGCGGATGATGATTCATACGTTTCCTACCTGGAGGGGTGTACGGCGCCGATGCGTGACGAAAACCAACTGCATGCTGCCATTGTGGAGATTGTGGTGCACGACCGTGCGGAAGTGAAGTACAGCACTGTCCAGAACTGGTATCCGGGTGATGCCGAAGGCAAAGGCGGCGTGTATAATTTCGTAACGAAACGCGGACACTGCAAAGGGGTAAATAGCAAACTGTCCTGGACGCAGGTGGAAACCGGTTCGGCCATTACCTGGAAATATCCGTCCTGTATTCTTTCGGGAGATAACTCCACGGCAGAGTTTTACAGCGTGGCGGTAACCAATAATTACCAGCAGGCAGATACCGGTACAAAGATGATTCATCTCGGAAAGAATACCCGCAGCACTATCGTCAGCAAAGGTATCTCCGCCGGACGGAGCGAGAACTCTTACCGCGGTCTGGTGCGCGTTGCCCAAAAAGCGGACAATGCCCGCAACTATAGCCAGTGCGACTCCTTGCTGCTGGGCGATAAGTGCGGTGCGCATACGTTCCCTTACATGGATATCCATAACGAGACGGCCATTGTAGAGCACGAGGCAACCACCAGCAAGATTAGCGAAGACCAGATATTCTATTGTAACCAGCGCGGCATTTCTACGGAAGATGCCGTAGGACTGATTGTGAACGGTTATGCAAAGGAAGTGCTCAACAAGCTGCCTATGGAGTTTGCCGTAGAGGCGCAGAAATTGTTAGCGATTTCACTCGAGGGAAGCGTAGGATAGCTATTGGAATTCAAAATTAAAAATTAAATATCATGTTAGAGATAAAAGACCTGCATGCCAGCATCAATGGCAAAGAGATATTGAAAGGCATCAACCTCACGATCTGCGACGGTGAGGTGCATGCCCTGATGGGACAGAACGGAGCCGGAAAGAGTACACTGAGCAATGTGCTGGTGGGACATCCTGCATACGAGGTGACACGCGGTACGGTAACTTTCAACGGTAAGGACCTTTTGGCTATGAGTCCTGAAGACCGTGCGCATGAAGGTATTTTCCTTTCGTTCCAGACACCGGTGGAGATACCGGGGGTTTCGATGGTGAACTTTATGCGTGCCGCTGTCAACGAACAGCGTAAATACCGTCATCTGCCCGCCCTGTCTGCCAGCGAATTCTTGAAACTGATGCGCGAGAAACGCGCCATTGTCGAACTGGACAACAAACTTGCCAACCGTAGCGTGAACGAAGGCTTCAGCGGCGGTGAGAAGAAACGCAACGAAATCTTCCAAATGGCTATGCTGGAACCTACTTTCGCCATTCTCGACGAAACGGATTCTGGGCTTGATGTAGATGCTTTGCGCATTGTAGCCGATGGCTTCAACAAACTGAAGACTCCCCAGACCAGCGCAATGGTCATCACCCACTACCAACGCCTGCTGGACTATCTGAAACCGGATACCGTCCATGTACTGCTTGGCGGACGCATCGTGAAGACAGGCGGCCCCGAACTGGCTAAGGAGATTGAAGCACGCGGCTTCGATTGGATTAAGAAAGAAGCGAGTGAATTATAAATTATGGATTATGAATTATGAATTATCCTGCAGCATGATGATGCGCAGCCCGTTCATAATTGTAATTCAAAACTCATAATCAGATAACATGAGTGTAGAGCAACAATATATAGACCTTTTCTCCCAGACGGAGGCGATGATATGCCGTCATAGCGCCGAAGCGCTGAATGCTCCGCGTGCCGCTGCATTTGCCGACTTCGAGCGGCTTGGCTTTCCTACCCGTAAGACGGAGAAATATAAATATACCGATGTCAGCAAGTTCTTTGAACCCGATTACGGACTGAACCTGAACCGGTTGGAGATTCCGGTTAATCCCTACGAAGTATTCAAGTGCGATGTGCCGAATATGAGCACTTCCCTTTACTTTGTTGTGAATGATGCTTTCTATAACAAGGCTTTGCCGAAGTCGCATTTGCCTGAGGGCGTTATCTTCGGTAGCCTCAAGGAAATGGCGGAGCAGCGTCCGGAGTTGGTGAAGAAGTACTACGGTAAGCTGGCAGATACTTCCAAAGATGGAGTGACGGCTTTCAATACAGCCTTTGCGCAGGACGGCGTATTGCTGTATGTTCCCAAGAACGTGGTGGTGGAGAAACCTATCCAGTTGGTGAACATTCTGCGCGGCGATGTCAACTTTATGGTGAACCGCCGTGTGCTTATCATTTTGGAAGAGGGTGCGCAAGCCCGTCTTCTGGCGTGCGACCACGCCATGGACAGTGTGAATTTCCTTGCTACGCAAGTGGTAGAGGTATTCGTTGGGGAGAACGCCACTTTCGACTTCTATGAACTGGAAGAGACGCATACCAGTACGGTACGCATCAGCAGTTTGTATGTCAGACAAGAAGCTAACAGCAACGTTTTGCTGAACGGAATGACTTTGCATAACGGTACTACCCGTAATACAACCGAAGTTACGCTTGCCGGCGAAGGTGCTGAACTGAACCTTTGCGGGATGGCTGTTGCGGATAAGAACCAGCATGTGGACAACAATACCACCATAGACCATGCAGTGCCCAACTGTACCAGCAACGAACTCTTTAAGTATGTGCTCGACGACCAGTCTGTCGGTGCTTTTGCAGGTCTGGTACTGGTACGTCCGGGTGCGCAGCATACGAGTTCCCAGCAAACGAACCGTAATCTTTGCGCCACTCGCGAAGCGCATATGTATACCCAGCCGCAACTGGAGATTTATGCCGATGATGTGAAGTGCAGTCATGGCGCTACGGTAGGCCAGCTCGATGAAAGCGCCCTGTTCTATATGCAGCAGCGCGGTATCTCCGTGCATGAGGCACGTTTGCTGCTGATGTTCGCTTTTGTAAACGAGGTGATTGACACAATCCGCCTGGATGCCTTGAAAGACCGTCTGCACCTGCTGGTGGAGAAACGTTTCCGCGGTGAACTGAACAAATGCCGCGGGTGTGCAATATGTAAATAATGGAGAATTATGAATGAAGAATTGCCATGCGGGTACTGATGCTGCGTAGCTTATTCTTCATTCATAATTCATAATTTAAAAGATATGGACCTTCAAAAGATAAGAGCTGATTTTCCGATACTTTCCCGTGAGGTATATGGTAAGCCGTTGGTTTACTTTGATAACGGTGCGACTACGCAGAAACCCCGTCAGGTGGTGGATGCCATTACGGATGAGTACTATTCGGTCAATGCCAATGTGCATCGCGGTGTGCATTTCCTTTCGCAGCAGGCTACGGAGTTGCACGAGGCATCTCGCGAGACGGTACGGAAGTTCATCCATGCCGGCAGTACGAATGAAATCATCTTTACCCGCGGCACGACGGAAAGTATCAATCTGTTTGTGTCCAGCTTCGGTGAGGAGTTTATGCAGGAGGGGGATGAGGTGATTCTCTCCGTCATGGAACATCACAGCAACATCGTTCCCTGGCAATTGCTGGCTGCCAAAAGAGGGATTGCCATTAAAGTTATCCCGATGAATGACAGAGGCGAACTTTTGTTGGACGAGTACAAACAGTTGTTTTCCGAACGTACGAAGATTGTCAGCGTAGCCCATGTATCCAATGTGTTGGGTACGGTGAATCCCGTAAAGGAGATGATACGCTATGCCCACGGGCAAGGCGTTCCCGTGCTTGTGGACGGAGCCCAGTCCATTCCGCATATGCCGGTGGATGTGCAGGATTTGGATGCGGATTTCTACGTTTTTTCCGGTCACAAGGTGTACGGCCCTACCGGTGTGGGCGTGCTTTACGGTAAAGAAGAATGGCTCGATAAGATGCCCCCCTATCAGGGTGGCGGCGAAATGATACAGCACGTATCGTTCGAACGGACTACCTTCAATGAACTTCCTTTCAAGTTCGAGGCGGGAACACCCGATTATATTGGTACGACAGGGCTTGCCAAAGCGTTGGATTACGTTTCTGCCATCGGTATGGAGAAGATTGCCGCCCATGAACATGAACTGACTACATATGCCATGACACGTTTGAAAGAGATTTCCGGTATGCGCATCTTCGGTGAGGCCGAAGAGAAAGGGAGTGTTATCTCTTTCCTCGTAGGCGATATTCACCATTTCGATATGGGCACTTTGCTCGACCGTCTGGGCATTGCCGTACGTACGGGGCATCACTGCGCACAACCGTTGATGCAGCGTCTCGGCATTGAAGGAACGGTGCGTGCTTCATTTGGCCTGTATAATACGAAAGAGGAGATAGATATATTGGCAGCGGGCATAGAGCGTGTGAGCCGTATGTTTTGATGCTTGCCGGATGAAATTGCGTATTTAATTTTTTTTTTTGACTATTGCTGCAACTTTTCTTCCTCTTTGTGCGTCTGATAAGTTGCAGCTAACTTAAAAATAAAGATTATGTTAATAACAACGACTTCAGTGATTGAGGGTGCAAAGATAACCCGTTATTATGGCATCGTATCCGGCGAAACAATTATCGGTGCCAATGTATTCCGTGACTTTTTTGCCAGTATCCGCGATGTGGTAGGCGGACGCAGCGGTTCGTACGAGGAAGTGCTTCGTGAGGCTAAAGATACGGCGCTTCGCGAGATGCAGGAACAAGCCCGTTTGTTGGGCGCTAATGCAGTGATTGGCGTTGACCTTGATTACGAAACGGTAGGCGGCAGCGGCAGTATGCTGATGGTGACTGCTTGCGGTACGGCTGTGACGGTAGAATAAAGAGAGTGCGGCAAAATAAAAAACGCTTGCGGTTTATTTCTTTCAGGCACGGAATTACACAGGATTTCACGGATTAACTTTATTCTTTTCCGTGAAATCCTGTGTAATTCCGTGTCTGAAGGAAATCATCAAGTAGGTTCTGATATATTCTTTTGTTTTCCAGTCTTTGGCATAAATTCGGTTAATCGTTTGCTTATTTCATTTCAAATCAATACTTTTAAGCTTTCGTTCAACCTTTTAATACGATTTATGCTATGGACCAATTGCTTTTCTGGCTGGTACCGGCCGCTTCCGTTCTGGCGCTTTGCTTTGCCTGGTATTTCCATCGTCAGATGATGAAAGAGAGTGAGGGAACTCCTCAAATGGTTAAGATTGCCGCTGCTGTGCGCAAAGGCGCCATGTCCTATCTCCGTCAGCAATATAAGATTGTGGGATGGGTGTTTCTGGGACTGGTAATTCTCTTCTCGATTATGGCTTACGGCTTCGGAGTGCAGAACTCCTGGGTTCCGATAGCTTTCCTCACAGGCGGATTCTTCTCCGGCCTTTCCGGATTTCTCGGTATGAAGACGGCCACGTATGCCTCGGCGCGTACGGCAAACGCCGCCCGTAACTCATTGAATGCAGGTTTGCGCATCGCTTTCCGCAGCGGTGCGGTAATGGGGCTGGTTGTAGTGGGGCTTGGCCTGCTCGATATTTCCTTCTGGTATCTGCTGCTCAATGCGGTTATCCCTGTGGATGTGATGACACCCACTCATAAACTTTGTATTATCACCACTACGATGCTGACGTTCGGTATGGGAGCTTCCAC
>ENA-OPYE01001931-OPYE01001931.1-human-gut-metagenome-genome-assembly--contig:-NODE-1931-length-9799-cov-4.209257_pt1 | contig 9799 bp, 8 predicted proteins | sample MGYA00241063_ERZ501442 | MGnify/ENA primary metagenome ERZ501442 (study PRJEB25962, sample SAMEA1967055) | human gut metagenome | biome: human gut; feature: human-associated habitat; material: faeces... | reverse complement strand
CATCGGGCATTATCTGAACATAAAACACTATCAATAAGTTGGAGTCATTACCAATTACTATGTTATATTTTCGAAAAAGGTAAGTTATATAGAGAAATATGTTCGGAAATTCGTAGTGAGACTCTGGCGTTCCTGCTTTTTTCTTTGTTTACGGGGGTGGTGCGAAGTTGCATTCTGCAACCTGATAATAAATCCCTTTTCAGAGAGGGTTGCATAGTACTGGAGTTGACCCAATCAACCTTCACAGGCATCGATAAAAATGAACGCTACTATAAAAAACAGCGCTGATATCAATGAGCTTGCTAAATGGATTGATGAAAATCTTGAGGTAGAACTCTCAATAAATATTGAGGAAAAAAAGCTGGATATTCAAAATGGTATTTACAGAGATTGTTTAAACATATCATTGGTATTTCTATTGGTAGGTATATTAATAAATGCAGCAGAAGAACTACGTTCTACTACTGAATCGGTCACGACTATCACTTTTAAATACCAGTTTGATTTTCAGCAGACATTTACAAGGGCATTTACTCGCCGCTTTGGTATAGCTCCTATTGCATACCGAAAACTCGCTAAGGAAGAAGTGAGATGGAATAGTTAGTTATGTAAGCGTTATTTACTTAAGCGTGGATATATAAGAATGGTATTATCAATATGTTGCTCATGAGTTTTTAATAGCATATAGGCTTGTTAACATAGTCCAGCAATATAATTTGCAGTGGGAGCAGGTATGCATACAGAACAGTGGGCGAGGACGAGCGTCCCTTTTCGAACAAGGTAGCAAAAGAGGAAGAAGAAAGACAAATACAACTGGGCCTGAAAGGGTAGTGTTTAAGCCCCCTTTCAGGGGGCCGTGTCAAAGCCGCCCGCTATGCAGATGGTTTTTTACTTTATCTGTTAAGCAAAAAAATGCCGCGATAAAGAAATTGTTATCGCGGCAGCGTCATAGCAATTTACTTATTTTTTCTTGCCGCTGGAACGAGGACCTTTCTTTGCTGCCTCCTGCGGTACATCAGATTTTGTAGGTTTAGTGTTTTCTATTGAGGGTTTAACCGGTTGATGCTGCTCCACGGACTTCAGCGTTTCATCAGTGACATCCATACAGGATGCGCTGATTGACGTATCAAGGTTAACCACCGGGAATGTCTGTGAAGGCGCGTTTTCAGCCTGCAGTGTCGGTTGTGCAGCAGGCACTTCAGGTTGAGGTTCTGCGACGCCGGCGGTCACTTTAGAGTGAATAATCTGCTCGATATGCTGCGCGGTGCGGGCGATCACCTTATGGGCATACACCTCGCCAACCCGGCCTGCCGCTACCGCCGCGTTAATTGCGCCCACTTCCCCTTCCAGCTTCACGGTCACCATCCCGCCGCCTTTCGTCAATTCATAGCCTACCAGACTAACGTTAGCGGATTTCATTGCGGCATCGGCGGCTTCTACCGCCGCAGACATCCCGACGGTTTCGATTAAGCCTAAACTTTTCCCAGACATAAATTTCTCCTGTAATAAATTCAACTGTGCTGCGCGTCGTCGGCTTAACGTCCAACGTCTTCGTATAATAGCGCCGCTTTGTCCGTAACTTCCCACGGAAAGCTGTCGCGACCAAAGTGACCATAGCAGGCTGTTTTACGATAGCGGGGGACCAGCAGATCAAGCGTAGTAATGATGCCGAACACGCTAAGATCGAAATGGCTGTTAACGCCTCTCAGCAACGCTTCAGATGACACTGTTTGTGTACCGAAGGTGTTAATCCTGACGGAAACAGGGCGGGGCAGGCCGATGGCCCATCCCAACTGGACTTCACAGCGTGAGGCAAGCCCAGCGGCGACGATGTTTTTCGCCACATAGCGAGCAGCGTAGGCGGCGGAACGATCGACTTTCGACGGATCTTTGCCTGAAAACGCGCCGCCGCCATGGCAAGCCGCGCCGCCATAGGTATCAACAATAATTTTACGCCCCGTTAGCCCGCAGTCACCCACCGGCCCGCCAATCACAAAACTGCCTGCAGGGTTCACCAGAAAGCGGGTTTGTGGCGTGAGCCAGTGCGAAGGCATCACAGGTTTAACAATTTCTTCGATGACCGCTTCCCGTAGCGCGTCCAGAGAAACGTCAGGGCTGTGTTGGGTAGACACCACAACGGTATCTACTGAATGAACACGATTATCCTGATAGCGCAGGGTAACCTGGCTTTTGGCATCAGGGAGTAAAAATGGTAACCGTTGGGATTTACGCAACTGCGCCTGGCGCTCCATCAGACGATGGGCGTATACCAGCGTGGCGGGCATCAGTTCCGACGTTTCATCACAGGCGTAACCGAAGGTGATGCCCTGATCGCCCGCCCCCAGTTCTTCCATCGAGTGGCCGCGAATGCCGTCAGCAATATTGGCGGACTGTTTGCCAAGGATATTTAATACACAGCAGGTATTGCCATCAAACCCCAATCGCGAATGGTCGTAACCAATCTCTTTTATGGTGTTGCGGACAATCTTCTCAATATCCACGGCGGCATGGGTAGATATTTCTCCGGCAACAATAGTGGCACCAGTTTTCACCAAGCATTCACAGGCAACCTTACCCCACGGGTCCTGTAGGAGTATCGCATCCAAAATGGCATCAGAAATTTGGTCCGCCATTTTATCGGGATGCCCTTCGGCAACGGATTCGGAGGTAAACAGGTAATCGTTCAAAGCGAGCCCACTTGTTTGGGAAGTTTATTCCTATCTTAGGATAGGAACCTGACAAGTGGGCGTAAACTATCTTGCGGGCGTGTTGGACTATTTTGCTTTCATTATCGGGCCAATGCAAAATCACGCCATCACCGTGTAATTCCCGGTGACACGACTTTTCGATAATCAGAGGGGGTCATGCCAGTATCTTTTTTGAAGATGCGGCAAAAATAGTTTGAATCCTGGTATGCCAGTTCCAGCGCAATGGTATTTACTTGTAAGTCACTGAACCGCAACAACGATTTGGCGATAGTAATTTTACGCGTGGCAATATAGTTCGAAAACCCGAACCCGGTAATTTTCTTAAAGGTACGGCTCAAATAGCAGGCACTGACAAACGATTTTGCTGCCACGTCATCGAGCGTCAAGTTTCTGAGAATATTTTTCTCAATATGGAATTTCGCTCGTTCGATAAAATCGATATTGCCTGTATAGCCTTTTAATGCGTAATCAAACAGCTCTTCGCTAATGGTCAGCAGGCTGATCATGATGCGGAAATAGCGGCTTTCCATCATGCCATACTGGTTGATGTCTTTGATCAGCGCGGCGACTTTACGGTTAGTCGGCATTAACTTTTCCCCTTTGGCAGTCATATACTGGCTAACTATTTCCAGAAAATCGATCACGTCTTTGCGCTTATCCTCTTCTATCATATCCACCGGACAGGCACCGTTGATCGTGTCAAAAATAAAGTTGTGCCACTGGGTGTAATCGCAATCGTCTATCATGGCGAACACTTTCTGTTTTAGGGCGCGGGATTTTTCATTTTCTCCTTCGTCGAATGCTAGGGTTTTTTTGATGGTGTCGGTCAAGATACATTTTTTCACTGGTTTGAGCAGATAATCATCCACTTTAAGGTTGTACATGCTGCGTACTATATCAAAGTCATCATTGGCCGTGATTACGATGATTTTAGTATCGCTGTTTTTTTTCTTCAGATATTCAATCACCTGTTTACCGTTCGGCAACGGAATATTAATGTCCACTAAGATCATATCGATTTGACTCAGTTGGTCAATTAAGTGAATCGCTTTTTTACCGGTTGAGGCTTCATGGATCGCAGCGTTTTCCACACACTGGGAGATAATCTGCCGCAGGGATTCTAATTCGATGGGCTCATCTTCAACGATAACAATGGTAAACATATGTCCTTTTCCTGTATCAGGCTTCCTGCATTGGGAACCGAAGTTTAATGGTTGTACCCATCCTGGGTTTGTTAGGGCTCATTATTTCCAAGCCATAGCTCTCGCCAAATAACAACTTCAATCTATTTTTTATGTTGTTAATGCCAATACTGCCTTTTTGCAATTTTTGGTCGCCTGATAAAATGCGATTAATGGTATCTGGTGCGATGCCGTCGCCATTGTCAGTGACTTCAATAATCACGTTCAGGCCATCGTCCGTGGCACGGATCAGCAGATGACTATTGCTATCCCTTGGCTCCACTACGTAGTTAAAGAAGTTTTCCACCAGCGGTTGCAGGATCAAAAACGGGCAGACTACATCCAGATATTTTTCCGGGATATCGCACAGGTAATCGAAACGGTCTCTCATACGCACTTTTTGGATCGACATATAGTTGTTGACGTAATTTATTTCATTACGCAGAGTAATCAGGCCGTGACTATTTTTACGTAACAAATAGCGCATCATGTCAGAGAAATCGTGCACCATTGTTTCGGTACGCTGCGCATCTTCAAGAAAAGCTAACCGGCCAATGGTATTTAATACGTTAAATAAAAAGTGCGGATTTATCTGATAAGAGAGCGCTTTAAATTCAGCTTCATGTAGTGAGCGTTCTATCTCTACACGTTTTCTTAACTCATTAGCCAGTGCAAGATCCTTTTTACGAAGTTCGCGTTGGATATTATTGGTGTGCGCTTGTTCGACCAGATAAGACGATACGTGTAGTAACGTCGAGGCAGTAGACTCAAAACGCTCATACGGCATGCGACGTGTATTCTGGTGCAAATTAATTAACCAAGGATTATCTTTCCAGACGTCATTATTATTCAGAATATAGGAAATGTTCTGTTCTTTCTCTTCTTCGACTTTTACCTGACCGGAAATAAAAGCACCGAGATAATGATCGTTAATCATGATTGGGACAGCGAATTCGACAAAACCGCAGTGGCAGCGATAAACCACCGGTTTGCGAGCGTGCATCGCGGCACGGCCACCAGCGTTGTCGCTTTCATAACAGTGGTGCGCCAGTGTCGGGTTGAGACGCGAACGCATGCAGAAGTCTGAAAAACCGCTGGGCTTAGTGACCGGGATACCATTCTCATCCACAACCACGAGCGCGATCATCATTGATTTTGAAAAGTTGTCCTGCAGGGTCTGAAGGCGTTTTACATCCAAAAACTCATTTAATTTGTATTTATTCTTCATACTTTCAGCCTGCATTTTTAAAAACATAATCATATATTTATAAATAATTTGTCACGAAAAAATTGAAATGGATCACAGCAACAAAAACAGCTCCGGCTCTGAAAGTAATGCTTCGGTTATTTGCAAGGGATACTCCTTTTCAAACCTTGCTGAACCAGTGCAGATACACAGGGAAACGTATACCAGAACTGCCACAATACAAACGCCAGTTACTGGCGATACGAATGGAATGACGAGGCAGTCTGTCAGAAAGCGGGCGACCATCTGCTGAAGAACATCAGGGCGTTCGTGGAGAACAAACTGAAGGTGAATGAGAAGAAGAGCGCGGTGGCGCGCCCGTGGGATCGGAAGTTCCTCGGGTACAGTGTGACATGGCACAAACAGGCGAAGCTGAAGATAGCCCTGACGAGCGTGAACAGGCTGAAGGAGAAAGTCCACAGTCTGACGACGGGAAACCGGAGCAAATCAGTGAAAGCGACAATCAATGCTCTGACACCAGTGCTGTGTGGATGGATAAGCTACTTCAGGCTGACGGAAGTCAGAGGAGTGCTGGAGGAGCTGGATGGCTGGATCAAACGGAAACTGCGTTGCTTGTTGTAGCGGCAGTGGAAGAGACCGCGAACCCGGGCAAAGAACCTGCAAAGAGCAGGACTGAGTAAGGACAGGGCAATGATCTCTGCGTACAACAACCACGGGCCATGGTGGAACTCAGGGTCAAGCCATATGAATCAGGCGATAAAGAATGCATGGTTCAGGAGGCAGGGTCTGATATCACTGCTGGAACAGTAGAGGCAGTTCCAGAGTTAACATGAACCGCCGTATGCGGAACCGCACGTACGGTGGTGTGAGAGGACGGCGGGAGTGATCCCGCCTCCTACTCGATCAATTTTAAAACACCTCCTATGTAGGTGGTGATCGTTCATGTGGGGCTTCGGATGTCCTAATCACAGTTAATCATGTTCGGCCCTTCATGCTGCCGGTTTTGCAGCACTACTACGGCGTCGGCTGACTTCTGCCGCCCCATCCCGGCGCCTCACGGCGCCGGTAGCACACTGGCAGGGCGACAGATCTCCCGGGGTAATTCACGCGACTTTCCTGCTTATGCCTGTCGGCTTTACGTCACAGCGTTCCGTGTGAGTATCGGGCTTTGGTGATTTGTGCCACCTTACCCTGCTGCGCCGCCTTAACCGCTTCCTGTTCGTCAGGCCAGCATTTTGCATCCAGCTTCCTTCAGATTTCACCTCGCGATGAACACCCTTGCCTTCCGCTAACACTTCCCCTCACCGGGTGTGTGGAGGACTTTCACCTCTTAGTCGTTCTTCTGCCACCACAGTTGAAGAACAGCGCCAGTCACGGCGCACATAACAAAAAGCCAGCAGGCAGACACTGCTGGCTTTTTGTTATGGCGGGATTAAAACAGGGGAACCAAGGTAAATAATCCAATGGTCGCCAACAGATTAATCATCGTGGTCATAATGGTGATGACCATCGCCGGCGGGTCAATATGTGTATCGCCGTGGATCAGGAAGATACGCGACATCAGTTCACCCAATATCGCGCAAATTATGCCAACGATAGCAGCCCAAATCAGGCTACCTGATGGCACCGCTACCAACGCGGCAGGCAGCGAAATATGATGTGACACCGGTACCTGAGTATTGAAATGCAGGAAAATCAGTGAGAACGCGGAAATACCAAACGCCAGCAGCGCGCCGTTGCCGCCAAACTTCAGGCCTAAAAAGCCTGCCATCAAGCCAATACCCAAGCCCAGCACGGAAAGCTGCGGAATGCGGCTATGGTAAGGTATCCAGCACTTATCCTGCGGCGGATAGCAGTGACGAATTCCCTGCTCCGTTTTTCCAAACAGGCCAGTTTTACCGAAAACCAGACGCGAGACCACGCCAGAAATCACCACGGTTAGTGCCACGGTATCGGTCCAAGCATTGCCGGACGGGAAGGCCGGAATCTGGTTCAACCCCCAGGCGATGATGTAACCAACCGCCCCAAAAACCCCGCCTACCAGCAGCACATCGTAAGCCGCCAGACCGCTCAACCCGGCAGTGATATCACGCCCGGAACCCAGCTTGCCTTTCTTCGCTGCATACGCCGTCGCCGCAACCCCAGCGGCAAAGCCGCCGGTGTGCGGGCCAAACAGTCCAAACGGAAAAGTAATAAAGTCCGATGATGCTCCGGTAATAATTTGCACTACCGTCATGGCGATAACCAGAAGCCCAACGAATTCAAACGCCGCCAGCGCGCCAACAGCCGCACCAAATATGCCGCCGCCGAAGGCAACTACAATATCTAAGCTATTCATCTAGCTTACCTCTGTAATTAAATCAAATGAAAATATAAGTAATGCAGATTGCTCTATATTTTTAAAATTGAAATAGTATTCATGCGTAACAAATAAACAAGCGCAGCATTTTTTCGCACTCTTATTACATCTTTTATTAACCGCCGATATGGCAGTTAAAACCTAAGGATTCAACCATTGCTTTTAACTCTGCCATTTGGGCTTCTTCGATACTTTTTGTATCGCCCATCGGATACTGGCGACCAAGCAGATTATATTTATTTTCACCGAAGCTGTGATAAGGCAATAAGTGAATGGTATCGACGTTCTGCATCAGGCGGGCGAACTCCGCAATATTATGGATTTCCTGCGAATTGTCATTCACTCCTGGGATCACAGGAATACGCACAACCACTTTGGTTAAAAAGGAGATGCGCAGCAGATTCTCCAGAATCACTCTGTTATTCACGCCGGTGTTGCGCTCATGGATTTCCGGATCGATGGCTTTAATATCGGTCAGAGCAAGATCGACATAGGGAAATACCTCATCAATCACCGCTTTGGTGGTGAAGCCGCTTGTTTCAATAGCGGTGTGCCAGCCTTTGGCTTTACAGGCTTTAAGCAGCTCGCGGGCAAATTCCGGCTGCGCCAGCGGTTCACCACCGGACAGGGTAATCCCGCCGCCTGAACGCCGGTATAAATTCTCTTCTTTTTCCAGTTCGCGCATCACTGCCGTTACCGACATACGCTTGCCCTTCATTTCCAGCGCACGGGTAGGGCAAATCTCAGTACATTTCCCACACTGAATACAGCGGTCGCGATTGATAAACCAGGCATTAGTAGTGGAAAGAGCCTGTTGTGGGCAAGCATCAATACATTTCCCACAGCGGATGCAATCATTCTTTTTAAATAATAACTCTGGGCTGTGACGTTGTGATTCAGGATTACTACACCATTTGCAGGACAGCGGGCAGCCTTTAAAAAAAGGAATGGTTCGAATGCCTGGACCATCATGCAAAGAATAGCGTTGAATATTAAATATGACGCCTTCGGTTTCGTACTCAACTTTATTCATAACATCACTCTATATTTACCAGATGAATTACCTTTTCAGATAAAAGTAACAACCAGAAGTCGTGGAGAAAGTAACGGGCTATATATTGATACATAGCCCGTCTGGTATTTACGACAGTTGTTGCTCAGTACGGCTGATTATGTCGTCCTGAACTTCTTTCGCTAAAACTACCCACTGGGCGCTATAGCCCGCAACGCGTACCACCAGATCCTGATGTTGCTCAGGATTTTTCTGGGCTTCGATCAAAGTGTTGCGGTCGATAACGTTAAATTGAACGTGCATCCCTTTCTTATCGAAGTAGTGACGTATCAGGCCGCTGAAGTTGCGCAGACCGTTCTCGCCAGCCAAAGAAGACGGCAGGAATTTCTGATTATAGAGCGTACCGTTGGAGGCGATAAAGTGATCCAGTTTGGCAACTGAGTTGGCTGCGGCGGTTGGGCCAAGGGTGTCTTTACCCTGACGTGGAGATACGCCATCCGCCAACGGCTCTTTCGCCAGACGGCCATCCGGCAGTGCGGCAACGTCTTTACCAAACAGCACGTTCGCAGACACCGGATAGATACCAGCCTGGAACTGGCCACCGCGCGGGTTGGTATATTTCTCAACTTCCTGGCAGTAGATCAGCGCACATTTACGCGCTACTAAATCCACGTCATCGATGTCGTTACCGAAGCACGGTGTGTTTTCCAGAATACGACGGATCTCCTCGTGACGGGACATAGTGCCGGATTGCACCGGTGCTGCACTGCCGGAAGTCAGCTGGCGATAAACTTCGTTTTTAATCGCTGCCGGATCCAGCGCGCCATGCTGTTCAATGATGCGTTTCACCACATCGTAGATATCCTGCTCGTTGAGCGAGGATTTCGCCGCTGGAGTGTGCGGGTTCGCACCCACCGGATAACCGAAGTTGGCGTCCAGTGCGCTTTTCAGTTCGCTCAAAGACAGTTTACGATCTTCGAATACCTGTTTCTGGATGGCATAGACGGAGTCGCCGGTATCGGCTACGCCGAATGCTTGCGGCCCAGTAAAGTTGTAAATCGCCCCGCCTTCCTGGAGAGATTTACCACGGCCGATACAGTCGTCGACCAGTGCTGATAGGAACGGCAGCGGGCAGCGTTCGCCGTGGGCAATATCCACGCTGTTACAGGCTTCAACCAGTTGATGAACGAAGTGCGCCATCTGTTTCTGGAACGCGGTGTAGAAGTCCTCCATGCTGGTGAACTGAGTCAGTTCGCCAGTCACTGGGCCTAGCTGTTTATTGCCAACGCGCCGAACTGGCGTACATACCCTTTCGGACGTCCTGTAATCTTG
>ENA-OPYE01001923-OPYE01001923.1-human-gut-metagenome-genome-assembly--contig:-NODE-1923-length-9846-cov-2.293943_pt1 | contig 9846 bp, 7 predicted proteins | sample MGYA00241063_ERZ501442 | MGnify/ENA primary metagenome ERZ501442 (study PRJEB25962, sample SAMEA1967055) | human gut metagenome | biome: human gut; feature: human-associated habitat; material: faeces... | reverse complement strand
GTCTTGCCCGGTGCGGATTCTCAAATATCACCACACACCGTAGAAATAAAGAAAATATCTGTGTAATCGCACAAAAAATTCAGTAAATCATGAACGCTATTCAAAATATAACCATCGGCCAACCGGATCGTTTGAAAAAGCCCGTTGGCTATACCATATTATCCAATTTGGTAAATATCATACCCTTTTGCCTCTCTATCGAAGCTATCGACGTTATTTTCCGAGCTTTCGACGGGAACGGTACACCACTCGATACCACTCGATTATGGACAATTTCCGGTATACTCGTCATATATGTAGCCGTCATGGTAGCGGCCGAAAGAGCCTCCTACCGGGCGAACTTCCGTGAAGCCTATGCCATGAGTGCCGACGGACGCATCGCTCTGGCAGAACACTTGCGCAAATTATCACTCGGATTTCTATCTCGCCGTGATCCGGGCGACCTGTCCTCTATGATTATCACCGACTTCACCATGGCCGAAACCGGCATATCCCATCATCTGCCTCAACTAATGGGTGCTCTTGTCATGCCTGTACTGGCTTTCCTGTCTCTCCTCTGGATAAATTGGCGCATGTCGGTAGCTATGTTCATAGCTCTTCCCGTAGCCATTCTGATCTTATGGCTCAGTACAAAATTACAACAACGGCTCAGCAGTAAACAGATAGAAGCGAAAATAAACGCAGGCAACCGCATGGAAGAATATCTACAAGGTATTCGGGTCATGAAAGCTTATAATCTTTTAGGCGATCGCTTCGTCAGATTACGCAAAGCGTTCTCCGATTTACGAAAAGCCTGCATACGACAAGAAGCCTTGTTGGGCCCGTTCATCATGCTCTCTATCACAATCGTCCGAGCCGGACTAACCTTAATGATCCTGTGCGGAACCTACCTTCTTATTGGAGGAGAACTCTTGCTAACCACTTTCGTCCTTTTTCTGGTCGTCGGCTCACGGGTATTCGACCCACTGACTTCTGCCTTGACAAACTTCGCCGAATTTCGTTATTTTTCCATTGCCGGAGGACGCATATTAAATTTAATGAAAGAACCCGAAATGAAAGGAGATAGACCCGCTCCCAACGGCGGTGACATTGAATTTCATAATGTATCTTTTGCTTACCAAGATAAAAAGGTTCTGCACCATATTAACCTCACTTTGAAACAAGGTTCCCTAACCGCACTCGTGGGACCGTCGGGCAGTGGAAAAAGCACCATGCTGAAACTATGCGCACGTTTTTACGATCCGCAACAGGGACAGGTTTTATTTAATGGAGTAGATATGAAAACCCTGGAACCGGAATCGCTGATGAGCCATATCTCAATGGTATTCCAAGATGTGTATCTGTTTCAAGATACTATTCGCAACAATATCCGTTTCGGCAAAACCGACGCTACGGACGAAGAAATAGAAGCGGCGGCCCGCAAAGCATGTTGCCACGATTTCATCATGCGATTGCCCAAAGGATATGATACGCAGGTCGGTGAAGGGGGGTGTACCTTGTCCGGTGGAGAGAAGCAGCGCATTTCTATCGCACGAGCTATATTGAAAGAAGCTCCCGTAGTACTTCTGGATGAAGCAACGGCTTCACTCGATCCGGAAAATGAAGTGGAAGTACAGCGTGCCATCAATACATTGATTGCAGGACGTACGGTAATCGTGATTGCCCATCGCCTGAAGACGATCAAGAATGCAGATAACATCATAGTGTTGGAGGAAGGACGTATTGCTGAACAAGGTAAGCATCAGGAACTACTCGATAATAAGGGGCTATACGCCAAGCTATGGAATATACAGGAAAAGACATTGGGGTGGAAGTTGTAAATCTCAAAGACCACTCAAAAGAATTCTACTAAAATAATAATTCGCCCCTACAAATTAATCACGATATGATTAATTTGTAGGGGCGGAAATTATCCACCCGAATATACTTCAGAATTTATTAATCATTTATGATAATTGGAACATCTTCAAGTCATCTTCCACATCACTGATGGTACCTATCTGGAAAGTATCTACCAAGACCTTTGCCACATTGGGCGACAGGAAGGCAGGCAACGTAGGCCCTAAATGGATTTTCTTCACACCCAGACTCAACAAGGCCAGCAGTACGATAACAGCTTTCTGCTCGTACCAGGCAATGTTATACACAATCGGGAGTTCGTTGATATCATTCAGCTCGAACACTTCTTTCAGTTTCATTGCAATGACTGCCAGTGAATAGCTGTCGTTGCACTGTCCTGCATCCAGTACGCGTGGAATGCCGTTGATATCTCCCAGAGGCAACTTATTGTAACGATACTTGGCACAACCTGCTGTCAGGATGACTGTATCTTTAGGCAACGCCTTGGCAAATTCGGTATAATAATCACGTCCCTTCATACGTCCGTCGCAACCTGCCATAACCACAAAGCGACGAATAGCACCGCTCTTCACGGCATCCACCACTTTATCTGCCAGTTGCAACACCTGATTATGGGCAAAGCCACCGATGATTTCTCCACGTTCTATTTCCGTAGGCGGCTGGCATTGCTTGGCTATCTCAATAATTTCGGAGAAGTCTTTTCTACCTTCGGCATCTGCCTGAATGTACTTGCAACCGGGATATCCGGTGGAATTTGTTGTAAACATACGTTCTTTATATTCAGCATTTGCCAACGGAGGGACGATACAGTTTGTTGTAAACAGGATAGGACCATTGAAAGTAGTGAACTCTTCACGCTGCTTCCACCAGGCATTTCCATAGTTGCCTACGAAGTGGGAATACTTCTTGAAAGCAGGATAATAGTGAGCAGGTAGCATTTCGCTATGTGTGTACACGTCGACTCCTGTACCTTCGGTTTGCTTCAATAGTTCTTCCATATCTTTCAGGTCGTGGCCGCTTATCAGGATACCCGGACGCTTCCCTACCCCGATATTTACTTTTGTCATTTCCGGATTGCCATAGCGTTCGGTATTCGCTTTATCCAGTAAAGCCATAGTCTTCACACCGTATTCTCCGGTCTGGAGCACCATCTTTACCCATTCGCCTGCCGGAAGTGATCTTGTGGCAGTGGCGGCCAAAGCATGTTGCATAAAAGTATGGATAGAAGCATCGTCATATCCCAGACGCATGGCATGTTCCAGATATGCCGCCATACCTTTCAGACCATAAGTCATCAATTCTTTCAGGGAACGCAGGTCTATGTCGGGCTCACGCAGCACACCTACGCTTTCCGCTTTGGAAGCATACTCATCACGTCCACCCTGCCATTGCAGTTCGTCGATTTCAGGCAAGGAAATACCTTTTTCTTTGGCTTCTTCTATTAAACGGTTACGCAATATCATACCTTTATCCACCCTGTTCAGAATGCTTTCATCATCGAAGTTGGCATTTGTAATGGTACAGAATAAGGCATCCACAACAAAACGGTTCACTTCGGCAGCTACGGGATGTCCGGCGTTACGGAATTCATCAGTAACGACTGATATTCCACGTACCACGAACATCAGCAAATCCATTGCCTTTGCTGTATGACTTTCTTTTCCACACACACCTTTCAAGATACAACCGGTGCCTTTCATTGTCTCCTGGCACTGATAACAAAACATTTTAGCTTCCATCATCTTATTCTTTTTATTTAGTTAAATACTCATGCAAAATTAGGTTGTTCTATAAATGATAATTTACCAGCGTAGCGCTGGAGCAAGGTTCTCCTTCGGCGTGCAAGTAATCTTTCAGACACGGATGACGCGGATTCTTTTTTCCTTCGGTGTGATATGCCGGTATGTATAGCGCAGCTTTAAAAATCCGCGTCATCCGTGTCATCCGCGTCTAAAAGATTAAAGTCCGCGTTCGTCCGCCTTATCCGCGTAGTCCGCGTACCCATTCCCTCGCCGCTAAATTATCATTTACCATACTATAAATTAATTGTAATCGGGCATCTATAAAATACATTTGCATTATCTTTGTGCAAAGATGGAGAGTTTATAGCAGGTAAATTGTCACGTATGTTACACCCTATCACAAAAAACTTAAAAAAGAATGGAACCACATATATTATTACAGATGCCATTATTTCGAGGCATAACAGAAGAAACGCTGTTAAAGTTCGTTCTGTTGCACCAACATACCCTTAAATCTTATAAATCGGGAGAGTTTATCGCCATGCAGGGAGATATTTACCGTTCTCTCTATATTCTGTGCAATGGAACAGTGCGTACGCAAATGGTCAGTGCAGAAGGAAAACAACTCACCATAGAGACTCTCCGTGCTCCGAAGCTCCTTGCACCGGCTTTCATCTTCGCCTCCGAAAACCGTTTCCCGGTGAATATCGAAACCCTGGAAACCTCGGAAGTATTGATTCTGAATAAAGATGCTTTTCTGGAGTTCATGCACCAGTACCCGATCATTATGCAGAATTTCCTGAAGTTGATTTCCGACCGGAGCTTATTTCTATCCAAGAAACTGAACGAGTTTGCCTTACAAAGCCTGAAATCCAGATTACTCAATTATGTAAAGATGCATGGAGGTATCGGTTCCCAACAGGAGGTGGCACATATACTTGGGGTAGCCCGTCCGTCATTGGCACGTGCCATATCTGAATTGAGCAATGAGGGCTGCATACAAATAGAAGGAAAAGAAATGTTTATTGACGAGGAGAATTCGAAGAAATACTTTTAATTCTACTTTTTCATCGTATCTTTGTACAACCAACTACCTAATATAATGAGGAAAATAACATTAACCGACAAACATCAGGAATTACTTTTCCAGATTCCGCTGTTTCGTGACCTTCCCCTTAACATCAAGCATTCATTGCTCGACAGGTTAGATATCTCCCTGTACTCGGTCGACAAAAAAGATATCATTGCCACCCAGGGAACACTCTGCAAGAAATTATATGTATTATTGGAAGGGAAACTACGGGTAGATATTATTGACGGATTGGGAAATGAAGTCATGATAGAATATATCGTTGCGGCACGTGCATTCGCCACTCCTCATTTATTCAGTTCAGACGGAGTGCTGCCGGCAACCTTTACCGCCATGGAAGACAGTACCCTACTCACCGCCAGTAAAGAGTCCATGTTTAAGCTTATCAGCGAGGAACCTAAAATATTACACAACTTTCTTTGCATCACGGGCAATTGTAATGTCTGCACAGTATCCCGCCTGAAAACCCTATCACGAAAAACAGTGCGCGAACGTTTCGTTGTCTACTTGCTGGAACACAAGAAAAAGAATTCTTCAACGGTCAACATCATTCACAATCAGGCAACCCTTGCCGAATATCTGAATGTAACCCGCCCTGCACTATCGAAGGAAATTAATAAAATGATAAAGGAAGGAATTATAGAGATGGACGGAAAGACAGTCCGTGTTCTGGACGAACCATCATTAGAAAAATACGTATGAGGAAGTTCCCCCATACGTATTCTCTTTTATCTATCTTTACCACTTCACAAACAATACTCTCGGATTGATATTTACTGAAACCCATCCCCAGTCTTGCCAGCTTTTGTGATTACCGCCTTTCACGACATCCATGGTTTCCGTTCCGCGCATGAAGGAATATCCGGCAGAGAGTTTCACATCTTTCATCACCGACCAGTTAATCTGGTAATCGACTTCCGAACCTAATGCTTTCTTCAGATTCGGCAATTTCGCCGCTGTTGAGAAATGGTGGTAGTTCAAGTCCATATCCACCTTATCGGAAGCACGGAAACGTACACCCAGACGTTTATCAAACAACCCGGGAGCATATCCGTTTTTAAAGTCAGATGCGTAGAAATAATCCATAGCTCCGTAGAACTTGTGATGTGTGCCATACAGAACATTGAATGCCTTGTACTTGTCACTGTCACCGCTGTCTCCGCTTAGATAATCGGCACTTGCCACTACGGTCCAGGTCTTGTCAATGGCATAAGCGGCCTGCAGGCTTGCCATAAAGGCAGATACCTTTTCTGCATTCAGGTTCTTCCCCATCTGATAGTAGAAAGCACCATCCACATTCCAGCCATTATCCTTATAAGTAATATAAGTACCCATCGTTTGCAGATAGCGGGTATGGGATTCTTTAGTTGCCGCATCTCCGGTCTCCAATCCCAGATTCATGAACAGTAAGGATGCATCAAAGGGAGTATAATCGGATTTATAGTGATACCAGAATGTCTGCATATTCTTGTAAGGCTGTGCTCCGGCCTGCACGTAATAGGTACCGCCTATCTTAGTCTCGTCGTTCTGGTTGAAAGCGAGAATAAGATGCAGTTGATTATTCTTGTCGGCATATGCCAGTTTCAATGCATCATGATAGCGTCCGGCTATGTTCCAATCCAGTCCGCCCAAAATGCGTTCGTCATCGTACGAAAGGGTTTGACGACCTAATTGTGCAAAGAAATTTTTACCGAAATTCAGTTTAGCCCATGCCTCATTCATGATGAAACGTCCATTCTTGTCAATCTGCGGATCTTGTCCCCATACCCCCACATGCTGAGCCGAGATTTTCATTTGCAAATCAGAACGCTTGTACTCCATAGAAAGGCGTGCACGGTTATTGATGAATCCCGCAGGTTCCTCTCCTTCATTACGGGGCATCAGAGCACCGTTACGATATTCTGCACGAGGTCTGATCTGGATGGACATTGTAAATTCATTCTCTTTTTCTGTTGTTTGCGTATACGCCATGCTTGGCAAAAGCATGAGAAGCATTGCCCAATAAGTAGTTTTCATAATGATTATCAGTTTAAATTATACGTATGAATGCTGACTCCCTGTGCAGAGGGCAGATAGTTTATGCCGTACCAGCACATTTGCAGCAAAACAAATGATATCAGAAGTAAAATTAAGGCCTTACGGTGTAACAAAGGTTTTCCAAGGCGGAAATGTATATAAATCAGATAGGAGAACCACGTAGCGGCCGCCCATGTCTCTTTCGGGTCCCACGACCAGTAATGTCCCCACGCCTCTTTTGCCCATACAGCCCCCGACAGCATGCCTAATGTCATGAATGCCAATCCTACATAAGTCAGATTATCGCATAGGTCCATCTCCCGGCTATCAATCGGCTTCTTCTTGAACCAAAGTAGGTAAATAGCCATCACGGTGGCCGCACCCAGCATAGCATAGGCAAACATATATACGATGACATGCGGCGTAAACCACGGGCTTTGCAAAGCCGGCATCAAAGTTTTGTTATGTATTTCCGGTTTGAAGATATTGATGCAGATAAATACCAGTGACAGAATAAAACTGAAACTGAGTATCCACTTATACCTCCAACGGCTGTATGTGATGAGGCCTGCCAGTGGAAGAAAGAAAGAGTACCACAGGCGCGTCTCTCCCATGGTCCGCATAGGCGGACGCTCCAGAGAAATCCACATTCCCACAATAAAGCAAAAGAAGATAACAAGTCCTATCAAGGTAAGCCCGCCAACAACATACGGTTTTCTTCCGCGCCAGGCGGCAAAGGCACCGAATCCCCAGAAGTGCAGGGCGGCAATTGAAAACGGTACAAAATAATCCCACGTCATTCAGCGTCCTCCTCTTTTCTTTTTTGTGCGTTAACAAACAGACAGATAGCTCCCAGCACCATCATGATAATACCCGTATAGACAGCAGGCAGCCACGGATCACGTACCAGTTCAAACACACTGATATCGCTCCAACGCCCTTTCGTATCATCATAACTCAATTGATAAATATTCCATCCGGCCACATTCAGAGGATGGTTCACTGCAATCGTATCTTCCACCTGTTTGCCGTCTTCCGTGTAAACTTTTACTGTAGATGCAAAACGCTGCGGCTCGCGTTCCGGCATGATAAGGCTTGTCAACGAATCCAGACGCAATGCTTTATATGGGAAAATAAAACTACCGCAACTTACCCAGCCCTCCTTTGCAGTTTTCGTCTTTTGATTGATAGCCTGCAAATAAACGGCATATGTGGCTCCCATCGAATGGAATTCGGTAAACTTCACCGTATCTTCCGTAGCCACAGAAGCCGCCCAGGGAATCGTTTGCCGGATAGTCACCAGCCAATCGGACAGTTGCCCATCCGTTACACCTTCTTCCAGCAACAAATGTTCCGGTGCTTTCTCAGGCAATGTACGTCCTGTTTCATTATCAATCAGCATCAGTTTCGGAGGATACTCGTCAATCGTGAAGTCTTTCAGTTCAACGGCCAGCGGAAGTTCTATCAATTTTCCGTGCTCCTCCATTGCACGCCATTCGGCATTATCTATCCGGGTAGTCATTTTCAGCCGCTGCATATCGGCATTTCCCAAGGTTGCCGTAATCAAGGCAATGAACAGCCCGGCATGATTCAAAAGGAAAGCAAGCTTCTTCCATCTGAATGGAAATCCGACACGAAGCGTGGTCAACCCCAGTACAGTCACCATCCAGATATAAAGCAATACAAAAGGCCATGCCGAAAGCATTCGCGAAAAGCCAAGCATATCTGCCGGATGACCGGAAGGGAGCTGACGGATAAGTCCCATCACCACCGTAATGCCCGCCACCCATAAAAGAGAAGAGACAGCTGATGTATAATGACTCATCCAACCGAAGAAATAGACACGTTTGCGCAGGCAATGCATGGCAACTATTCCGGCTATATATAAAACCAGAACAATGATGTTCACCGGATAGGCAAACAGACTCCAATCTATTTCACCAATTGTAATCTGTAGCAGCCATCCTGTCACCAACAATCCTGCGCCTATCAGGCATCCTTCTTTAAATCCCCACGGTCTGATCCACATATCTCTGTTTTATTTCTGGGCCAGGCGACCGTTAGCTTTCGCTTTTTCCAGCCACGCAGGTACAGTTGTTTTCAAGAATTTCTCTTTAGCAGCTCTTTCCGCATCCATGTCGAGACCAATGTATTGTTGTGCTTTCTCTTTGGTTGAAATATCCGGCATCGGCACATCATCCGTAAAACCATGCTTAGCCAATACTCTTGATACAGCCAGGCGAGCCTGCATAGCCTTATCCAGTCCATGTGAAAGGATACGTTGGATTTCCTGCGGAGCATGGAAAGAACCACCGTGAGAAGCCACACCGAAATCCCAACGCCACTGCGCCTGACGGATAAGGGCAAGTACATCTTTCATCTGATCTTCCGTAGCCCCCTTGTCCCATGCAAACTTTGCCTCGATATGAGCCTTAGCGAGTTCCTGTTCTAAACGGTTACGTATTTCGTTAGCCTTACGTTGACGTTCGTACACATTGTTACGCAGTGTTTCTTCACTTTCGCGGTGGCAAGTCTGACAAGTGCGGTCTATCATCGCCAGCGGGCTTTGAATATGGTGATCGCTGAATTTCACACCACCTTCGCTCTTATAAGGCATGTGGCAATCTGCACATGACACACCTCTCTGACCGTGAATACCCATCTGACAGATTTCATAATCAGGATGCTGCGCTTTCAATATCGGAACACGGCTCAGTTTATGAATATAGTCATAGAAACCTTCATTATCATAATAAGCCTCCATATCTTCCACAGTAAAGCCTTTATCCCAAGGGAAAGTCAGGTACTTACCATCACCTTTGAAGTAATATTCCACGTGGCACTGCGCACAAACCAGCGAGCGCATTTCCTGCGGAGTAGCTTTCGTAATATCCTTACCCTGGCGTGCAAAAGCCTCGATCAATGCCGGACGGCTGATGTGCAGGTTCATATTTTCCGGTTCGTGGCAATCGGCACATCCGATAGGATTTACAATCTCATCACCCATTGCTCCCCACTTATTATTATAGAATGCATCCACACCGATAGCCTCCATCATACGGGGAACATCCGGACTCTTACATGTCCAGCAGGTAGACGGTTGCGGGCCATCTTCGGGAGTAGCAGGTGCACCCGGAC
>ENA-OPYE01001916-OPYE01001916.1-human-gut-metagenome-genome-assembly--contig:-NODE-1916-length-9878-cov-5.282398_pt1 | contig 9878 bp, 6 predicted proteins | sample MGYA00241063_ERZ501442 | MGnify/ENA primary metagenome ERZ501442 (study PRJEB25962, sample SAMEA1967055) | human gut metagenome | biome: human gut; feature: human-associated habitat; material: faeces... | reverse complement strand
CTTCCTTGGCGATCTCGCCGGCAGTCAGGGCTGCACGGGGGATCTCGATCATGGTGCCGACCTCGTACTTCATGTCAACACCGGCAGCGGCGATCAGGGCATCGGCAGTCTTGACGACAACGTCCTTGACAAACTTCAGCTCCTTGACCTCGCCAACCAGAGGAATCATGATGTGGGGGGTGATCATCTTGCCGGTTTCGGCAGAAACCTTGAGGGCAGCCTTGATGACAGCGTTGGTCTGCATCTCGGCGATCTCGGGATAGGTAACAGCCAGACGGCAGCCACGGTGACCCATCATGGGGTTGAACTCGTGCAGGCTGACAACAACGTTGTTCAGCTCCTCGGTGGACATACCCATGTCCTTAGCCAGAGCCTCGATGTCCTCGGCCTTGGTGGGCAGGAACTCATGCAGCGGCGGATCCAGATAACGGATGGTCATCGGACGATCGCCCATGATGCGGTACATAGCGGTAAAGTCAGCTTCCTGGAACGGCTCAACCTTAGCCAAGGCAACCTTGCGCTCTTCAACGGTACGTGCGCAGATCATCTCACGCACAGCAGCAATACGATCCTCAGCGAAGAACATATGCTCGGTACGGCACAGGCCAATGCCTTCAGCGCCCATATCGACAGCGTTCTGTGCATCGCGCGGGTTATCGGCGTTGGTCATAACCTTCATCTGGCGTGCTTCGTCAGCCCAGCTCATAAAGCGCTTGAAGTTAGCGTTCTCGGTAGAAGCGACGGTAGCGATCTGGCCTTCGTAGATGTTGCCGGTAGAGCCATCAATGCTCATCCAGTCACCCTCATGGAAGGTGTGGCCGTTAATGGTGATAACCTTTGCATCGTAATCGATAGCAACATCGTTATCATTGCCGCAGCCGGAAACACAGCAGGTACCCATGCCACGTGCAACAACAGCTGCGTGGCTGGTCATGCCGCCGCGGACGGTCAGGATGCCCTGAGAAACCTGCATGCCGACGATATCTTCGGGGCTGGTTTCCAGACGGACCAGAACGACCTTCTTCCAAGCTTCGTCCTTGACCTTCTCTTCAGCATCTTCAGCGCTGAAGACAACGCGACCGCAGGCAGATCCCGGAGAAGCGGCCAGGCCCTTGCCGATTGCTTCAGCAGCCTTCAGGGCAGCAGCGTCAAACTGCGGGTGCAGCAGGGTATCCAGCTGCTTGGGCTCAACGCGCAGTACAGCGGTGCGCTGATCGATAACGCCCTCATCAACGAGGTCGCAGGCGATCTGCAGAGCAGCCTGTGCGGTGCGCTTGCCGTTACGGGTCTGCAGCATAAAGAGCTTGCCATCTTCGATGGTGAACTCCATGTCCTGCATATCCTTGTAGTAGTTTTCCAGGCGGGTTGCGATCTCAACGAACTGATCGTAAACCTCAGGCATTTCCTCGTGCAGCTTGCTGATCGGGGAAGGAGTACGGATGCCGGCAACGACATCTTCGCCCTGAGCATTGATCAGGTACTCGCCCATCAGCTTCTTTTCGCCGGTAGCGGGGTTACGGGTGAAAGCAACACCGGTGCCGGAACGCATGCCGGAGTTACCGAAAGCCATCTGCTGAACGTTGACAGCAGTGCCCCACTCGTAGGGGATTTCGTTCATCTTGCGGTAAACGTTGGCGCGCGGGTTATCCCAAGAACGGAAGACGGCCTTGACAGCGCCGATCAGCTGTTCTTTCGGATCCTGCGGGAACTCTTCGCCCTGCTTCTCCAGGTAGATGGCCTTGAACTCCTTGACGAGTTCCTTCAGGTCCTCAGCGTCCAGCTCGATATCCTGCTTAACGCCCTTGCGCTCCTTCATAGCGTCGATACGCTCTTCAAAGAAGCTCTTGCCCAGCTCCATGACGACGTCAGAGTACATCTGGATGAAGCGGCGGTAGCAGTCATATGCAAAACGGGGGTTAGAAGTCTTCTTTGCCAGACCTTCAACAGCCTGGTCGTTCAGGCCCAGGTTCAGGATGGTATCCATCATGCCGGGCATAGACTGACGTGCACCGGAACGAACGGAAACCAGCAGCGGGTTCTCGATATCGCCGAACTTCTTGCCAGTCTGCTCTTCCAGGATTCCCATGTACTTGAAGATGTCAGCCTTGATCTCATCGTTGATCTCACGGTTGTCAGCATAGTACTGGGTGCAGGCTTCGGTGGTGATGGTGAAGCCCTGAGGAACCGGCATGCCGGCATGGGTCATTTCTGCCAGACCAGCGCCCTTGCCGCCCAGAATGTTCTTCATGGTCGTCTGGTCGCCGCCAAATGCGTCATGGCCCTCTTTGAACAAATACAAAAACTTCTTGCTCATAGGTTACCTCCAACAAAATTACGGTTTCTTCCCGGTGTGCCGCGCACACCCGCAAAATAAGAATTTTCTCTCTTGCAAAGTCCATTATAACAGACTCAGCCCGGAATTTCCAGTACATTGTTAAATAAATGGCGAATATTTTCGCCGAAAATCTTACAAAGTTTTGGGGTCAGGCTCTTGCAATTTGACCAAAAATGCGGTAAATTATAATGGGTGAGAAGTTGGGAAATATTATTTTATTACATCCTGCAACACTTTTTTCAATTCATCCCGCCCTGGCAGGCTTCAGCCCTGTTCCGGGGCTTTTTTGTAGGGCCGTATACTCTTTTGGCCCAAAACAGAAAGGGGTATTTTTATGTCCGAAGCGAAAGCCAAATACCTTGCCGCCAAAGCGGCCTTTGAAGAAACTTTTGAAAAGCACCTGCAGAACGGTGTGGAGTTCATCAGCGACCAGGTTTTTATTGACCCCGAAGTTGAGATTGCACCCGGCGCAGTGATCCTGCCGGGCTGCATCCTGCGCGGCAAAACTGTCATCGGGGCAAACTGCGTCATCGGCCCCAATACCTTATTGGAGAACACCATTGTTGAGGCCGGTTCCACCGTGAACGCCAGCCAGTGTTATGACAGCCATCTGGGCCCCAACAACAAGATTGGCCCCTTTACCCATGTGCGCACCGGCACCGTGACGGATGAGGGCGTGCACCTGGGCGCTTATGTGGAAACCAAGAACGCCAACTTTGCCGAGGGCAACACTGTCAGCCACCTGACTTACATTGGCGATGCCGATGTGGGCAAGTACTGCAACTTTGGCTGCGGCACCGTAACCTGCAACTATGACGGCGAGGGCAAGTACCGCACCACCATCGGCGATTATGCGTTCATCGGCTGCAACACCAACCTGGTGGCGCCGGTCAAGGTGGGCAGCCGCGCCTTTACCGCTGCCGGTTCCACCATCGGCCACGATGTGCCGGACGGTGCCCTGGGCATTGAGCGCGCCAAGCAGGCCGAAGTTGCCGCCTGGGGCGCCAAGAAGCTGGAAAAATACGTTGCCAAAAAGCAGAAGCTGGAAGCCGAAAAGAAAAACGACTGATGCCCCCTGACCTGCTGCAAGGAGGATTGCTGCCATGGCCATTTTGGAACGCACCCTGACCGGGGATTTTACCACCATCCTGACCGAGCTGGACGCTGTTGTAAAACAAAGTGTTTCGGCCACGCTGGAAGGTTCCAGTGATTTCAACTTCAGCACCGGCCGCTGTGCCGTACGGGTATACGAACGCTACAGTGCCATTGGCAATGGCCGTGTTACCATGAGCCTGACCCTGCTGGAAGCTGACGGGCAGATCCGGCTTTCCGCCATCACATCCGGCGGCAGCCAGGCTGTGTTTTTCAAGGTCAACACCTTAGGTGCAGAATCCTTCCTGGATACCATCCGGGACACAGTGGAACGCTTTGCCCCTGGTGCACACTAAAATCACAAAATTACTATAAGGATTTTTACTATGGGACTATTTGGAGGTGGTTCCGGGGCAGACTGGCTGATTGCCGGTCTGGGCAACCCGGAGCCGAAATATGACGGCACCCGCCACAACACCGGTTTTGCCGCGCTGGATGCGTTGGCCGAAGCCTGGGGGTGCGAGATCAACAAAAGCAAATGGCAGGGCCTTTACGGCATTGCCCAGGTGGACGGCCGCAAAGTGATGCTGCTAAAGCCGCTGACCTACATGAACCTGAGCGGCCAGAGCATCGCCCCCGCCGCGGCATTTTACAAGATCCCGCGCAACCACATTATTGTGTTGTGCGATGACATTGCACAGGAGCCGGGGCACATCCGCATCCGGCCCTCCGGTTCTGCTGGCGGGCACAACGGGCTAAAGAGCATTATCGCTTCCACCGGCGGCGAGGATTTTTACCGCATCCGCATTGGCGTTGGCGCCAAGCCGCGCCCGGATTATGATCTGGCTGACTGGGTGCTGGGCAAGTTCCCGCCCGATGACGCCAAGCTTGTGACCGGCCGCCACACCGACGTGGAAGCCGCCTGCCGCCTGTTGATGGCCGGCAAGCTGGGCGAAGCGCAGAATAAATTCAACCACTGAGCGCGGATAGGCGTTCCGTAGGGGCGCACAGTGTGCGCCCATTCCTGTTTTCTGTGTAAGATGCCCGCAAAGGAAGTGTTCTCACTTCAAATTTGCAATCCATCATTACACGGGATGTGGTTTAATGGAACACCTGCAGGGGTGTGCGCACTGTGGAAAACTTTGCCGATGGTGATAAACGCTGCAAATGATTTGTAGGGGACGATGCTCGTCATCGTCCCGCATGACGGGTCTTGCCACATATTCCACCCTGCATACGGCCAACGTCCGCGGGCGAACAATGTTCGTCCTCACATTCTCTACAAGATAAGAGCACAGCTTTTCCAATCATACAAATGCCAAAGCGGGCGGCCCATCTGGGCCGCCCGCCATTTGTCGTTTCATGCAACGCTTCTCTCAAAATTCACTTTGCCGTTTTGCTGCAAATATAGTACAATGGTTACGCAAAGCGCTGCTCATACCGGCGCACAAAAAGCGTATACAGCGCATAGCACACCATCAGGCAGACGGCATATACCCCGGCGAAGCACAGCCACGCGGCTGCGCCGCCCATCGCGGTGTTGGGCAGCAGCTCCAGCACCAGCGGGTGGGCCAGGTACAGCCAAAAGCTGCCCGCCCCCACAAATTCCACGGCCTGGGCGAACTTCTGATTTTCCGCCAGGCCAACGCCCTGCGGGTTCTGCACGGCCAATAGAACAAGCACCGTAAACACGCACTCGAACCCCGCCCGCTGGAAGTTGGTGAGTACTGCCAGCAGAATGCAGAATGCCCCGTATAAAAACTGCTTGTTCTCCCGCACTGCCGCAAACGCCGCCATGCCAAAGATAAAGCAGTACAGCGTCATGACCGGCGTTTTTGCGCTGAACTCGCTGATGTTGGCTTCTGCCGGGAAAGCCGCCAGACTGCTTTCAATTAAGCCGCCGATCCTGCCCTTCACCGCAAGGCAGACCACCAGCAACGCCAGCGCACCCCAAAAGCGTTTGCACAGCCGGTACAGCCACGGGGCCAGCAGATAAAAGAACGCAAAGGCGCTCATCGTCCACAGCACGTTGCGGTTGTTCCACAGCATCCAGTTATCACTGGGCAGCCACATCTGCAAAAATACAAAGTACCGCAGGTAACCCGGCCCGCACGGCCCGCCGGGGCCAAACAGCTGGGCTGCACTGGCGCCCGCCGCCAGATAGCGTACCGCATCGAACAGCCAGCGCAGCACCAGCACCAGCCAGTACAGCGGCAGGATCCGCCGGATGCGGCGCTGGTAATACGGCAGCGGCTCCGGGTGGCGGCTCAGGCTGGCCGCGGCCAGGTACCCGCTGAGCACAAAAAACAGCTGCACCCCCTGCGCGCCAACCGCGGCGGCATCCCCCAGGCCAACTTTCTGCCCGGTATGCACGCCCAGCACCATCAGCGCCGCCAGAATACGCAGCTCATCCAGCGCTACATTTTTATGTTTTGTCATCTTTCTATATTCTGCTCCTTATTGCAGCATTATTTGATTTCTTTATTCTGCCGAACTTTTTCGATTTCTTCTTTTCAAAGAAGGGGCAAAAACTCTCGTATTACTCGTATCCTCAAAATTATACATCACCCGCCCTATCATGCGCAAGCGCAGGAGGCACCATGTTTGACGCATTGTTTACCACCACAACCGAATACAAAAAACTGAGCCACGCGCTTTCCGGCAAAGGTGCATGGGCCCTGTTTGGGCTGCCCGCATCCGGCCGCGCACAGGTGTATGCCGCGCTGTGCCGCCAGCTGGATAAGCCGCTGTGCATCGTGACCCCCGGCGAGGCCGAAGCCACCCGCTTTGCTGCCGACCTGAACACGCTGGGCATTCCCGCCGCCGTGTTCCCGGCGCGAGACTATGTGTTGCGCCCCATTGAGGGCACCGCCCGCGAATACGAGTACCGCCGCCTGGCTGTGCTGGGCGAGCTGGTAGGCGGGCGGCTGCGCGCCGTGGCTGTGCCCGCGGAAGCCCTGACCCAGTTCACCACCCCAAAAGAGGATTTCTGCGCCAACACCCGCACCCTCCATGCGGGGGATACTCTGCTGCGGGATGACCTGCTGGCCGCTTTGTTTGGTGCCGGCTACACCCGCCGGGCCCAGGTGGATGGCCCCGGCCAGTTCTCTGTGCGCGGCGATATTGTGGATATTTTTGCTCCCGACCAGAAAATGCCGGTTCGTATGGAATTTTGGGGCGATGAGATCGATACCCTGCACACCTTTGACCTGACCACCCAGCGCCGCGAGGATGCCATTGATAAGTTTTACCTGAGCCCCGCGCGGGAAGTTCTGTTCGGCAAGCCTGCCGATGCCGCCGAGCAGCTTCGGGCCTTTTTGGCCAAGCAGCGCGGCAAAAAGAAAACCGCCATGACGGACTGCATGGCCGCCGATCTGGACCTGCTGGATGGCGGTGCCGTGCCGGTCAACATGGACAAATACCTGGCCGTGCGCTACCCCCATCCCGCCACCGTGCTGGATTATTTTGACGACCCGATCCTTGTGGCCGAAGAGCCTGCTTCCATCCGGGAAGCCGACCGCGCGACCGCCTACCGCCGGGGCGAGGAACTGAAATCCCTGATCCTGGACGGCGTCCTCTGCGCTGGGCTGGATAACCTGTACGCGGACCCAAGCTACCTGTGGTCCAAAACCGGACACTACCGCACCATCTGTGCCGAGAACTTTGCCCGCAGCATGCCGGATCAGCCGCTGAAAGATATCATCAACGCCCCGGCTCACTCCCTGCCTGCCTGGAATGGCGAAGTCGCCGGGCTGCTGGAGGATTTGAAACCGCTGTGCGATGCCGGTTATACCGTTACCCTGCTGGCCGGCACCGACCGTGCCGCAGCCGGTCTGGCACGCGACCTGCGCGATAAAGGCATTCTGGTTACCACCGATGCTGCAGCAGCCCCCGCTGCCGGGCTGGTGCAGGTTCTGGCGGGGCACCTTTCCGCTGGGTGCGAATTTCCGTTTGCCAAGTATGCTTTGCTGACAGGCCGTGCCTTTGGCGAAACCAGCTCCCAGAAGAAAAAGCGTAAAAAGGCCAAAGATGCCCTGAACAGCCTGACCGAGATCACGCCGGGAGATCTGGTGGTGCACCAGAACCACGGTATTGGCCGGTATGCGGGCATCCAGCGAATGGCGGTTCAGGGCGTTACCAAAGACTACCTGCGCATTGAGTACGATAAAAAAGATGTGCTGTATGTTCCCGTCACCCAGCTGGATCTGCTCTCCCGCTACACCGCGCCGGGGGATTCGGAGAATGTCAAGCTCAGCCGTCTGGGCGGGGCCGAGTGGACCAAGACCCGCAAGAAGGTGCGCGCCGCTACCGAGCAGATGGCCAAGGAGCTGATTGAGCTGTACGCCCGCCGCAAAAGGGCGCACGGTCATGCCTTCCCACCAGATGATACCTGGCAGGGAGATTTTGAGCAGCGCTTTGCCTATGATGAAACGCCGGACCAGCTTTCCAGCGCGGCAGAGATCAAACATGATATGGAGCAGCCCTGGCCGATGGATCGCCTGCTGTGCGGCGATGTCGGCGTGGGCAAGACTGAGGTTGCCCTGCGCGCCGCGTTCAAATGCGTGATGGGCGGCAAGCAGTGCGCCATCCTGGCCCCCACCACCATTCTGGCGTGGCAGCATTTCAACACGGCCATCGCCCGCATGGAGGCCTTTCCCATCCGCATCGGGCTGCTCAGCCGTTACCGCAGCGCCAAAGAGCAGAAAGAGACCATCCGCGGCCTGAAAGACGGCACAGTGGACATTGTGGTGGGCACCCACCGCCTGCTTTCGGACGATGTAAAGTTCAAAGACCTGGGCCTTGTCATCATTGACGAGGAGCAGCGCTTTGGCGTAAAACACAAGGAAAAGCTGAAAGAGAACTTTATCGGGGTGGACATGCTGACCCTTTCGGCCACGCCGATCCCCCGCACGCTGAACATGGCACTGTCCGGCATCCGGGACATGAGCACCATTGAACAGCCGCCCTTTGAGCGCCAGCCCATTGAGACCTATGTGCTGGAATATGACGATGCCATTATTGCCGAAGCCATCCGGCGTGAGCTGGCCCGCGGCGGGCAGGTGTATTACCTGTACAATCGAGTCGAAACCATTGAGCAGTGCGCCGCCAAGGTGCAAAAGCTGGTGCCGGGTGCGCGGGTCGGCATCGCCCACGGCAAAATGACGGAGGAGCAGATTTCCTCGGTTTGGCAGCAGCTGCTGGACAACGAGATCGACGTGCTGGTCTGCACCACCCTGATTGAAACCGGCGTGGATGTGCGCAACTGCAACACCCTGATTATTGAGAATGCGGACCGCATGGGGCTTTCACAGCTGTACCAGATTCGCGGCCGTGTGGGGCGCTCCAACCGCAAGGCGTATGCCTATTTCACCTTCCAGCGCGACAAAGTGTTGACGGAAATTGCCTCCAAGCGGCTTTCAGCCATCCGGGAGTTTACCTCTTTTGGTTCCGGGTTCCGCATTGCGATGCGCGATTTACAGATCCGCGGCGCGGGCAACCTGCTTGGACACAGCCAGCACGGCCACATGGAAGCGGTTGGTTACGAGCTGTATGTAAAAATGCTGAACCAGGCCATTGCAGCCGCCCGCGGCGAGCCTGCTGCGCCGGACAAGAGTGATTGCCTTGTTGACATTACGGTGGATGCCTATCTGCCGGAAAGCTACATTCCCGATGCCGCCGGGCGGATCGAAGCCTACAAGAAGATTGCGGCCATCACCACCCGTGACGATGCCACGGATGTACTGGATGAGTTGATTGACCGTTACGGCGACCCGCCGCGCAGTGTGCAGGGGTTGGTGGACATCAGCCTGGTGCGCGTGACAGCCGCCCGCGCAGGCATTGTGGAGATCGTGCAGCGCAACGACAATCTGATTTTGTACACCGATGTTGTGACCCCGGCGCAGATGGGGGCCATGATGGATGCCATGCCGCACCGCGTGATCTACAACGCCGTAGGCCGCCCCTACATCAGCCTGCATGTCCTGCGCGGCGAGGACCCTCTCACCATCCTGCGCGATGCCGTTGCCCTGCTGCCGGGTGCGTGAGTGTTTTACGGGAGTTTTTGTTCCTTCTTTGAAAAGAAGGAACCGAAGAAACTTTAATCGTAATATAACAAAATAAATAAAAAATCAGGCAGCGGCCCTATTTTGTGGGCTGCTGCCTATTGTCATGTGTTGCTTTCTATGTATTTTTGCTCTGTAGGGAACGGTCTTGACCGTTCCGAAACCCATGGACAATATTCCAACAAAAGGGAAATAAGGAAAACACCCGGAACGGTCAAGACCGTTCCCTACAAATCGTTTTAAATCGCGTTACAAACCTGTAAACTCTCGGTAGGGCGGGGTCACCCGACCCTGCCGGGGCCTAATCCGATTTTTCATTAAGAATGTATAACGAACCAACAAATTTGTTGTAGGGGCGGCGTCCCCGACGCCCCGGACGGGCATAAATC
>ENA-OPYE01001907-OPYE01001907.1-human-gut-metagenome-genome-assembly--contig:-NODE-1907-length-9898-cov-3.166108_pt1 | contig 9898 bp, 9 predicted proteins | sample MGYA00241063_ERZ501442 | MGnify/ENA primary metagenome ERZ501442 (study PRJEB25962, sample SAMEA1967055) | human gut metagenome | biome: human gut; feature: human-associated habitat; material: faeces... | reverse complement strand
AGGCTAGGCGAGCTGAAATGGACGCAAGCAGATCTGGCACGCGCCACGGGTATTCGCCCCACTACGATCAGCGATTACTACAACGAAATCGCCGAACGAATGAATCTGAATCACTTAGACCTCATTTGCGAAGCACTAGACTGTAGCCCAACTGAGATATTGGTTCGGGAGCCAAATCCTGAACCGCGTGTGCGAAACCGAACTGGCTTTGAGAAGCCTGTGGCAGACCAAAGGAAAGACGGCGAGTGAGAGAGGGGACAGCGTAAAGCTGCCCCCTTTTTCTATGCCATTGACCTTCCCTGTAAATGGGTGTATTATAATAATGTATCTAACACATGAACAAATCATTTGATAGATAGCTAAATCCTTATGACATCAAATTGACAGCAATCTATCGTGCACTCAAAAACACACAATGGAAATAGTGTGATTTTTGCACGCCGAAGCCGGGAAAATGGACTTGATATAACCAAAAACCAACTTTCCGGAATCGAGCTCGAGTAATCTGCAAACCCTGAAAAGTATTGATGCAATGCAATATTTTGAGAGTCAAAAGGCTCTGTGATACTGCTTTGATACTATCAGGCGATTATTCATAAAGAGAGACATGAGAATGCCCTCTGAGAAACGGTAAGTTTTTCAGAGGGCATTTTTGTGTCTTTTATTCTTTACGCCACTTTTTCTTCGGCTCGTACCGGCCGCAGCCGTCGGCGGTCTGTGGCCAGTTGAGCTTCCATTCCAGATACTCTTCCTTGGTGATCTCGCCCTCCCGGAGCTGCTTCTTACGGAGCTGCCACTCCTTTAAGAACTCATCCAGCAGGCGATAGCGGAAACTGACTGCCATGTGCTTTTCCGGGAGATCCGGGTCGGTGGTGTCTGTGACCTCATAGAGCCGGGTGCCGGGGTAGTGCTCGTCCAGCTCGAACAGGGTGTACATCACATCCTCTGCGGCGTACAAGGTCGGCTCATAGAGGGAACGGTAGTTCACGTCCAGTACCTCCGCAATCTTGCGGAGCAGCTCTTCCTTGGGTGTGCGGGTGTTGCTTTCGTATTGTGCGATACGGATGTCTGCGCTCTTCTCTTCAAACCCGATGGCGATGCCCAGTTCCTTCTGGGTCATGCCTCGGAAGTTGCGGGCACGTTTGATGCGGTCACCGACTGCCATGCGATTGCCTCCTGACTTAAACATATTTGTTGAACCTAGTATAGCACAGAAAAATAGGAGGTGCAATAGAAAATAAACAAAAAAGTTTAAGATTTTACCTGAAAACCTCTTGACTTAACGGGATGTGTTTAGTATAATGAGAGCACAAAAAGATAAGCAAAAATGCTTAGTAAAATTGAATGACCGCCAAACTGACCCAAACCGCCAAGACCTTCCGAAAGGAAGCGAGCGCTCCGTAAGGGGACGGCACAGCACCGCAAAGGGGATATGCCTGCCGGAAGTCAGCGAGGATGAAGCGGCACCGAAATGAAACCGACAAGGAAAGGACAAAAAATGGCAAACAGCATTTTTATCAAGGCAGACGAGCTGGCAAAGGAGCTGGACATCTCGCAGGGGCTGGCGTACAAAATGATCGCCCAGTGGAACGAGGAACTGAGAGCCAAGGGCTACACGACCGTGGGAGGCCGGGTAAGCAGGAGGTACTATCAGGAGAAGATCTACGGGGCAGGGGAGGAGTGATAGGATGCCAGCCTACAAGGACAACAGGCAGGGCACATGGTACGCTTCCTTCTACTTCGAGAACTGGCAAGGTGTGAAGCAGAAGAAGCTGAAACGGGGATTTGCCACCAAGAAGGATGCTCTGGCGTGGGAGCGGGAGTTCCTTCTTCAGCAGGCGGCAGACCTGACCATGACATTTGAAGCCTTTGTGGAAATTTATATCACGGACAAGAAAAAGCGGCTCCGGGAAAACACCTGGTCTACCAAAGAGCACATCATCCGAACGAAAATCTTACCGTATTTCAAAGAAAAACGGCTCAGCGAGATAAAGCCACGGGATGTGATCGCATGGCAGAACGAGATGCTGAACTACCGGGACAAAAACGGCAAGGCCTACTCGCCGACCTACCTCAAGACGCTCCATGGACAGCTCAGTGCCATTCTGAACCACGCCGTCCGGTTCTACGGGCTGAAATCAAACGCAGCGGCCACAGCCGGGTGCATGGGGTCGGAAAAGCACAAGGAGATGCTCTTCTGGACGAAGGAGGAGTACCTCAAGTTCGCAGAGGTCATGATGGACAAGCCGCAATCCTATTACGCTTTTGAGGTCCTCTACTGGTGTGGCATCCGGGAGGGCGAGCTGCTGGCTCTGACCCCGGCAGACTTCGACTTGGACAAGGGGCTGCTCTCCATCACCAAATCCTATCAAAGGCTGAAAGGCCGGGATGTGATCACCGACCCGAAAACACCCAAGAGCGTCCGGGTCATCCAGATGCCGCAGTTTCTGACGGACGAGATCAGGGACTATCTGAAATCCCTCTACAAAGTCCAGCCGGATCAGCGGATCTTTGAGGTGATCAAGAGCTACCTGCACCACGAGATGGACAGGGGAGCCAAGGCAGCCGGAGTAAAGCGGATACGAATCCACGACCTGCGGCACTCCCATGTATCACTGTTGATCGAGATGGGCTTCTCGGCGCTGGCAATCGCAGACCGGGTGGGGCATGAGAGCGTGGACATCACCTATAAGTACGCCCACCTCTTCCCCTCAAAGCAGCAGGAGATGGCGCAGAAGCTGGACATGGAGCGAAGGGAGGGATGAAGATGGAACGAGTACTCGACCAGCAAGGCCGCTGGCGGAACAAGGTGATAGCCTTCCGAATGTCCCCGGAAGAGGACGAGGTTCTGGAAGCCAAAGTAAAGCTCTCCGGGTTGACCAAACAGGAGTATATCATCCGCCGCCTGACTGACCGGGAGATCACCGTGGTAGGCAACCCAAGGGTCTACAAAGCCCTACGAGGCCAGATGGAGCTGATCTATCAGGAATTGCAGCGGCTGGCCGTGGATGAAGAAGTCCCGCCGGACTTGCTGGAGACCCTGCAAATGGTGGCTCTGACGTTGAACGGACTTAAGGAGGAATGCGAATGACGGACAATAGAAAAACGACCGTACCGGGTGCATCTGTTGGCGCAGATGCGGTACAGTCGTCCTCAAAAATCAACACCAATATTATAACAAATTCTGACAAGCAAATCAATCTGCAAGCCGCGAAAAAGTCAAACAATTTCGGGCTGAACACGGTATCAATGACCGAACTGTACGACACGGTGTATCCACCCCGGAGACCCATCGTGAACGACCTGCTGTACAGCGGCACCTACCTCTTTGTAGGTGCGCCCAAAGTGGGTAAGTCCTTCTTCATGGGGCAGCTTGCCTACCATGTGGCGATGGGGCTTCCGCTGTGGGAGTACGAGGTGCATCAGGGCACCGTCCTCTACCTGGCATTGGAGGACGATTACGCCCGGCTGCAGCGGCGACTCTCCCGGATGTTCGGGGTAGAGGAGACCAACAATCTCTACTTCGCAACGCAAGCTAAGTCCGTGAGCGAGGGACTTGACCAGCAGTTGGAAGGATTCATCCGGGAGCACCCGGATGTACGGCTCATCATCATCGACACCCTGCAGAAGGTGCGGGAGATCGGCGGTGACCGATACAGCTACGCCAGCGACTACGAGATCGTGACCAAACTGAAAACTTTCAGCGACAGGTACGGCATTTGCCTGCTGGTGGTTCATCACACCCGGAAGATGGAAGCTGAGGACAGCTTTGATATGATCTCCGGCACCAACGGTCTGTTGGGTGCAGCGAAACCTCGTCCGCAGACGGAGGCCCCCGGCAGGGCGCAAAGACATCTTTTGATGGACGAAACGTCTGTCAAAAGTGCTTTTGCGTTACTTTCGACGAAAGTAACAAAGCCTTTGCCGTGTCCGGCACCAGTTACTTCCACAGAGAAAGGACGTGCGATTGAAAAGAACCATTTCCGCAATGCGGTGTCCCGGCTCCCTCAACCATAACCGGAGAAGTTTCACCGCTGAAAACGTAGACCCGAAGCGCAGCAGCCTGAATGTTATGTACCGGGATGAACCGATTCAGAAGGTGTACCACGAACTTTTTGACGAGGCAGTGAACCGCTACAACGCCAAGCAGAAGCGCAAGGACCGCTGTATCAACGACTACTATGAGCACCTGCGGACAGGCAAGCAGGAAAAGCTCTTCCATGAGTTGATCGTCCAGATCGGCAACAAAGATGATATGGGTGTCTTGACCGAGAACGGCGCACTGGCAAAGGAACTGCTGGACGAGTATATGCAGGGCTTCCAAGAACGTAACCCGACACTGCGGGTGTTCGGAGCATTCCTCCACATGGATGAAGCTACGCCCCATCTGCACATCGACTTCGTGCCGTATGTGTCCGGCTGGAAAGGCAAAGGACTGGACACCAAGGTCTCCCTGAAGCAGGCTCTGAAGGCCTTGGGCTTTGCAGGCGGCTCCAAGCGAGAATCCGAGCTGAACCAGTGGATCAACGCCGAGAAAGAGCAGCTTGCTGCCGTGATGGAGCGGCACGGCATCGAGTGGGAACAGAAAGGCACCCACGAAGAGCACCTGTCTGTGCTGGACTTCAAAAAGCAGGAGCGTAGTAAAGAGGTAGCGGCTCTGGAAGCTGCCAAGCAGGAGTGCCAGACCGACCTGACCGAGATGCAGGAACAGCTGGAAACAGCGCAGACAGCCGTAGAAGCCGCTGAACAGCGGGTACAGAAAGCAGAGCTGACCTACCAGAAGCAGAGCCAGAAGCTGAACAAGCTGGCTCCCATCATGGAGGGGCTGGAAAACCTGTCAGCGCAATACTCCCAGCGGCCAGAAGAATGGGTGCCAGAAGCAGCCACATTTGAGACCGCCAAGAGCTATCGGGAGAAGAAGGCCATGCCGCTGATCCAGAAGTTGGTGAAGGTACTCTTTGCCCTCCATCGGAAGTGCTGGGAGGTCAAGGATGAGCGGGATAAGTATCTGCACTTCTATCAGGACGAGAAGAAAGCTACCCATCATCTAAGCCAGCGGCTGAAAGAGGTGGAGGCTGAAAACTCTCAGCTCTATGCGATGAAACGTGATTTCAGGCGAGTATGGAACTATTTCGGTGCCGAAAAGATGCAGCAGGTCATTGGGCTTATGAGGGGGCAGGAGCAGACCGCGGATAGAAGCCAGAAGAAGAACAGGCAGAACAGCGTAGAACTGTAAGCGTAGTAGACCCCCGCTAGCGGATGTTGGCGGGGGTCTGTACATATAAGTGATAATTCGACCCCGAAAAATGCAATAGAAATTTTTATCGGCTTGCAATCACGGAAAAGCTGTGGTACGCTTTACTAGGATAGTATAAAGGAAAAGTGTATCTTTTTTAGAAAAAGACACCATGGTGTACCAATAGTGGTACATTTACTATGTTAAAATGAAAGAAAACAATGCGGAAATCCGCATTTGATGGAGGAAATAAAAATGGTAGACACCAAAAAAGAGCAAGAACGCGAAGAGCTGCACCGTGCAATCTGGGCGATTGCGGATGATCTGCGCGGCGCAGTGGACGGATGGGATTTCAAGAGCTACGTTCTCGGTACGATGTTCTACCGTTATATTTCGGAGAACATTGCCAGCTATATCAATCAGGGCGAAATTGATGCAGGCAACCCGGACTTCCGCTATGAGGATATGTCTGATGCAGAGGCAGAGCAGGCACGGGAAGGGCTGGTACAGGAAAAAGGGTTCTTCATCCTGCCCAGTGAGCTGTTCTGCAATGTACGGGCAAAAGCGGCCAGCGACGAAAACCTCAACGAAACGCTGGAAACAGTCTTCCGGCACATTGAGGAATCCGCAAAGGGCAGCTCCTCCGAGGGGCAGTTTGCAGGGTTGTTCGATGATTACGATGTCAACAGCAATAAGCTGGGTGCGACTGTTGCCAAGCGCAATGAGAAGCTCGTGAAACTGCTGAACGGCGTGGCAGATATGAACCTTGGCGATGTGAAAGAGCATGACATTGATGCCTTTGGCGATGCCTACGAATACCTGATGACCATGTACGCCAGCAATGCAGGCAAGTCCGGCGGCGAGTTCTTTACGCCTGCTGATGTTTCGGAGCTGCTGACCCGGCTGGGTACGGTAGGCAAGAAGGAAATCAACAAGGTATATGACCCGGCCTGCGGTTCCGGTTCGCTGCTACTGAAGGCAGAAAAGGTGCTGGGACGGGACGCTGTCCGCAACGGCTTCTTTGGACAGGAAATCAACATCACAACGTATAACCTGTGCCGTATCAATATGTTCCTGCATGACATCGAATTTGATAAATTCGACATTGCCTGTGAGGACACGCTGACCAATCCGCAGCACTGGGATGATGAACCTTTTGAGCTGATTGTATCGAATCCGCCGTACTCCATCAAGTGGGCCGGTGACGAGAATCCGCTGCTCATCAATGACCCGCGTTTTGCTCCGGCTGGTGTGCTGGCTCCGAAAAGCAAGGCAGACTTGGCCTTTATTATGCACTCGCTGGCATGGCTGGCTTCCAACGGTACGGCTGCAATCGTCTGTTTTCCCGGCATCATGTACCGTGGCGGCGCAGAGCAGAAGATCCGCAAGTATCTGGTGGACAACAACTTCATTGACTGCATCATCCAGTTGCCGAGCAACCTGTTCTTTGGTACCAGTATTGCCACCTGCATCATGGTGCTGAAAAAGGGCAAAACAGATAATAAGGTGCTGTTCATTGATGCTTCTTCCGAGTGCGTCAAGGTGACGAACAACAACAAACTCACCCCGGAGAACATTAACAAAATAGTGGACACCTTTGCACAGCGGGCAGAAGAAGCACACTTCTCCCATCTGGCGGAGTATTCCGAGGTGCAGGAAAATGACTACAATCTGTCCGTTTCCACTTATGTGGAAGCCAAGGATACCCGCGAGAAGATCGACATTGCGAAGCTGAACGCTGAAATTGCGCAAATCGTAGCACGAGAAAACGAACTGCGGGCCGCCATTGACCAGATCGTAGCAGAAATCGAGGGCTGAGATGGAAAACGAAAAGAAAGATTCTGCATTGGTACGTTCTTCTGCGGCGGAATACCTGACCTTTGTTGCCTCTACGGGCGAGGACAAGGACAGCATTGAGATGCGCTACGAGGATGAAAACATCTGGCTGACGCAAAAGATGATGGCGACCCTTTACGATGTGGGGCTTCCGACCATCAATGAGCATATCAAAAAGATTTATGCTGACCATGAGCAGGACGAGGCGGCAACGATTCGGAAATTCCGAATAGTTCAAAATGAGGGTGGCCGACAGGTTACTCGCAGCGTGAACCACTATAATCTGCAAATGATTATTGCGGTCGGCTTCAAGGTGAACAACCAGCGGGCGGTGCGGTTCCGTGTCTGGGCGAACCAGATCGTGGAGCAGTACACCATCAAGGGCTGGGCAATGGACGAAGAACGCCTGAAAAACGGCGGCACAGTCCTGACCAAGAAATACTTTGAAGAGCAGTTGGAGCGCATCCGGGAGATTCGCATTTCGGAGCGCAACTTCTACCAGAAACTCACTGATATTTACGCTACTTCGCTGGATTATGACCGCAATGCGCTGACCACAAAAGAATTCTTTGCGAAGGTACAGAACAAGATGCACTATGCCGTGCATCGCCATACGGCGGCAGAACTGATCTATGAACGTGCCGATGCCGAAAAGCCGCACATGGGGCTTCACACATGGAAGGATGCTCCCAACGGCAAAATTAAAAAGAGCGATGTTTCGGTGGCGAAAAACTATCTGACCGAAGATGAAATGAAGTCCATGGAGCTGATCGTTTCGGCTTACCTCGACCTTGCCGAGAACCGCGCCCGCCGTCATATCCCCATGACCATGGAGGACTGGGCCAAGCGGCTGGATATCTATTTGCAGGCAGATGATCTGGAAGTGCTGAAGGATGCAGACAAAATCTCGGCACAGCTTGCAAAAATGCACGCCGAAACGGAGTTTGAAAAGTACCGTGTGGTGCAGGATCGGCTGTACCAGAGTGATTTTGACAGGTATTTGGAAGAAAGTGAGGGATAATTTATAATGAAATGTAATGTGGGACAGCGATATAATAAATTTCCCTCAGATAATGAAATCTGCAATAGAATTAGAAACATCGCCCATGAAAATGGACTAAGCAAAGACGCGGCAGATGTGATTTGCAAGGTTTATAGATATATGATGGACAAAAAGCTGGCAGGTGGATGTCATGCAATTTCGTCCGTTCTATACGTTGTGCTGAAAGAAGTAGGAGAAAAACCAGAACTTTGCATTGGAGAATGCCAAAAGCGTGGACTGCCACCGTTTGACCACTCATGGGTTACGTTAAATGGTAAAATAGTAGACTTAGCGATTTATCTTCCACTTGACATGAGAAAAGGGGAGTGTGGCGGACCTGTTGTTTCGGGAGTAGATGTAATTAGTAGGGGGAAACCATCAATAGATTATGGAATTACAACAGGACTACCGTTTGATTGGAATACAAGCGCTGTCATAAAAGTTCCATTCAATGAATATATGTCAGAGTTTCCAGATGAAAAAGATGGCTTATGGACAGTAATCGAGAATGCACTTCCAAGTTCACGGAATTTTGATATTGCCGCACTGAAAGAAAAATATAAAGACGTGAAGCGTGTCGTTGTGAGGTAAAGGATGAGTAAACTGGATGAGCTGATTCGGGAGCTTTGCCCGGATGGAGTGGAATTTAGGAAAGTTGGAGATATAGCAAATATTAGTCGCGGAAAAGTTATGTCAAAAGACTTTCTAAAAGAAAATGCAGGAGAATATCCTGTGTATTCATCGCAAACAGAAAATGAGGGGAAGCTTGGATCCATAACCACATATATGTTTGATGGAGAGTATTTAACATGGACTACAGACGGTGCCAATGCGGGAACTGTATTTTACAGGAGTGGCAAGTTCAGTGTTACAAACGTCTGTGGGGTTATAGATAATATATCTGAAGATGTGAATACAAAGTATCTTTATTATGTTTTGAATAGAGTGGCACCAACCTATGTTAATTGCGGGATGGGCAATCCCAAATTGATGAGTAACGTGATGGCAAGAATAAGCTTGCCCATCCCTCCCCTTGAAATTCAGCGTGAAATTGTACGGATTCTGGACAATTTCACAGAGCTTACAGCAGAGCTTACAGCAGAGCTTACAGCCAGAAAAACACAATACATGTATTATAGGGATGAGCTGCTTACGAATAATTATAATAGTAAAATAAAACGACTAGAAGAGTGCTGTGATTCAATAGCAGATGGCGATCATCAGGCACCGCCCAAAGCGGATAGTGGTATTCCGTTCATTACGATATCAGATATTGATGAACGACATGAAATTAACTTTAATGTAATAAAATATGTTCCGAATGAATACTATAATCGGTTGGCAGACAAACGCAGACCCCAAAAAGGCGATGTATTATACACGGTGGTAGGGTCATATGGAATCCCCGTATATGTAAAAGAAAATAAGAAGTTTGTATTTCAACGGCATATTGCAATATTAAGACCAAATAATGCAGTTGTTGATTCACGGTATTTGTACCATGCAATGAACGGAACAGCATTCCATAGGCAGGCGGATTTGGCTGCAAAGGGTGCTGCGCAAAAGACAATAGGACTTGCATCATTGGCTAAAATGACAGTGCCTGTTCCACCCCTCGATGTCCAAAACCGCATTGTGAATGTACTGGACAACTTTGAGAAGATTTGCTCCAACCTCAACATTGGTTTACCTGCAGAAATTGAAGCCCGGCAGAAGCAGTACGAGTATTACCGCGATAAGCTCTTGACATTTGCAGAAACTGGTAACACAATTTTGAACAGAGC
>ENA-OPYE01001903-OPYE01001903.1-human-gut-metagenome-genome-assembly--contig:-NODE-1903-length-9906-cov-1.754746_pt1 | contig 9906 bp, 7 predicted proteins | sample MGYA00241063_ERZ501442 | MGnify/ENA primary metagenome ERZ501442 (study PRJEB25962, sample SAMEA1967055) | human gut metagenome | biome: human gut; feature: human-associated habitat; material: faeces... | reverse complement strand
TCCAGACGTTTTAGCGCAAGCTCAGCCTGGTGATAAGCAGCAGGCCACAGCTGAATCAGGGTTTCCCGGTCTCCGGTGGCCTGATAATAGTCATGGAGGCAGGAAATAAAGAACAGGCCATAGTCAAACAGGGAAGTGTCATCTACCATCGGGGCCGGCCGCAGGAACAGGCAGGCTCCTACGTGATGTTCGTTTTGGGTAAGTCCGGCAAACAGGTACAGGCACCGCTTTACCAGATCATAGTTCTTAAATGTTTCGTAATTGGTCAGAGCCTGGAGCCTTAAGTCTCCAATCCATAGGCGCCGGTCGCGTTTGGGGCCATCCTCAAACACTGACTGCATGCAGTCCTCCATGGTCTTAAGGGCTATGGCGTCGATTCGTTTCAGGTCTTCCGGCACATTTTCATTCAAGGGCTCTACCTGGGACATGTCGCCGGAAGTAACGGTATCACAGGATACATCACTTAGCAGTATCTGGTATTTGGGGGAGGTGTCCATGACCTTCAGTTCCATGTAGCGGAAAGCATACCGCCTGGGCAGAGAGATTCTGGCAGGAAGCTCATCAATATGAAGGTATTCCTCCTGGATCCAGCTGCTGCTGATGGAGCCCTGGTAGGAAGCGGTGTCCTCCATGATTTCACAGGGCATTTCCCCCAGCTTAATCCGAATATGGGCCGGAGCGTCAGGCGGACTGCCCGCAGGCGTCAGGCTGAAGGATATATAACCCACATGGTGGGTGCCGAAATCCAGACACACGGAACTGCCCTTTGACAGAGGCATGGTATCCAGTGCTTCCACAGGCTTCATACGGCAGGGAATCCAGTCAAAGACCCGGTCTGCCCTGTTATGGACCGGGAGGTCCCAGCCATCGGGCTTGTCTGGGGCATCTGAAGGCTGGAATGAGACGAGCTGTGCGGGCCGGACTGTTTTGTAGTGAAGATCTGGCTCCAGTTCCTGGGCTTTTCTTACGAAATCCTCATTTATATTCATTTTAAAGTTTTCTATATGATTTGTAATCTGTGCCATTTCCATATCTCCTTATTCATTTCGGGAATCCAGTACAGCCTTAATTTGAGGATAAATTTTATCCAGATTGTAAAACATCATAGTGACGATGGAGCATATAAGAAGAAGCATGGGAATATACAGGTACATGGCTTTGATGGCCAATACCGCATTGGAACTCTGTGCTGAAGCACCGCCCTGGTAAGCACCCCATGCCAGAAGGGCGCCGCTGATACCGCCGGCTGCCGCCTGGGCCACCTTTCCCAGGAAGCCGTTGATGGCGGACAGGGAACCGGCTGTGTTGACGCCGGTCTTCCATTCACCGTAGTCCACCGGGTCCGCCTGCATGGAAAAATAGATGCTTTCCTTCATGCCATATCCCAGAGCGGTTACCACTGCTCCGGCCAGTATAGCCCCATGGTTTATACCTGCAAAGAGGATGACAACCAGCCCGGCCAGCTGTATGGCAGCACTGCCCACATACAGGTTGCGTTTTCCCATGCGTCCGGCCAGTGCGGGCACCAGGAAATTGGCTGCCATGGGCACAATGGACATGATGGTGGCAATAGTGACTGACAGCTCCTTGCTTCCTATGACAGCTGTATAGTAGTAAACAATTGCACTGGTCTGGAGAAAAAAGCCGGTCCACATGAAAATAATGTTGAGGGCAAAGATAAGCCAGGGCTTGTTTTTACCCAGGGATATAAGGCTTTCTTTTAGGGAAACGCTCTCGGCGGCCGTATTTACCCGCTCTTTTACAGTGGCAAAGGTAAAGAAGAATAGCAGGCATCCAATGAAACCAAAGATTATCATTACGATACGAAAGCCCAGAGCTTCGCTGCCTTTGCCCAGGGAATCCACCAGCTTTAAGGCCGTGTAGCTGACCACTGTGGAGCCCAGAAATGCAAAGAACTTGCGCGTGGTGGACAGGGCTGTCCGTTCCTGGGTATCGGTTGTCAGGCTTGGCAGGAAGCCATGGGAATGTTCACCACGGTGTAGGTAAAGGAAAGACCGATGTAAGTCACATAAGCATAGATAAGCTTGCCTGACTGGGAAATGTCGGGTACACTGAAGGCAAGGACGGCAAACAGTGCAAATGGTATGGCTCCGAAGAGAAAATAAGGCCTGGACTTCCCCCACCGTGTACGGGTATGGTCAATGCAATAGCCAATCAGTAAATCCGTCCCTCCGTCTATAAATCGCGTGACAACAAACATAAAGGCGATGGATTTGGCACTCAGGGACATGACATCCGTGTAAAAATATAAAAGATACAGGGAAATCATCTGCCAAATCAGGTTGCATGCAAAGTCAGAAACCCCATAGCCAATTCTCTGTTTCCATATCTGCTGTTTCACGTACCTCATGGTTGAATCCTGTTTCATTCAATAACCCCTCCTTGTATTTGATGCTGTTATTGTAAGGGATAAGGCAATAAAAAACGATTGAGTTTCATAATCAAATAAATTGATGTTTTATAACCTGTCTGCTACAATCATATCAGAGATGGGAGGTAAAAACCATGACTACCGGAGAATTGGAGAACCAGCTGATGGAATTTAACGAAGATGAGCGGTTTTATCAGCAGTATTATAATGTGAAGCAGGATAAATGGATGCTGGAGGAATTCTTAGAAAGTCTGGATTTTAATGAAGTCATACAGCGCCGTTTGATAGTGCCGGAGGTATCGGGAGGCTGGATGCCCTCCGATATGAAGGATGAAGCTTATTTTGACGCGGAGGATAAGAACCATATTGTGATTAGCAAGCACAACCGTTTTACACCCCCTTTCCGGCACCGCCATATATTTTTCGAGCTGGCCTATGTGGTCAAGGGACACTGCAGTCAGGATGTGGGGAAAGACAGGATTGAGATGGAGGAAGGGGACTTTTGCCTTTTGGCGCCGGATACCATACACAGCGTGAGCGTGTTTGATGACAGCCTGCTGGTGAACATACTGGTAAGGCGGAGTACCTTTGAGGATATATTTTTTAATATGTTAAGGGACACGAACATGATAGCCCCCTTTTTTAACCAGTCCCTATACTCAGGAGTCCATAATCCCTATCTGATTATTCCGGCCAGGGGTGACCAGGTGCTTAAGGAATACGTACTTTCCATGTTCCTGGAATACCTGGGAAAAAGCCGGTACTATGAAAGGATACTCAATAATCAGCTGATGATACTGTTTGCCAAAATACTTCAAAGCTATGAAGATCGTATTCAGCTTCCCTCTGTTATGCGCAGGGCCACAGAGGAGAGCTTGAGAATCTTAAGCTATATTGAAGACAACTACCAGAGTGTCACCTTAAAACAAACCGCTGCGCAGTTTCATTTTTCCCAGCCCTATTGTTCCAAAATTATAAAGGAATACACAGGCAAATCTTTTACACAGATTGTACAGGAAATACGCTTTCAGAAAGCTGCCATCCTTTTGAAAAATACAAATATCAGCATAGCGGATATAAGCAGCCGGGTGGGATTTGAGAATGTGGAGCATTTTAACAGGCTGTTCAGGAAGCTGTATCAAATGCCGCCGGGAAAGTACAGAAAGGGAAATGCAGGGAGCAGTCTTTTCAACCGGCCGGGAGGGACAAGCCGGACAGGGCCCCAGGCACTTTAATACGCAGAGAGGACAGACTGATGGTTTTCACAAACCGTCAGCCTGTCCTCTCTGTTCCATGGTGGCCACGCATATATAAATGTGCTTATGTGCTAGCATTCCTGTATAAGCAGCGCTTCATAGTCCGACTGGGGCATGGGGCGGTAGAAAACATAGCCCTGTACATAGTCGCAGCCAATCCGCTTCAGGTATTCGACCTGGTCCATGGACTCGATACCTTCTGCCACCGTGCGGATGTCAAATTTTTTCACCATATCAATAATACCCTCTACCAGTGCCATATCCTTGTTCCGGTCCGGTCCTTCATCGAAGAACAGGCTGTCAATTTTCAGCACATCAATAGGCAGATTTTTCAGCAGCCCCAGAGAAGAATAACCTTTTCCAAAATCATCAATTGAGCAGGAGAAGCCTGCTTTTTTTAGGCGGGCCACGGTCTGCAGCAGCAGGGCAGTGTTGTCAAATGCAATGGATTCCGTAAATTCCACTTCAAGAAGCTCAGGCGGTATGGCATACTGGTCGCGTATACTCACATAACGGTCAACAAAGTTCTGATCATAGAATTGAAGCCGGGATACATTGACCGACACGGGAAGGGGTTTTCTGCCCGAGTCAAGCAGACTCCGGAGCCAACGGCAGACCTCCTCATATACATACTGGTCAAGGCGGTCAATCATATATTTTCTCTCGAATACAGGAATGAAGCGGTCCGGAGGAATAATGGCGCCGGCCTGGGACTGCCAGCGGACCAGAGCCTCTGCACAGCCGATTTTTCCTGTTGCAAGGTCCACCTTTGGCTGGTAATAGACCGTGAACTCTCTGTTTTCAAGGGCAGTCAGCATCCTGTTTTCTATGTCTTTTTCTTCTCTGAGGTGGCTGCGGATACTCTCATCATAATAAACATAATTCTGCTTGCTTCCTGTTTTAACTGTTTTTCTGGCAAAATTGGCCCGGTCCAGAAGACCGTCAATTGTCAGTAACTCTATGACATCTTCTATGCAGCAGATACCGCAGTTTGTGGGCAGCATCTGGCCGTCATGGGCCGGAGAATTTCATAATCCGCGGCAGCCTGGCGGGCCGCTATCTCGCTTTTTTCGCTGTAATGAAGAAGCAGTACAAAGTTATCTGCTGATACACGGCCGCATAATTCATATTCATGCAGCCCCTTTTGCAGGATTTTCCCGTATTGGGACAGCAGAAGGTCGCCGTAATCATAGCCGAACACATCATTAATATACTTAAAGTCAGAGAAATCCGTATAGACAACAGCAAACTTTTCCGGCCTGGTGTCCAGAATCTGCTGGGCTTTTTCCTTGAAAGCGCTGATCAGGTAAACCCCGGTCAGAGTGTCGCGGGATGCCAGATCATTCAGCTGTTCATTCTGGACTTCAAGCTTCAATAGATTTTTAGAGTTAGCCCACAATATAAAGATCCAGGTGAGTGACATGACTCCCATCATGACCAGACAGCCGGTCAGAAGAAAACGCATCTGCCGGGCTGAGTAGGCATCGGCGGAAAACACGGTATGATTGGCCTGTTCAAAAAAGTCTTCACTGAGGGAAAGCAGCCTGGAACTGTCAGCGGATCCGCTGCGGTAGGCAGAGATTTCATCCTTAACCTGACCCCACATCAGCTCCAGCTTTGCCAGATCCCTCTGATAGGCCGGATCATCAGGTGAAGGAAGACCATATGTGGCCTCTCCGCCCTGTAATTCCAGAAGAATGCTGTCCAGATAGGCAATCATATCGTCGCCGGGCTGGCCGGAAAGTTCTAACTTTATGAGCCGCTGGCTGGCACCGCGGACAATACCTACATAGTTGATGAGCCTTCCGTTGGTCTGGGTCTGGAGTACTGTCTGAATCGTAATACTGCCGAACAGAAAGAGTAAAATAAACAGGGAAATCAGTCCGCCTCTAAAAAATCGCTTCATATGGGGTGCCTACAACAGCTGTTGCTGCCTTTCCGGATTCATTGTGCTAACGATGCAACCATTTTGTAACGCTGTTAACAGTTCAATTGTATCAAATTATGCATTTTATTTCAACATAGGAAAAATAATTAATATTATTTGTGATTTGTTACTAAAGAGATATAAAAGATTCTGGAAACAGGGTTGTTATGGGTGTATAATGTTCTGTATTAAGGAGGTATCGAATGAAAAACAATAAGTTGTTTCAGACGAACCTGTTAGTCAGCAGCATACTGGTGGTAGGATTTATTCTTACGGCATTTTTCAGCTACCGCGCCAATTACCGGGCATCGCTGGAGAACATAGAACAAGTATCCTCCCTGACAGCGGAGGGAATTTATTATCAGCTGTCGGCAATGCTTACAAAGCCGGTAAACATTTCGCTGACAATGGCTCATGACAGCCTTCTGGTGGACCATCTTCTTGCAGAGGAAAGCCGTATGGATGCCCCGGATTTTGCGGAGACTACAAAAACGTATCTGGAGACATACCAGAGGAAATATGGTTTTGATTCTGTGTTTCTGATATCTGCAGGCTCGGGCCGCTACTATAATTTTAATGGCCTTGACCGCGTAATGGAAAAAGGGGACCCGGAAAATGAATGGTACTATGAACTTCTGGGCAATGACCTGGAGTATTCCCTCAACGTGGATAATGACCAGGTAGAAGGGGCGGATAACAGGATTACGGTCTTTGTAAACTGCAAGGTTTCTGCGCCGGACGGGGCAGTAATCGGCGTTGTGGGAGTGGGAATTCAGATAGATTATCTGGAAGAGCTGCTGCAGGAATATGAAGACAGCTACGGCAATCAGGCCAGTCTGATCAATCAGGACGGTTTCATCGAGATATCCACCACCTATAACGGATATGAAAAGAAAGACTGGTTTGGGGTATATGACCAGGAACATATACGGGAGCAGGTACTTGGTTTTCAGGAATCTGATAAAAGTATGGAGCTCTGGACTAATTCCGGTCAAAAGGAAGAAAAGAGAAGCTTTATTGTGGAGCGGTATATTCCGGAACTGTCATGGTATTTGCTTGTAGAACAGAATACCGGTCCAATCGTGGAGGCCATGAACCGCCAGCTTTATCAGACCGGTTTTATACTGACTGTGGTTATCCTCACTGTCTTGATTGTCATTACCGCTGTAATCCGGAAGTACAGCAGCCAGGTGACGGAGCTGGTTGAGGAGCGGCAGGCTCTTTTTAAAAAGGCAACGGAACAGCTTTACGACAGTATTTATGAACTGAACCTGACCAAGAACTGCTATGTGGGCAAACAGACAGAGGAATACTTTAAAAGCCTGGGAGCCGGAGGACTGCCATTTGACCAGGGGCTGCGGGTCATTGCCCGCAAACAGATTAAAGAAGAGTTCCGTGAAGGTTATGTTTCCATGTTTACCCCGGAAAATGCCATCCGGGAGTATGAAGCCGGAAATAACCATCTTCAGTATGATTTTATGATTTCGCAGAACGGAGAGGACTATCATTGGATTCGTGTAGAAACCTTCTTGTTTTATTCGGAAGAGGACAGTTCCGTCCACATGTTCTCTTATCGGAGAAACATAGATGCGGAAAAGAAACGGGAGTGGCAGGCTGCTATTGATGAAATGACAAAGCTCCTTTCCAAAAAGGCAACCGAGCGTCTGATTGATAAACAGCTGTCTGAGAGACCGGACAAAATGTATGCGTTTTTTATTTTTGATATTGATGAATTCAAGATGGTAAATGACAGGTACGGCCACTCCTTTGGAGATTTCTGCATCTGCAGCTTTTCAGATATCCTTAAGAGTCATTTCAGGGAAGGGGATATCCTTGGCAGGATTGGCGGCGATGAATTCGCGGCGTTTATTCAGGTATCGGATACGGAATGTGTGGAGGAAAAAGTAAAGATTCTCCCCTCCGCCCTCCATACGGTAATTGGAAGGGGAGACATAAGATGCAGTGTGACGGCCAGCATCGGTATTGCCCTATACCCCAGGGACGGGGCAACGTTTGAGGATTTATACCAGCAGGCTGACCGCGCCCTTTATGATACAAAGCAGAGGGGGAAGGACGGGTTTACCATTGTTTCTTAGGCCGGACGTGGGCTATGGAAACAATCAAATAAACAGTTTTTAAATGCTCATGTTCCTTTTGGAAGGGAATTATGGGCATTTTTAAATTGGTCAGATTTGCGGAGACAAACATTTTTATAAGGTAAACAGAAGAAGCGGCAGTTCAGTATGATAGGATACTTGGAAAAAATACAATCCAATGATTGATTCATATAGTTTGTGGTGATATAATTATTTTGAATATATGGTCAAGGTACCAAGATTGAAAAAGCGATGTATCTTATAAACAATACCTCTGTCTCTGAACTGCTTCGTGTTAATTATCGCAAACACATTGTTTAACAAAGTGTTGCGATATCTTTTTGGCTTATAAAGCAGCATCAGATATTTAAGGGAGATAAACATGAAGACAAAGCCGAAAAAAAAATCAATTGCAATGCTGGCGGTTCCGGCCGGGATCTGTGTGGCTGCATTATCAATCTCTGTATTTTTTCTTGTGCAGATTACCGGCAGAATGAACCTCAGCGCAAACCAGAATCTTCTGACTTCCAGCAAGGTTATCAGCGAGGGACTGCATAATAAAATCAGTCTGGACAGGGAGCTTTTGTTCACCCTGGCCAATATGCTTGCATCGGAGCAGGAGAGTGCAGTTGGAGAGACTTTGCAGGGATATGCAAAATCAACGGATTTTTTCCACTTTACCTATGTAAACATGGATGGAGAAGGAATAAACAGTGATGGGAATTCTGTCCATGTATCGGATTTGCCCTTTGAGGAGCTGGCGCTTTCTACCGGAAAGGACGGGTTGTCGGCTCCTTATTATGGTGCCAGCGGACGGCTTCAGATTACATACCAGTCTCCTGTCAGAAAGGATGAAAAACAGATAGGGGCAATCTACGCGGACCGGATTATAAATGATTATAATCTTCCAACCTTATTTACCTTTAATAACGGGGAGGGTTTTGCATATGTGGTGGACAGCGGCGGAAATTATATTATAGAATCCAGAGGCACGGCGGAGCAGCCGGATATTTACAGCTATCTGGCAATGCAGGGGAACAGCGGGGCTGTACAGGATACGCTTCGCCAGGTGATCCGGGAAGGAATAAGTGGTACCCTTGTTGTAAAAAATGAAAACCAGAAATCCCTTCTCGGCTTTCTTCCGTTAGACGCGCCGGAGGGGAGTTATCTGATTACCATGATTCCACGGGCAGTCCTTCAGCGGGAATCAACACCTATTATCATTATGCTTTATACTATGTTTGCTTTTCTTCTGCTTGGTGCGGTTGCGATTGCTAACCTTGTAACCGGAAGACAGTCCATGAGGGAGGATGCAAGGCAGAAGGAGTACAGGGAAAAGCTGTTCCGAAATCTTTCCGCCAATATAGATTTTGTGTTCCTTCTCTACACACCGTCTGCACAGAAGGTGGAGCTTGTGTCTGACAACCTGCCGGTGCTTCTTGGAATTACTGCACAGCAGGTACAGGAAAGGCCTGAGCTTTAGCGCCAGCGGAATGGCGCCGGATGATCCGGCCGGATGCAGTTTCCTGGATGGAACATTAAAGGAACAGGTGACCAGGGAAGCTATGGTGGGGGATGATCCCAATGAAGTGAAGCGCTGGTTTGCAGTCCATATGATTCCGGCGGATTACGGCCAGTATCTTGCCGTGTTTCAGGAAACAACCAAAGAACATAACATGCGTCAGCATCTGGCAGATGCCCTCCTGCAGGCACAGAACAGCAATCGGGCAAGGACCGCGTTTTTTTCTTCCATGTCCCATGATATCAGAACTCCAATGAATGGTATCATAGGAATGACCAATGTGGCGCTGAAGAGTCTGGACAATATGGAAAAGGTAGAGTCCTGTCTAAATAAGATTACAGCGGCATCCGGCCATCTTCTGGAACTGATCAATGAAGTGCTGGATATGTCCAGGATAGAGAGCGGGAAAATCAGGCTTAAGGAAGAGAATGTGCATCTGCCCAGTATGATTGCGAATCTGATTTCATTCATAAGACCGGATATGGATAAGATGGGGCAGATATTTCAACTGAAATCACAGATTTTGGAACATGATACGGTTATCAGCGATGGGCTGCATCTGCAGAAAATTCTGCTCAATCTTCTGTCAAACGCAATGAAATATACACAGGCCGGCGGCATAATCAGCCTGCAGATTACAGAGACTAAGGTGGACGCAGATACCATACGGATGCGCTTTGTGGTGGAGGACAATGGCATCGGCATGACGTCTG
>ENA-OPYE01001898-OPYE01001898.1-human-gut-metagenome-genome-assembly--contig:-NODE-1898-length-9923-cov-3.985610_pt1 | contig 9923 bp, 5 predicted proteins | sample MGYA00241063_ERZ501442 | MGnify/ENA primary metagenome ERZ501442 (study PRJEB25962, sample SAMEA1967055) | human gut metagenome | biome: human gut; feature: human-associated habitat; material: faeces... | reverse complement strand
TTTCCTCGTGTAGTTTGTTGTCACGGCATTTTAGTCCGTCCGGCGTGGTGTAGGTGATGTACTTGCGGCCACTCTCCCAGCGCACCGCATAGCCCTCGGATGCCATCAGGGAAACGAAGGCGTCCTTGTCGGCGGCGTATTTCATGCACGCATCGATGGTGTTCATGAGCCGCAGCTTCCAGCTTTGGCCCTTCAGAGCCGTGTGATATTCCGCGCCGCCCATGCCGCGGGCCTGCTGCGTTGGTACGTCAAAGACCGGCAGACCCATCTCCTGACAGATCGCGTCGTTGCGCCGCATCAGCTCTTGCAGTTGTTCCTTCGCCATGTGCAGCTTTTTGCCGGTTTCAAAGTTGACGGAGTTGATGACGCAGTGGGAGTGGATGTGCTCCCGGTCTACATGGGTGCAGACCAGCACCTCGCAGCCGTCGAAGTATTTTGCCAGCCGCCGCGCGGCTTCGTGGGCCTGCCGTGGATCGACTGCTGCGCCCTTTGGAAAGCTCTGCACCATGTGATAGAACATCACGCCGCTGTCCTTGTGGTAGAGCAGCTTGGTGTTCAGGAAATCATCGTAGACGCTCTGTGGCTGGCAGTTGATGCCGCTGATGAGCGGCCCATCCTCCCATGCGGTTTTCCTCTCCTGCATGACGTAGAGCATCACGCCGCGCATGGCGGTGTGGGACTGTGTGCCCCGTTTGTAGTTCACAAAATGTACGATGGCCATACGGCTCACCGACCTTCCATGACAGCCCGCAGAGCGGCGCTGACCTCGGACAGCTCACCGGCAGCTTTTTCCAAACCGGTGACCTGCACCTTGCCCATGTTGGCGAGGACGGTGAGTCGGTTGATGTTGCTGCCGATGCCCTTGAGCTGTCGGAGCAGTTCCTTCTGTTCGTCGATGACGATGATCCACTTGCCGAGGCAGCAGGCGGTGACGTAATCGCTCATGGACATGTGGGCCTTTGCCGCCAGTGCCCTGATCTTCTCACGGTCGGTGGATGCCATGCGCGTGCTGAATTTGATATCTTTTTTCATGTTTTTCTCCAATCGTAGCTAAAAGTGGGTGTGGGCTTCTGCCCGCAGCTTGGGGGTGTGGGGCCATGCCCCGCCCAGTGCATTTGGCAGGGCAGCGGCTTCGCCGCAGACCAGACAAATGCGATGCTGGCTGTCGGCGGCACAAGCTGCATATCACTCGTTTCCGTCGCTGCCGCCGACGAAAACTCGCTCACTCCGCTGCACCGCCTTCTTCCCGCCGAAACCGCTTCGCTGGGTTTCAAAATGAGTACAGCAAAGTGAATATGGGGGAATTCCCGAGTGGCCAAAGGGGGCAGACTGTAAATCTGTTGCGTTTCGCTTCGATGGTTCGAATCCATCTTCTCCCACCAAGCTTAAAAAACGCCTTAAACATTGAAGTTTAGGGCGTTTTTCTTTTGCGTTCAGCAGAGATAAAACCCCTCTGAAAATCTGTTTGTCTAACAGTTGTCTAACCTAACGCTAACTAAGCAGGCTCAATGTCAATAGTTAGGGTAACCCGAAAAAACAGAATATATGAAAATTAGGCTCAATGTAAATAAATAGGGGTACCACGATAAAAACAGAGCCACTGCATCTAATTCGAATTGTTTTGTGCTGTTTAGATACCTAACATTAGCGGATATATTTCCGCAAGATATAGCCAAGCATTTGCAGCAGTTGTGCGTATAATTTAAACTGCTGCAAAAAGTCAGCAAACAAGCCGAATTTTATATTGCTTAATTATTTTCTTGACATCAATACTACCGTCTCAATGTGTGCTGTGTGGGGGAACATATCTACGGGTTGGATTTTTTGGGCTTTGTAGGGGCTGTTTTGGGTTAGGTAGGCTAAATCTCTTGCCAACGTTTCGGGGTTGCAGGAAACATAGACAACCTTTTTCGGAGACATTTTGATTAGTGAGTCGAGAAATTTTCGGTCACTTCCGGCTCTTGGCGGATCCATAAACACAACATCGGGCTTTTCGTCCTCGCCTGCAGCTTCTCTCATGAACTCGCCCGCATCGGCTTTGTAGAAACGGATATTTTTCAGATTATTTGCTCTTGCATTTACGATTGCATCCCTCACGGCATCGCCGTTAAGTTCTGCACCGATAACATTGCCTGCGCCGTTTTTGGCGGCAATTATGCCGATTGTGCCGATTCCGCAGTAGGTGTCAAGCACGGTTTCGTTGCCTTTGAGATTTGCAAATTCAATTGCTTTGCCGTACAAAACTTCGGTTTGAACGGGGTTAATTTGGTAAAAGCTTTTCGGCGAAATTCTGAACCTGCAACCGCAGAGAATATCCTCAATATAACCCTTGCCGTACAGCACTTTCTGATTGTCACCGAGTACAAGGTTGGTGCGGTAGGAGTTTATATTTTGCACAATGGTTGTGATTTCGGGAAACTGTTTCAGAATCGCTTTTACAAAATTGTTTTTTGACGGAAAAACAGGTGTACCTGTCACAAGCACAAGCATAATCTGATTTGTCGCAAAGCCTCTTTTCACAAGAATGTGACGGAGAAAACCTTTGCCTGTGTCCTCGTTATAGGTTGTCATTCTGAAAGAGGGGAGGAGCTTGCGTACTGCAACGATGATTTTGTCGGCAATAACATCCTCTGTCTGACAGCTGTCAATTCCGACAACATGATGACTGCCCGACTGATACACACCCGAAATGATTTTGCCCTTTTTGTCCGTATAAAAAGCCGCCTGAACCTTGTTGCGGTAGTGGTAGGGAGTTTTCATTCCGATAATTTTTTCAACGGTGCAAAAGCGTTTGAGAAGTTTTTCGACTTTCCTCTGCTTGAATTCAAGCTGTTCGGGATATGACAGATTTTGCAGTTGACAACCGCCGCATTTTTTGTAAACGGGACAGCTTTGTTTATTGGTTTCAGGTCTGTTACTCATAATATTTCCTCACATTTTATTGCATTGTATATATCCTTTATTTTATCATCAATCATATTGATATGCAACAGAAACAAACCCTAAATGACAAAGAAAAACGCAGGAGGGAAATCCGCTCCTGCGCTTTCTGATTATTAACCGGTATATCGAAAAATTGAGGATTATCAGGTTATTTGTAATCAATTAAAGATTTGTGTATCCCATAAGGCTTTCGTCAACCTCTTTGGCAACATCTCTGCCCTCACGAATCGCCCAGACAACAAGTGACTGTCCTCTGTGCATATCGCCTGTAACAAATACATTTTCAACATTTGTCTTGTGTGAGCCTTCTGCCGTTGCAACATTGGTTCTTGCGTTTGTTTCAACACCGAATGCCTTGGTTACATAGTTTTCGCTGCCGAGGAATCCCGCCGCAATGAGTACGAGTTCAACATCAACCTTGTATTCTGAGCCTTCAACCTCTTTCATCATAAGTCTGCCTGTTTTAGCATCCTTTTCGGGTTTAAGCTTAACAAGCTCCGCACCTACAAGATTACCGTTCTTGTCAGCAATGAACTGCTTAACGGTTGTCTGATAAACTCGTGGATCGTGACCGTAAACTTCAATAGCCTCTTCCTGACCGTAGTCTGTTTTGCAGACTCTCGGCCATTGCGGCCATGGGTTATCGGCACTTCTTGTGTCGGGAAGCTTAGGCATCATTTCAAGCTGAAGAACGGATTTTGCACCGTGTCTGATGCTTGTGCCGACGCAGTCGTTACCTGTGTCGCCACCGCCGATTACCATTACATTCTTGCCTTTTGCGCTGATGAATGTACCCTCTCTGAGGTTGCAGTCAAGAAGTGACTTTGTTGTTGATTTGAGGAAGTCAACGGCAAAGTGAATGCCGTTAGCCTCTCTGCCGGGAACTTTGATATCTCTCGGATTTGATGCACCGCAAGCAAGGATTACACGGTCAAAGTCCTTGAGAATTTCGCTTGCCTTGATGTCTTTGCCGACATTTGAGCAGGTTTCAAAGGTTACGCCTTCTTCTTCCATAATGTTAATCTTGCGTTCGATAACATCTTTTTCAAGCTTCATATTCGGAATGCCGTACATAAGCAGACCGCCTACTCTGTCATTGCGTTCAAATACCGTTACAGAGTGACCGCGCTGATTGAGCTGGTCGGCAGCGGCAAGTCCCGATGGACCCGAACCGATGATTGCAATTTTCTTGCCTGTTCTTACCTTTGGAATTCTTGCGTCTGCAAGACCTTCTTCATAGGCGTTTTCAATGATTCCGTATTCGTTGGCTTTTACGCTGACAGCGTCACCGTTTGCACCGCAGGTGCATGCCTTTTCACAGAGAGCGGGACATACACGGGATGTGAATTCGGGGAAGTTGTTTGTAACTTTAAGACGGTTGTAAGCCTGTTCCCAGTTGCCCTTGTAGATGAGGTCATTCCATTCGGGAATGAGGTTGTTAAGCGGACAGCCTGAGAATGCAGAACCAATCTGCATTCCTGCCTGACAGAAAGGCACGCCGCAGTCCATGCATCTTGCACCCTGTTTTTGCTGATCCTCTTTGCTGAGGGGATCGTGAAATTCGTCAAAATTTTTGATTCTTTCTTTTACGGAGTATGCCGGGGCATCCTCACGCTTATATTCCATAAATCCTGTTGGCTTTCCCATAAATATCCCCTCCTTATTTATTATTCACAATTTCGTAGAAAGCTTCAATCTGTGCCTGCTCGTTTGTAAGACCTTTTTCTTCATAAGCAGCAATTGCAGCCATCATTCTCTTGTAGTCGTGCGGAATAATCTTCTTGAATTTCGGAAGATACTCGTCAAAGTTATCAAGGATTTTCTTGCCTCTCTGTGAACCTGTTGCTGCAACATGTTCTTCAATAAGCGTCTTGAGTTCGATTATATCGTACTTTTCTGTTACCTCAGAGAAGAGAACCATTTCTTTGTTGAGCTTTGTGTAAAGATCTCTTTCTTCATCAAGAACATAGGCAACACCGCCTGACATACCTGCTGCAAAGTTTTTGCCTGTTTTGCCTATAACAACAACCCGGCCGCCTGTCATATATTCACAACCGTGGTCGCCGACACCCTCAACAACTGCCGTTGCGCCTGAGTTTCTTACGCAGAAACGCTCGCCTGCAACACCGTTGATGAATGCCTTGCCGCTTGTTGCACCGTAAAGTGCAACATTACCGATGATGATGTTGTTACCTGCGTCAAATGTTGAGTTCTTCGGAGGATAAACTACCAGCTTACCGCCTGAAAGTCCCTTGCCGAAGTAGTCGTTTGAGTCTCCCACAAGTTCAAGTGTGAGTCCCTTTGGAATGAATGCGCCAAAGCTCTGACCGCCCGAACCGTTGCAGACTACTGTAAATGTATCGTCATCAAGGTTGTTGTAATGCTTTCTTGTAACCTCAGAACCGAAGATTGTACCGAATGAACGGTCAGTGTTCTTAACATTGACTTCAACCTTTTTCTTTGTGCCTTTTGCAAGAACCTTTGCAAATTCTTTGCAGAGGATTCTCTCGTCAAGTGTTGATTCAAGCTTGAAATCATAAAGGCTCTTTTTGTTGTATTCAACCTTTTCCGAAACAAAGTTTGTATCAAGAATGTTAGAAAGGTCAACCTCGGCAGCCTGTCCTGTGATGCCGTCTTTTCTCTTGATGAGGTCAATTCTTCCGACAAGCTCATCAACGGTTTTTACACCGAGCTTTGACATATATTCACGAAGTTCGCTTGCTACAAACTTCATAAAGTTTATTACATATTCGGGCTTGCCGCAGAATCTCTTTCTGAGCTCGGGGTTCTGTGTGGCAACACCGAACGGGCAGGTATCAAGGTTACATACTCTCATCATTGCACAACCGAGAGTTACAAGCGGAGCAGTTGCAAAACCGAATTCCTCTGCACCGAGCATTGCGGCAATTGCAACATCACGGCCGTTCATAAGCTTACCGTCGGTTTCAATAACAACCTTGTTACGAAGGTCGTTCATAATGAGCGTCTGATGAGCCTCGGCAAGACCGAGTTCCCACGGCAGACCTGCATTGTAGATTGAGTTTCTCGGAGCAGCGCCTGTACCGCCGTCATAACCTGAAATAAGGATTACGCCTGCACCTGCTTTTGCAACGCCTGCGGCAACCGTACCTACACCGCATTCCGAAACGAGCTTAACAGAGATTCTTGCATCTTTGTTAGAATTTTTGAGGTCGTAGATAAGCTGTGCAAGGTCCTCGATTGAGTAAATGTCGTGGTGCGGTGGGGGAGAGATGAGCGATACACCCGGTGTTGAATGACGGGTTTTTGCAATCCAGGGATAAACCTTTTTGCCCGGAAGATGTCCGCCTTCGCCCGGCTTTGCACCCTGAGCCATTTTAATCTGAATTTCGTTTGCGGATGTGAGGTATCTTGATGTAACACCGAAACGACCTGACGCAACCTGCTTGATTGCAGAACATCTGTCAACCTTCTGTCCTTTTGTGAGAAGTCGTTCAAGGCTTTCGCCGCCCTCACCGGAGTTTGACTTGCCGTGAAGCTGATTCATTGCAATCGCAAGTGTTTCGTGAGCCTCCTGTGAGATTGAACCGTAGGACATAGCGCCTGTCTTGAAACGCTTTACGATTGAATCAACGCTTTCAACCTCATCAAGCGGAACAGGAGTTTCTGCAAAGTTGAAGTCGAAAAGACCTCTGATATTTACAGGATCCATTTCTTCGGAAATCATATGAGAATACTTTTTGTAAAGCTCATAGTCGCCTGTTCTTGTTGCCTGCTGGAGCATATATATAGTCTGCGGATTGTAGAGGTGTTCCTCTTTGCCGCTTCTGAACTTGTGTGAACCACGGGATTCAAGCTCATCGCTTACACCGAGGTCAAGCGGATCAAATGCCGCTGTGTGAAGGTTGTCAACATTCTTTTCGATATCCTTGATTGTGATACCGCCGATTCTGCTGACTGTGCCTGTGAAGTATTCGTCAATAACATCCTTGCCGATACCGATAGCCTCAAAAATCTGTGAGCCCTGATATGACTGGATTGTTGAAATACCCATTTTTGACGCAATCTTTACGATGCCGTGGAGAACTGCGCTGTTGTAATCGTCAACTGCTGCGTAGTAGTCCTTGTCAAGAAGGTCGTCACCGATAAGCTCGTGGATTGTTTCCTGAGCAAGATACGGGTTGATTGCACTTGCACCGTAACCGAGAAGTGTTGCAAAATGATGAACTTCTCTCGGCTCACCGCTTTCAAGTATCATTGCAAGTGAAGTTCTCTTCTTTGTTGCAACAAGGTGCTGATGAAGAGCGGATACTGCAAGAAGTGACGGAATTGCAAGATGGTTTTCGTCAACTCCTCTGTCGGAGAGGATAAGAATATTTGCACCGTCATTGTAAGCCTTGTCAGCTTCAATGAAAAGTCGCTTAACAGCCTTTGAAAGTCTTGTGTTCTTGTAGTAGAGAATCGGGATAACAGCAACCTTAAAGCCCGGAATGTGCATATTCTTGATTTTGAGAATATCGGTTGATGTAAGAATCGGGTTGTGAATCTTCATAACCTTGCAGTTTTCGGGACGCTCCTCAAGGATGTTGCCGTCCTCGCCGATATAAATTGTTGTTGATGTTACAACTTCCTCACGGATTGCGTCAATCGGCGGGTTTGTAACCTGTGCAAAGAGCTGTTTGAAGTAGTTGAAAAGCGGCTGCGGTTCTTTTGAAAGAACTGCAAGCGGACTGTCTGTACCCATTGCGGCAATTGACTCTGTGCCGTTCTTTGCCATAGGAAGGATTGATGTCATAACATCTTCGTAGGTATATCCGAAAGCCTTCTGGAGTTTTTGTCTTTCTTTATATGAATGCTCCTCAACCTTCATATTAGGAATTTTGAGGTCTTTAAGACAAACAAGATTACTGTCGAGCCATTCGCCGTAAGGCTGTTTTGACGCATAATACTCTTTGAGTTCATCGTCATCAATGAGTCTGCCCTGAACCGTATCGACAAGGAGCATTTTGCCCGGGCGAAGTCTTTCCTTTGTAACAATCTTTGCGGGATCAATAGGAAGTGCGCCGACTTCCGATGAAAGAATGAGGTTGCCGTCATCCGTGATGTAATATCTTGACGGACGCAGACCGTTACGGTCAAGAACCGCACCCATAATGTCGCCGTCAGAGAAAAGGATTGACGCAGGACCGTCCCACGGCTCCATCATTGTTGCATAATACTGATAGAAGTCCTTTCTCTTCTGGCTCATTGTGCCGTTATTATCCCACGGCTCCGGAATTGTAATCATAACGGCAAGAGGAAGCTCCATACCGCTCATTACGAGAAATTCAAGTGTGTTATCAAGCATTGCAGAGTCTGAACCCTCTGTGTTTACAACAGGAATAACCTTGTCAAGGTCGCCCTTGAGATGCTCCGAACGCATTGTTTCCTCACGGGCAAGCATCTTGTCAGCGTTGCCTCTGATTGTGTTGATTTCACCGTTGTGAACAATCATTCTGTTAGGATGAGCTCTCTGCCAGCTTGGATTTGTGTTGGTTGAAAAACGGGAGTGAACCATAGCGATTGCAGACTCGTAATCCTCGTCCTGAAGATCAAGGAAGAAGTTACGGAGATCGCCGACAAGGAACATACCTTTATATACAATAGTTCTGCTTGAAAGTGAAACTACATATGTGTCTTCATTACTCTGTTCAAAAACTCTTCTTGCAACATAGAGCTTTCTGTCGAACGGAAGACCTCTTTTTACACCGTGAGGTCTTTTGATAAAGCACTGCATAATTGCAGGCATACATTCAACAGCTCTGTGACCGAGGACCTCGGGCTTTGAAGGAACATTTCTCCAACCGAGAACTGTAAGACCTTCTTTTTCTGCAATGATTTCAAACATCTTCTTTGCCTGATTTCTTGCAAGCTCATTCTGAGGGAAGAAGAACATACCTACAGCGTAATCTCTTTCGGAACCGAGCTTAATGCCGATTTCAGCAGCTGCCTTCTTAAAAAATTTGTGTGAAATCTGGAGAAGAATACCTACGCCGTCACCTGTTTTGCCTTCGGCATCCTTACCTGCTCTGTGTTCGAGAGTTTCAACAATTGTCAGAGCGTTTGCCACGGTGTCGTGTGACTTGATACCCTTAATATTAACAACAGCTCCGATACCGCAGTTATCATGTTCAAACTTCGGAGAATACAGAGTCTTGTTGTTCTCTCTGACTGTCTGTTCCATTAATGATCACCCTTTCCTGTTAATCACAAAAATTATTCAGCGGACTTTTTTATATACATATATATGTAAAAGGAAGTTTGCTTTCGTAAACTTATCGGTTCAAAGTGGCAATTAATGTTCTGCCGGTTAATAATCAATCATATATATGTAATTGTAAAATGCCCAATCTCTTCTCAGCGGTAAAACCGCTATGCTCAGCCTGTGCTATATCCTGCAAAGGTGAATGTGCAGGTCGGCTGATGTTCTGAAATGCCCTGTCATCGTTGATCAAGAAAAATCAGCACTTAGATTATATAACTATACATTGTGCTTTGTCAAGGGAAAATAGAGGAAAATTGCAACTTTTAAGAGTAAAACTTTCATTTTGCTGTGATTGTTGTAGAAAATATGCAACTCTTATTGGTGTTTCAGCTTAATTTTGCAGGAAATTTAATAAAACTTGCAATTTCGAAACTTTTTTCAAAAAATGTATTGACAAATTCGCAAAAGTGGAATATACTAACAACATCAAAGACAGCAAGGGCGCTGTGAGCTGAGGCTTACAGTGTCCTTTTCTGTTTTTATAAAGCAAAAATCAGACCATTAAAATTTATTTTCAAAATGGATAGGAGAGAATTAAAATGGCAAAAGTTCCCGAAATTTTTGGCAGCATGGTATTTAATGATCAGAAGATGCAGGAAAGACTTCCAAAGTCAACTTACAAGGCTTTGAAAAAGACAATCCAGAACGGTGAACCGCTTGACCTCAGCGTTGCAAATGTTGTTGCGGCTGCCATGAA
>ENA-OPYE01001894-OPYE01001894.1-human-gut-metagenome-genome-assembly--contig:-NODE-1894-length-9927-cov-2.757699_pt1 | contig 9927 bp, 10 predicted proteins | sample MGYA00241063_ERZ501442 | MGnify/ENA primary metagenome ERZ501442 (study PRJEB25962, sample SAMEA1967055) | human gut metagenome | biome: human gut; feature: human-associated habitat; material: faeces... | reverse complement strand
CAAAGATGAGCCTTTGAGGAAGGTGCTTAGAAGCGAACTCTCAAAAGAAAGGGCACCATTTTTCACAAACACATCCACCAACTCCAACAAAGTATGATTGGAGAAATAAACAGAGTCCAGCGTACAATAGAGCACTTCCCTGCTATAAACCTCATAATGCTGCTTCATATACTGCAACATTAAAGTAGTCTTTCCCACTCCACGAGGCCCTTTAATAGCAACCAACTGGGCATCCCAATTGATCTGATACATCAATGTCCTTATTATCTCGGTTGATGTCAACGACAACAAACGATCTTGTTTCGCAAAAAGAGTTTCCATAAATTTCTATATCTTAGTACTTTCAAATACAAAGATAACCATTTGCTGTTTGAAAACAGCATTTTCCGCTACTTTTTGCTGTTTGAAAACAGCAAACGAAAATTATTTCAATTTTAATCACCGGCACGTACCTCACGAACGAATTTCTGAATTTCAAAGGGAGATTCCACTTTATCCACGCTTGCATAATAAGGAAGCAGAAAACAGACAAAACCTTCTTCCACTTCACGATTAGGAAAACCCAAACGGTAAATACCCAATTCTTCATCATATCTCTTAATAGTAAGGTATCCACTCTGATAAAGCACCGGACATCAAGATTATCGTATAACTCCTGTTCGCTGACACCACAAATATCTATCTACTTATTCCACATTGATATGTCATCCAGGTTATTCAAATCACTGAATACGCTAACTTTGCCGAACTTGGTAACCCCCGTCAACATAGTAAACAATACAACCATCCTAGCTTTTCAATGCGCCATAGAAAGCTTCTAATGTATTACGGAAACTTTTTTGCAAGGCATCATCACCAATAGCCTGTAGCATCGGTTTATCATACTCTTCCACAAGAATGACCACACGCTGCCCTTCCTGTCGACAAGCACGCTTGATAATACCCTCAAAACGCATCGCTAAGGATTTTCCCGAAGACTCCGCGCCATACATCTTCTCCCATTCTACTAACGCTCCGTTCAGCTTATTCTCCAAACTCTCCGGAATATCATATTTCTCTGTATTAAGATCAAGATGTAATACCGGATATTTTACCCAGTCTTTTTCCAACTTCTCCATAGCCAATCCAACAAATAGTTCACGCTTTCCTTGGAAATAGGCTTCAAGCGTAGAAATAAGCAAGCTTTTGCCAAAACGACCCGGACGGCTAAAAAATAGTAATTCCCAGTTTTTACCAATTGATGGATTAATGCTGTTTTATCAATATAAAAATATCCATCTTTACGGAGACTCTCAAAATTCTGTATACCAATCGGATAAAGCTTTCCCATTCTATCTTATCTTTTTATCTATTACAAAGAAACACAATTATTTGTTTATCACCAAGTCTTTATTTGATTTATTGTACGCAAGTACAGATACATATCATCGATCATACATATCACCTATAAATAAAAAAATCCCCTTTCCATTGGTCACGCCAGACCGGAAAGGGGAAACACAAACAAACAATAATATTAGAAAGTTGATATGATTCACATCAGATCAACCTCTGATTTCCCTTTCGGGAAAATATAGCACTTTTTATTGTATCATAATGCTATATGCCTATAAAAAAACTGTTTCGTTATTATTATTGTTGAAGTTTGTTTAGCAACTGCTTTGATTTTTATTCTTTAATTTCACTCCATGGATACGGGTAATTTTCCAGATTCATTAAGGTATCTGCTATTTCCTGTTCTTCATCGCTTAGTCTTCTTTCTCCCCAGCTATCTATGATAGAATGAGCTTCCATGGCCAGTTCCTCATCGTAAACTTCACCATAACAATATGTCAGAAGTTGACATTTCAGTAGAGAGGGGGATATTTTATCCAATATCTTTCCTGCACGGTCCAGAACCGCCTGTTTCCGGTTTTCAATTTCGCTTTGACTGTACATCACGGCATTATATCCCATTAATAAAGCAAGACAGAGTAGCGCTTCCTCTTCATTTGTTGAGGCTTTGGCCGTAAATAAGGCATTCGCTTTTTGTGTTACTTCTTTATTCAGTTTAGCAAGAGAGTCCGCATATATGGGCGTATCATCTGTTCCTAAATATAATAATTGGTGAGCTAAATGTTTCAGCTCTTGGATTTGATCGATTAGCATATGATTATAGAATTAGTGGTTGGTAATAAAAGTGATTTTCGTTTTCTGTTTTTTTGAATAAGTTCTCTATTTCTTCATTGTCATGCAGATTGAAGCATTCGCTGTATCGCATTATCTTTGTATCTTCCATCCCCGAAAAGACATGGGTATATAGATTTCTTCTTATTAACATTCTACTATAATTCAGAGCTTCATCGCCATTATATCCGAAGAAAGAGTACAAATTCATCATCAGCCTGCATCCTTTTTCTTTGAGTTTTACGAACTCCTCTGTTCCCCAGTAAATGGTTCGTTCCGGTTGCATGATTACAGGAGTGTATCCGGCAGCCAAAGCAGTATCCAGCATTTCCCATGTTTTACTGTTGTTTCTCAGTGGGTGAACATCAACGAGCAATTCTTTTTCGTTGCTGATCGTTAATAGCTTCTCATGCGTCAATTTTTCTTCAAAGAGACTATCCAGACGGTATCTGGCAGCAAGTTTCAGTTTGATATTTCCTTTGTATCCGGCTTGAAAGTTTTGGAATATCTTTTTCAGATTTTCTGTAGTATTGTTTGGATTCTCTTGTCTCACAGGTGGGACACATATCACCTGCTTCATTCCTTTATTCTCCAGATATTCCAGTAATTCCATAGCTTTTTGGGTGGGCAACGCCCAGACATCGGTTTCCGGTAATATATAAGGTTGAAAGTCTGTATAGTTCATCATCATATTGTAGAATTAAATATATCCCATTATTTGATAGACCCGGTCACCTATCCATTCATTCATCAGTTCCTGCCATTCGATAGCCGCTTCCCATTGCGGGTAAAATGTTCTGTGATTGATGATTTTAGGAGTATCATACGTATTTACCGGAAAATAATCTGGATGAATACCGGTTTTCTTGAAGCAGGCCAAGCTACGTTTCATATGCGTAGCCGAAGTGATCAGCAAGCATTCCTCGCCTTTAATGTTTTCTTTTTTCAGTATTTCTGCTGTAAAGAGTGCGTTTTGCCGGGTGTTTAGCGCTTGCTTTTCCAGAATGAATACTTTTTGGGGTATTCCCATTTCTTCCATGTATTGCAGGAAGAGCTTTTCCGTCGAAGTTCCGTCCGGTTGTACGATCGATGTCCCGTCACCCGTTATCAAAATCTTCTCTATGGTTCCGTTTCTCCAGAGTCTTACAGCTTCCCAAAGCCTGTCTGCCCGGTCTTGTTCATATCTCATCTGCCCGGTTTCCCTGTTCATAGAGGCAAATCCTCCCATCACGATGGCAAGTTTATATCTCTTTTCCGGTGCGACTGCTATTGCGCTGTATTTTTTTACAGTTAGAAACTTTACATAATCCGCCAATGCCTTGTTGGTGAAAATTATAAATATGGCGATACTGCTGACCAGGAATATCCTTTTCCAATGTTTTTTTTTTGCACAGGCAAAAACTGATCAACAGGAGGAATATCCAACTGATAGGGGAGATGAGAAAAAAGTTTAGGAATTTGGAAAGTTCAAAGAACATAATTTTATTTTTAGATATAACCTTTGGTTTGGTAAACGATGCTACCACCCCATTCGTGTAGTAGCTCTTTCCATTTCGTTAGCACCTTTATATCCGGCTTCCACCAATTATCAGATATCGTAAGAGGACTTCTTGCATCTACGGAAAAATAATCCATGTTGAGCCCTTGTTTGGAGAAACATTTCAGGCTGCGTCTGATGTGTGACGCGGTGGTTATTAAAAGACAATCCTCTCCTGCTATCCCTTTCTGTTTAAGAATTTCTGATGTGAAAAGTACGTTTTCGTATGTATTCTTCGATTGCTGTTCAAATACAAAAACTTCCGGAGGAACTCTGGCATACTTTTTCATATAGTGCAGAAATAGATTCTTTTCTGAGGTTCCGTCTTTATGTATGTTTGCCACCATGTCTCCTGTGATCAGTATCTTTTCCAAATGTCCTTCTTTCCATAAGCTGACGGCTTTCCACAGCCTGTTTCTCATATCCGGCTTGATTCCATTCTGTGTTCTACTTTTGTCGTACATCACATAGCCTATTTTTCCGGTTGATTTATCCATGTATCCGAATCCTCCCATTATGATTCCTGCTTTATATCTTTTGTCCGGATTCCATTGAGGATTAGCATAAAATCTATCATTCCAATAGCAGACATAAGAATAAAACAAATCGTTAGTCAAGAGATAAGCCAATAGAGTACAAATGAATAATGCAGTATAAATAAGTTTGTAGGAATTACGATGTTTCCTTTTAACTTTTGCATTTATCATATATGTAGCTTCAATAGCTTAAAAGTTCTTTCCTTTAACCATGCCACAGCAAATGATGAAATAAACACAAGCGGAACAAGTATAAAGAAATATATTCCAAATTGAGACTGATTAACGAAATAATGTTCTTTAAAATATGGATAATAAATTGCATCGAAAATATAGCAGCACAGATACATATCCAATGATAAGCCGGATATTTTAGCCAGTATTTTTTTATTCATTTTAGAGTGAATATCCAATTGATAAAACAGCAAGAAAAACAATACGGCTATTGGTATTCCGAAAACCCCATTGGAATTTCCACATATTTGTACTAATGTATGATTATGGATAAATATAAGATTAAAAATAGGATTTATCAAACATATACCCAATATGATCATCCATGCCCATCCTTTTCTTATTGTTGGTTTATATTCGTGTATATAGGCTCCTATAAAGTAGAATGTCAACGGAAAACACTGTTGCCAAAAACCGGGAACTAAATGTACTCCATATCTGTTCAGAAGATCGGGTAGTGCAGTCATTATGTATAATGTACCTACAAGTATTAATTTCTGTTTCTGGTCAGGTATCGCTTTATATAATAGATTCAGAAAAGGGGTCAGTAAAAATAGTCCGATCCACATTTCTATATACCAACCGTAGGGGATGGCAGAGAAATCTAATACTTTTAATCCCCATTGTATCCACGACAGGCTTTCATGCAGATAATATTTTCTGAATATAATTGTTATTAATGAAAACAGTAGGTAGGAAATAATGACCCTGACACCTCCTTTATAATATTTCTTGTTGATTGATTTATTGGTATTCAGATAACCGGTTAATAGAAGAAAGAGGGAAACGCCTGTATAGAACAAGAAGCTGATTGTTGCTTGTATGAATAAGGAAGTTCCTTCGAAAGTACTTGTTTTGAAAGCTGTATGTAAACTGAAAAAATGTCCTGCTATTACAAATAATATGGCACAACTTCTTATCAAATCTAATCCTACATTACGAGTTTGGCATGGGTTTTGTCCCCCCTAATGGTGTCGACCTTTTTTGTATCATTGCTTTTGTAAATTGCTATTTTCATTAAAATCTTGGGTTATTTATTAATGTCATGAGTTTTTTAATTTACTGAACAGAGTTTCCCATTGCTTATAGACAACTTCCGAATCATAATGCTTTTTCAATTTTCTGAAAGCCTTCTCTCCCAATTCTTCAGTCAGTGTCTGATTGTTCCACAGTTCTGCTATTTGCTTATCCAGATCATCTGTATTGCCCGGTTCGAATAGTTTTCCTATTGCATTTTCTCCTTGACCGATAATCTCAGTAAATCCTCCATGATTGGGTGCTATTGCCGGTTTTCCATGACAAGCGGCTTCCAATATGGCCATTGGAAATCCTTCATAGCATCTACTGGGTATTACTATGAATCGGGATTCTTGTATGAATTTTGATAATTCTTTTTTTTGAAGATATCCCTTGAATTCTACATTTTTCGGAATTTCAGTATTGTTTTTTTCTCTTTGAGCCCCGGCAAAACAGAATTTTATTTCAGGATGTTTTCGGGCGACTTCTACTAATAAATCATACCCTTTTTCATAGCTTAGCCTTCCAATATAGGCTATATACCCTCCGGTAGTAAGAGTGTAGGAACAAGGAGCGTCAATACTATTGGGAATTACAGTAATCTTATTTTTATCATATCCGGTTTCTATTAATTTCTTTTTCTGAAACTCAGTGATACAAGCAAACATATCTACATTTCTCAGATATGCCTTAGTCCAACGTGCATACACATTTCTTAGCGTATATCCTATAGATTTGAAAATGGAATGTTCACAATTGTACTTGATGCAACTCCATTCATTTTTTCTGTCCAGACATTGCTCACAGGGCTTTCCGTTGCGCATGAATAATCCGGTAGGGCATATTAGGCGAAAGTTATGTACAGTCATTACAACAGGTATATTCGCTTTCTTGCATTCAAAAAGGGCTGCAGGACTAATAAACGGATATAGATTATGCACATTTATTATATCCGGTTTTTCTTTACGCAATATTTTTTTTATCCCTTTGACCCCTGTGTGAGAATATATCCCAGCTGTGAATCCCTTTATTTTATCAGATATTGTATCTCTCGCCCCTTCAGTTGTCAAACGGTAAAAACAAACGGTGTGGTTGTGGCTTTGAAGCATGGCAGCCATTTTGTCTACAACTGCTTCTTCGCCACTGTATTTTCCGTAATTGTTGTGTACTATAAGGATTTTCATTCTATTTGCCTATACAATAGTATATAAAACCGGCCTCTTCCATTTCTTTGGCGTCATAAATATTTCTGCCATCAATTACTATTGCTTGTTGCATTGTTTTTTTTACTACTCCCCAGCTGGGCATTCTAAACTGTTTCCATTCTGTTAGTAATATTAAAGCATTTGCATCAAGTACCGCATCATACATATCTTGTTTGTATTCTACGCTATTACCGATTCTTCTTTTGCATTCTTCCATCGCTATGGGATCAAACACTTTGACCTTACAACCTGCTTCTAATAACAGATCTATCATGATTAATGATGTTGCTTCCCGCATATCATCTGTTTCAGGTTTGAATGCCAATCCCCAGATAGCAATAGTTTTATTTTTTAGATCATTGTTAAAGTGCTTTTGTAACTTTTTGAATAAAATCGTTTTTTGAATTTCGTTAACTTCTTCTACAGCTTTTAGTACTTTCATCTCATAGCCATTGAGTTCGGCTGTCTTTATCAATGCTTTTACATCTTTAGGGAAACAGCTTCCTCCATATCCGCATCCCGGATATAAGAACTTATTCCCAATACGTGAATCTGCCCCTATTCCCTTACGTACCATGTTAACATCTGCTCCTACCAGTTCGCATAAGTTGGCGATGTCATTCATGAAACTGATTCGGGTTGCCAACATTGAGTTTGCCGCATATTTTATCATTTCAGCGGACGGAATGTCTGTGAATATAACTCTAAAATTATTCAGTAAAAATGGGCGATACAGTTTACTCATTAAATCTTTGGCTTTCTCGGAGTCGATTCCTACTACAACTCTGTCCGGACTCATAAAATCTTTAATGGCTGCTCCTTCCTTTAGAAATTCCGGGTTACTTGCCACATCAAAGTCAATATTGGCTTTTCGTTTGTCCAACTCTTCTTTAATGGCCGCTTTTACTTTTTGGGCAGTCCCTACCGGTACGGTACTTTTAGTCACTACTAAAACGTATTTATTCATATTAATACCGATTGTATGTGCCACTTCTAATACGTATTTCAAATCTGCGCTTCCATTTTCATCCGGAGGAGTTCCTACAGCACAGAATACGATTTCCACATCATTCAAGCAGGAAGCTAAATCAGTGGAAAAGTTCAATCTGCCTTCCCGATGATTCCTGATTACCATTTCATCCAACCCCGGTTCATAAATAGGTATATTCCCTTGTAACAGATTGTTTATCTTTTCTTTATTAACATCAATACAAGTTACGTTGATGCCCATTTCTGCGAAACAAGTACCCGATACTAAACCCACATATCCGGTTCCAACGATTGCTATATTCATAATTTATCTTTTTAAAATGATTAAGAAATGATTTGATTTTATATTTGATTTGTAATTTATAGTGACCACGATTTGTGTATAGTATATTAAAAGTAAGATTGTATATACAACGAAGTTTGGTACATATCATGAAAATTTTGAAAGTGCTGTAATCTACGTTGATAGAATATATGTTGTACGTATTCTTTTTATAGGTGTAAAGTTTCCCTGATTTTACAATATACTCTAATTGGAATTGAGTGGTATTTATAACATTCCCGGTCAATTTGACTGTTTGGCATTATATTTTTATCAAATATAAAAATATTTTGATTAGTCGTGTCTATTTCTGTTTTAAATCTGCAAAAAGTCTGTTTGCAGTTGGTCGCATTTTCTCCAAACCCTTCATTATTGATTTTTGATAGAAAAGGACAAACAGAATATTTACCTAATTTAAACTGGTTATAGCAAAAACGAATGGCCCAAGAATGATTCTTCCCTTCCATATATCCTTTTAGCATGGAATACATGTCACTACCATTTTTATTAAAAGCCTTTTGTTGTTTTTTGTTATTAACTAATTCTTTCCAATCTTGTATTTCCCAGTCGACTTGTTCCCAACGGTCTTTCCAAGTTGCCCATCCCCAAGATGAAGAACGTTTTGAAAGGTACACATCACTTGAATACCCTATTGGTTTTTTTATTTTCAGCCCATATCCGCAAATAGAAAAAATTCGTTTATCATGCTCATAGTAATCAAGTGCTTGGTTGATATACGAGAGGAAATTTGGTGTACAGGTTAAATCATCTTCTAAAACTATTGCTTTTCCATATTTTTCTATAATGGTACTGACCCCTGTAATGATCGAAGTACCAAGGCCCCTGTTTTGTTGCGAAATAATTATGTGTCTGTTCTCCTTGCTTTCATTACAAAATTTTCGTGCTATTGCATAGACTTCATTGACTTGTGGCATATCATTTTTATTTCTACATCCGTCAATAAAAATAAACAACTTTGATTCTTCAAACAGATGATTCCTTTTTAAAGAAGTTAACAAGTTATTTAGTGCATTGGGGCGATTAAAAGCGAAAACTACAATAGGTGCAAGCATTGTTTTAAAAAGGTCTTAATTTAGAGGGAATTAGATTTAATAAAATATAGATGTATAGTTTATAATTTTTCGGATTATATTTTAGTCCGACAATAGCTTCATTGATACTTTCTTTTCTCATACTCAAACGCATATATATGGAGCTACGCATTTTATGCCAATGTGAAAGATATTGTCTTAAATACGGTTTAGGTTGTTGTCTGAGTAAGCGGAGCAGTTCATTTCCAACCACATCAATTGGAGCTGGTATGCGTTTAGGCTTTTCATTCAGTAGATATCCTTCGATATTGAATTGTGCATAAGCTAACTTATTATAAGCTATCTGATAAAAAGTTGCTAACTTAGCCCAAGTAAGTAAATCTTCACCGGATTTAATCCCTAATGGAAAACCTCCGATTGCTTGAATCGCTTTCTTTTTGATAACAATAGCCGAACTACAAAGTGGAGGGTGTGAAACACAGGCCACTTCAAAATAATTATTTAATATTCCATCATTTTCTTTAAATGAAAGTTTTTTGATAATTGTAGGCGATATATCATGTTTTTCATTAACAAATTCGTAATTGCAAGCAAAAATGTCACATTTCGGATATTTTTTGTATAAATCATATTGAACTTCCAGATATTTGTTTTTCCATTCATCATCTGCATCCAAAAGAGCAATCAACTCATACTTCGCTTCTTCTATTCCTTTGTTTCGAGCAGCAGATACTCCTGCATTTTCCTGATGAATTAGTCGTATACGCGAATCTTTTATTTTTTCTACTTCTATTGTACTGTTATCTGTACTTCCATCATTTACAATGACTATTTCGAAGTCTTGAAAAGTCTGCGTAAGGACTGATTG
>ENA-OPYE01001887-OPYE01001887.1-human-gut-metagenome-genome-assembly--contig:-NODE-1887-length-9952-cov-3.950086_pt1 | contig 9952 bp, 12 predicted proteins | sample MGYA00241063_ERZ501442 | MGnify/ENA primary metagenome ERZ501442 (study PRJEB25962, sample SAMEA1967055) | human gut metagenome | biome: human gut; feature: human-associated habitat; material: faeces... | reverse complement strand
ACCCAACCTTTTATAAGGTTAAAAGACGGCAGTAATGTCGCCGAGAAAAGAGTATATTGCCGGTGGGAAAACCCGTAATCTTCACAACCGGCGGAAAAGGAGAAATTTATGGTAAAAGTCGGACTAATTAACAACAGACATCCTATGCCTGTTCAGAATTACATTTTTGAGAAAGAAATCGAAAATGTTTTTGATTTTGAAAGTATCAAAAATGAAATCAAAGAATTTATTTTGGAAAAAGTTGGTGTTCATACTGTATTAAATCACGGTATTAACCAAACTGATTCTCAATCTGTTAGCGTTTACTCCGGTAAAATGAGCTTGTATGTTATATTACAGGTTTGTCGTCTGTAACAGCTGCACTTGTACAAGTGTGTGCTGTGTATGGAGTGGAATTAACTTTAATGCATTATGACCGTGATACAGACGAATATGTACCGCAGGTTATATTTAGCAAAAACAGATGGAGAATTTGAAATGAATATTAAAGAAACACTTGTGTTTGAAAATGAGCTTAATACTCTTTTCAATCAGGAAGAAAACAATGAGAAAAAACACATTATAAATTGTATGTGTTTGGCAACAAATGTTGCTGATATTGTAGCATCGTTTTATTTGCAATGCCGTTCGTTTGACGATTTATGCAACAGCTATCTTCATTATGTACCAAATGGGCTTGCTGAGCCTAATATAATTTGGTATAAAGCAAGACAATCATATGCTTATGTTGATTGCAAAGATTTGCTTATAATGAACGGAGATGACGCTTGTTCTGTCAATATACAATATTATGTTGTCAGATTTTTGCATTGGAGTTTCAAGGATTATGCTGAAAAGTATTTACAGCAAGTTCTTGATTTCGAAGGTGGAAAGTATTGCATTTATCTTCAAAGGCTCACTTCACCTGCAACTTTAGAAGCGGTAGGCGTATGTAAAGGCAGTAGTATCAAAATATTTAAAAATTCTGATAACAACGAATTGTTTGTTATCTGTGATGAGTAAAAACGGAGGTTATATAATATGTTAAACAAAGTTATTTTAATGGGCAGAATTACGGTAGAACCGGAATTAAAACACACACCGAGCGGTGTTGCAGTAACACGCTTTACGATTGCAGTTGAAAGAAATTTCAAGGATGCAAACGGTGAGCGTGCTGTTGATTTTATTAACATTGCTGCATGGAGAAATAACGCTGAGGTTGTCTGTAAGTACTTTCATAAAGGATCGCTTATTTGTGTAGGCGGTTCCATTGAAACAGGAGCATATACCGACAAAAACGGTAATAAGAAATATTCTTTTGGCATTCACGCTGATGAAATCTATTTTACCGGCGAACGGAAAGAGTCAACAGTTCAGTCAAAGCCTGCTAATAGCGGTTATCCTGCACCACAAGGACAGAGTAACAATCGTTCGGCTAAGCCTGTAAAAGAGGTACAGCAGGGCAATAATTATTCTCAACCTTCTCAGCAGATTTTTAATAATACTGCTGTACAGGAATTTGAGGACATGCCGATGCTCTCTGATGATGACTTACCATTCTAATCAAAGAAAATTTAATTAAATTATAAACAACAAAGGCAGAGAATTTATATCTCTGCCTTTATCGTTTTAAGGAGAAAGAAAAATGAAAAGAGTAAAAACTAAGAAACAAAAGATAAGAAGGAAGATTATAAGTAAGTTGTTACTTGTGTCTGCTCTTATCACTCGCTTTTATTTGAGTTTTTTTGAGATGCCTATTAACGGCATGAGAAATCAGCTGTTTAACATTCTTACCGCATTTGCGTGCTTATCAGTTGCACTTTATATTGTATCGCTTATTTATAAAGACATTGCAAACGAAAAGTACAAAAGAAGCAGAAGAAAACAACTTATTAAGAAAATCAAAGAAGCAAAAACTTATGAAGAGAGGAAAGTTAATTATGAGTAAATGTGTATTGTATGAAAGATTTGCCGATTGGAGAAGTACCATTCCGGGAATTGAACATCAAAGAAACAAATATTGTTTGTCAATGTTTAATTCTAAAGGAACTCCGGCTACTATATTTGCATCCCTTGCTAAAGCGGTATTACTTACTGTAACTAAAGGAACATATTATAACGGCTACGAAGCTTATGACAAAGATAAAGTTATAATGGGTAGCAGTAAAGTAGGAGATAAGCGTGAAATCACTATCGTTGAATACAAGAAAAATGACGTTACAAAACACATTGCATGTTTTGATACTTCAAAACATGAGTTTTTGTTTGCCGGAGTGACAAATGATGATGGCAAAACATATGAAAAGTATGTGCGTAGCAATGTGAAAGATCAGACCGTGCTTTGGATTGCCTTGATTGATTATCTTTATGATAATTCGTCAGAAGTAAAAGAAAGTATTGATGTGCTTGATTCTTTTGATATTGTCAAAGAAATGCAGGAATTGTCGGCAAATACACGGCAGGAATACAGCAAGGAAATTCAGAAAAGATTGTTTATTCTTTGTGATGCTGTTTATCGCAGACTCGGCAATGATGATATTTCAGAGGTTATTCCTATAAGTATTCCTTCTTCAGGCATTTTTCCATCAGTTCCTTATGTGAAAACATTGAAGGATCTCTATTCACCGACAAGGACAATTACAATTGGCGAGTTTACAGTTGAAGGACTCTCTAAACGAAACAACAGAGTCAATACTACTGCAAAAGCGACAAGCAATAATGAATTGCATTGTATGTATGCTCTTAATGAACATATGTCATCAGATGAAAAAGCTTCTGTACCTACTATGCCTGATTGGTATGTTGTGCCGCAATGGGTGCTAAAAGCGGCTCATAATATTCAGTTTCATCATAAGAATACTGTTCTTGATGCCGCTGCAAAACAAAATAACATTTTTCTTTTTGGTGAACCGGGTTCTGGTAAATCAGAAGGAGCAAAAGCAATTGCATCGGCTCTTGGATTACCTTGTACTCATATATCAATGAGTGCAAATAGTGATGAGTTTACCTTTACTGGTCAGATTATACCTGAGGTTGATACAAATGATGTTTCAGAGAATGCCGTCAAAGGCAAATTTGAAAGTATTGAAAATATGCTTGAAGAATTCAGCCTTGATCCTGAAACTGCATATTTGAAACTCACGGGAACAGAAAAAGAAAATGCAACACTTGACGATTGTATGAATGCATATGCAAATTGCAGGGCAAGTAAAAGCGGTGTCAGCTACAAATTCGTTGAATCTGACTTTTGTAGAGCGATTGAAAATGGTTGGCTTGTAACTATTGAAGAGTTCACAAATGTTCGTGATGCAGGTGTAGGTATTATTTTGAACCAGTTAATGGACGGTTATCAGACCATTACATTACCTACCGGCAAAGTAATACATAGACACCCGAATACCGTTATTGTTTTTGCCTCGAATGTTGACGAAGCAAATTGCGGTGAGTTTGAAACCTCTACATTGTCAAGATTAAAGCCTATGTACAATATCAGCACACCTAATAAAAATGAACTTATACAACGAGTTGTAAAAGTTACGGGATGTAACGATATGACTATATTGTCCAAAATGGCTGATGTAGTTGTTGCATTGCGTGGTTATATCAAAGACCATGCATTGGTAGGTACTTGCGGTGTCCGTGAGTTTGCGGGCTGGGTATTACAGTACCTTGCTAACAAAGATTTTGATGACAACGCTACATTAAGAGATGCTGCAATGGAAACTATTGTTCCAACAGCGTCTCCGCATGAAGAGGATATTGAAGAAATCACCAGAGATATTATTGATACAATGGTGACAGATTAAGAGAAACGGTAAGGACGGCTTGTATAGTTGTCCTTACCAAAATTATAAGGAGAATAAAGATGAAAAAAGCAACAAATCTCAAATTGCTTGAATCAGAGGAAATTAAGAATATGTCTTTTGAAGATGTATTTTTAAGCAGTCAGTATAAGTATGATATACAGCAGTTATCGAACACAGCCGTGAAACGAACAGGTTGTGAGAGAAGTCCTCTTGTACGAGTTCTCAACGATATAAATGATGACAGCGTAGCCTACACGGATGGAAATAAAGTTACTATTAACTTTGGAAATCCATTTGCCAGTAGGTTAAGGACTAATTATCCTGTTTACCATATTTATGTAGTTGGACTGTTAGCTCACGAATTAGGACATATATTCTATACTGATTTTGATGACAGCATTAAGTACACGAATGAAATTGGCAGGGGTAACATATATCCTGAAAAGCCTGTTCATAAGAACGCAGATGCATTTGAATAATCTTTGAAAGATGAAAATAACCGTAAGTTGATACAAGCTGTTGCACACACGATTGACAATATCCTTGAGGATATATATGTCAACCGTATGCAGTCAACGAATCTCGGCGGATTGTATGCGAGAGGCATTGCTCTTGGAAATAAGTTGGTTGCTGATGAAGCTCCGACTGTTGAAAAACAAAAAGAGAATGAAAATAGTGATTTTACAATCATTATGAATCTGTTTCTTTCTCGTATAAAATCGGGAGTGGCTTATTACGGTAAGTATGAGTCTGATTATAGAGATAAGGTTGAAAATTTGATGAGTGTTGCCGTTGGTTATATTTTTGGCAACAATCATCAAAACAGATGTCGTGGTTCTAATGTCATTATGTGCGAGTTATGGGATGAGTTATCCAAAATGCTTGAGAAAGCAAAGAATAATTCCGATAACAACAATGATAATGAATCTTCTGATGAAACAGATAACGAAGATAATGGTGAAGGCGATTCATCTGACAACGAAAGCAATTCATCAAATTCTTCCAAGAGTGTCAGTTCAAAATGCTCTGATTCTGAAACACTTGACAGATTGAAAAAAATCTTAAAGCAGATTGAAGGTCAGACACAAGATACCGAAAACAACAATACCTCTAAAACAGCTAAGGCTTTTGGAAATGAAGAATCATCTTTAAATAAGAGCAATTCCGAAGATGCCGAAAGAATGCCGGAAACAGAAGGCGAGGCTGTTTCTGTAAACGGCGGAGAGTTTTCAGACGAAGAACTTGAGGCAATAAGAGCAATTCGTAAAATTCAGAAAGATATAGCTTCTGAAAGAGTCAAGGAAAAGATTGAGAAGGAAATTTACTTAGAACTAAACGAAATAGTTCCGAAAAATCTTCCTGATATACACAAGAATGTAAGTTATTATGTGAATCGTCCTACTCTTCAGCCAAGTGACAAGAATTGTTATGATGTCATTGCTACAAGGTATAAAGATGTTGTGCAATCTCTGGTTAAGGTAGTTAAGCGAATAATCAAGGCTGAAAACCTTACTGGCGAGCGTAGAGGCAGATATTATGGCAAAAGTTTGGATACATCTAAACTTTATCGACCTGATCTTAAAATCTTTAAGGACCGCAAACAACCTAAAAAGGAAATTTCGTTGGCATTATCTGTGTTAATTGATGAAAGTGGCAGTATGAGTGGACAGAGATGTCGCTCAGCACGGAATGCATCAATTGTTTTGGCAGAAATGTGTGAACAGTTGAATGTTCCGTATGAGGTATTCGGTCATACTGCTCTTAGCGGTCGGGTGTATCTCAATAATTATAAGAATTTTGATTCTTTGAAAAAGGATGATAAGTACCGACTGGCACAGGTTGACGCATCATTTTCAAACCGAGATGGAGCTGCTATTCTCTATGTAACAGAAAGGCTGAAACAAAGGAAAGAACAGAATAAACTTTTTATTATTATTTCTGATGGTGAACCGGCTGATATCGGTTATTATGGTGATGAAGCCAAGTCAGATCTAAAGTATATTCATTCACAGCTTATTTCAAGTGGTATTGATTTAATTGCAGCGGCAATCGGAACTGACAAAGAAGTAATTCATCAAATATACGGACAGTCATTTCTTGATGTTACAAATCTTGAAACAATGCCGGAAATATTTGCGAGAATACTTAAAAAGAAAATCGTAAATTAAAAACAGAAGGCGATTATTGCCACAAACATATGTAGAATTAAAACTAAATTGCAAGAGTCTGTTTATAAAAATAGGCTCTTGCAGAAAGGATTTATTTATGAATGATTTAAATGAAGTCAATGCTATACTTAAAAGAATTATTAACGGTGTAGCAATTGCAGTAAAAAAACTCACTGCAATCGAGCAAAGAATGTTGAACACTACAATTGATAAAGAATTTGCTGAGCTTAACACTACATCAACTTTTGTTAAAGCTAAGGCGAATGCTTTTGAAATTGAAAAGACTTTGCTGTCCTTCGTGTCGTTTGACAACAACACAAAAAAGCTGAAAGATAATATTGATATATTTATGTCTTTCGGTGACAGCCTTGCTCTTGCTAACGATATATTATCAGGAAAGATTTGTAAGCTTGCTCAAAAGAGCAGAAAAGATGCAGCGGAAAAGAATCTTAAATATCCGGCTGACATATACAAATCAAGACTTGGCGGTGTTGCAGAAGAAAAAGCAAAAGAACGCAAATTAAGAACTGACGGTAAGGCAATCAGCAGATATTTTTCAATTGCTCCCGGCAGTAAATTTGATTTTGTGTTTACCGCTTATCAGCAGGCAGGCAAATCTGCGGATAATGGTTTGATTGTTCCTGAGGGAAATCCTGAAATCATAATCCGTGTTGGTTGTAATGCCCCTGATATAAAAAACTTTGCATTACTTTTGCAGAGTCATATCAATGGTTATATCTCTGCCCAATATGCGACACATTCTTATTCTAAAGCAAAGGAGAGTTAGTATGAAATATAATAATACCAAAATAGTTAATGCTTTTGCAGGTCCGGGTGCTGGCAAAACAACTGCGTGTCTTGAAATTGTATCTCAACTCAAAATGCGTGGAAAATCTGCTGAATATGTTCCTGAATATGCCAAAGAACTAGTTTGGGACGAAAGAACTCAACTTCTTGACGGTTCATTGATGAACCAGCTTACCATACTTTGTGAACAATATAAACGCATAAAGAGATTATTTCATAAAGTTGATTATATTGTTACTGATTCCCCCTTATGGCTTAATTTATTGTACTATCGCTATAGTAGCTATAAACAGCGGAATGTGTACATGGATTTACTTCAAGACATCGAAATTCTAAAAAATCAATATAATTGGAATTTCTTTATCAAAAGAGACTTGTCAAGTTTTGAGCAAAATGGTAGAGTTCAAAATCTAAACGAGAGTATAAAAATCGACAAGGAAATTTATCAATTCCTTGTATCCAATAATATCCCGTTTACTGAATATACACATAGCAATATTCAGACAGCTGTTGAGGATATTTTGAGAATAAAGTGATTATTGAGGCAAGGTACTAATTAGTACCTTGCCTTTATTCTTACTGTTATAGTACCAAATTTAATGTATAGGCACAATTGTATCAAAAGTGCTTGAAATACAGGTTCATGCGGTGTATAATATAAGTGTCAAAAGTAACGAACATTAAAATTAAGATATTATTACTTAGTTGCTTGCAACAGAAGGAGGTTATTATGTCTGTTTATGGATATTGTAGAATATCAACACCACAACAATCAATAACTCGACAGATTAGAAATATCAAAGCTGAATATCCAAAAGCGATAATATTAGAGGAAGCCTTTACAGGCACAAAAATGAATCGACCTAAGTGGAATAAGCTGTATGCAAAGGTGGACACCGGAGATACTATCGTATTTGACTCTGTATCGAGAATGAGCAGATCTGCCGATGAGGGAGTGGAGATTTATTTTGAGCTATACGAAAAAGGTATCAATCTTGTTTTTCTCAAAGAGCATTATATAGATACTTCTGTTTATGCTGAAAATATGCGAGATAAAATTGAATTACAGGGAACAGATGAAGATGAAATCTTTAAAGGACTAAATAACTACTTTAGAAAATTGGCTGAAAGACAGATACGCATTGCCTTTGAACAAGCAGAAAAAGAAGTTAAGGATTTACAGCAACGAACCAAAGAGGGAATAGAAACGGCAAGACTTAACGGAAAACAAATCGGTCAGAAAAAAGGAAATAAACTCAATGTAAAAAAAGAAACACCTGCAAAAGAACTCATATTGAAGCATAGTAGAGATTTCGGAGGTACATTAACCGATAAGGAAGTAATGTTACTTGCAAAAGTCAGCAGAAATACATACTATAAGTATAAAAGTGATTTAAAAAAATAATATAGCAATGTGAAAATCAAGGCATAGCAAGAAGAAACTTTTTCTCCTGCTGTGCCTTTAGTTTGTCAATCAGGACATTAAAATATTCAATACAAGTTGACAATAGATTGAATAAACTATATAATGTAATCATAGCAATATGATAATTGAGAACGGATGTTAGTATGAATAAATTGAAAACTATGAAAAGTTCTGAGAGTGTCGAACAACAGAAATTGTTTGCTTGGGCAGAAATAGCACGAATGATTCCTGAGTACAAAGGTATTGAACTTATGTATCATATACCTAACGAGGGAAAGAGAAGTAATTACACCGGTGGTAAAATGAAAAAAGAAGGAATGAAGAATGGTGTATCGGATGTTTGTTTACCTTTAGCAAGAGGGATTTATCACGGGTTTTATATTGAAATGAAATATGGAAAAAATAAATTAACTGATGAACAACTTCTTTTTCTGAAAGGTGTAAAAAGCAAGGGTATGCAACAGCTGTGTGTTATACTGCCGAAGAAGCAATCAGGAAATTAAAATTATATTTTCAGTTAAAAGAGTATCAGGAGGCTACCAATGGTAATTGATACTAAAATTATGAGATTTATGAAAGCTGCTAAAGTGATTTGCAGTAAAAATACAGTTAATAAAATTACAGGCATAGCTTATAACAATCAAATGATTGTGGCTACAAACTGTAATGCACAGTTGACTTATACATCTGATGAAGATAGAAAAGATACTATATATCTGCCTGTCAAAGCTATTGATTATATTATGAGTTTTGGCAAAGGCAGTAAAATTGATTTTAAAGTTGAGGGCAGAGTTTGTAAAATCAGTAGTGGGAGAAGCCATACTCAGTTTGCTTTACTTACAGAGGACGCTTTACTTTCAATGGGAAGAATAGAAACTGATAACATTAAACCAATACGATTATCTCCAGAAGCTATAGCTTTATTGAAGAATGTAAATACAGCCCCGACTAACAAAAGTGGAAAGCCTGCTGCTCAGGGAATATCTATCAGAACAGAGAACGATAATGTAGTGGCATACGGAACTGATGGCACGAAAATGGCATATGCTATTTTGGCAGAAGATACTATTCAAAATATTGATATAAATTTACATAAGGATACTTTATCTCTTATATTGAGTACATCATTATTTGATGAGGGAGCAGATATCGTAAGTGCTGACAATAACCGAAAATTGGTTTTAACAAGTATTGACGGTATTAGATTGATTGTATCTCAATATGATTATAATGGTCTTGACGCTAAATCTATTATAAATACGATAGATAAATCAAATAAGAAAATATCTCTTAACAAGAATGATTTATTTAATATATGTAAGAGAGCGGACTTGCTGGGAGATAAAAAAACTATATATGAAATAGCTCGTATGCAAATATCCAAAGATACACTAACTATTAAGTGGCGTGGAGCGACTTCCTCATTAAGTGAGTATATACCAATTAAAAATTATTCTTCCGGTGATGATATCGAAATAGGTGTAAATATCAATTTGTTAGCTATTGCATTATCTTGTATGAATACAGATATTATTGAGATTCATCACGGAAATTCTCTGTCGGCTTATTACTTAACTGACGGAAAGATTGATTATATGATTATGCCTGTGAGGTTGGGAAATAGTTTGTGATTACAAGGGTACCAAAAGGTACCCTGTTTTTTTATAAATAAAAGCAAAAAATACTTGAAAACGAAGAGGTAATATGGTAATATATAGGTGTTGACAATGTACAGTCGTTTCCTTTGGATAGGTTAGAATTCGTCA
>ENA-OPYE01001885-OPYE01001885.1-human-gut-metagenome-genome-assembly--contig:-NODE-1885-length-9962-cov-3.916726_pt1 | contig 9962 bp, 9 predicted proteins | sample MGYA00241063_ERZ501442 | MGnify/ENA primary metagenome ERZ501442 (study PRJEB25962, sample SAMEA1967055) | human gut metagenome | biome: human gut; feature: human-associated habitat; material: faeces... | reverse complement strand
TGCCGCACCTCGCTCGCCGTATCGGCACTTAGAATTATGCGGTATTGCCCTATAAATAGTTGAAAATCCCGCCGGGAGCTGCGCATATGGCTCCCGGCGGGATTTTGCTTGATTTGCTTGCATAATTTGCGCCAACGCCTTATAATGAGTAATATCTATGATGGGAGGGGTGCGCATGGCGCAAATTACGCCGGAACAAACAACAAAAGCCATACACCCGGTATTGGGAATTATGGGGGGCCTTGGCCCGGCGGCGAGCTGCTACCTGTACCAGATGATCACCGACCATACCCCCGCCCAGAAAGATCAGGACCACATTGATATTGTCATCTCCTCGCGCGCGTCCACCCCGGACCGCACAGCCTTTATTGTGGGCAAAAGCAAGGATGACCCCTTTGATGTGATGGAGCAGGACGGCATCAGCCTGGTGCGCTACGGTGCTACCGTGCTGGCCATTGCCTGCAACACCGCGCATTATTTTTATGACCGCCTGGCCGCGGCCCTGCCGGTACCGGTACTGAACATGCCGCGCCTGACCGCGGCGGATGCCAAGGCGGCCGGGTGCCATAAGCTGGGTATTCTGGCAACGGACGGCACCCTGCTGGCGGAAACGTATCAGATCGCCTGCCGGGATATCGGCCTGGAATGGGCCGCCCCCGGCGAACAGGCCCAAAAGGGCATCATGTCCATCATCTATGATGAGATCAAGCAGGGCAAGCGCGTAGACATGCAGCTGTTTAACGCAGCGGTGGATGACCTGCACGCCCAGGGGTGCGATATGGCGGTGCTTGGCTGCACGGAACTGAGCCTTGTGAAGCGGGACGAACACCTGGGACCGTTTTTCATCGACAGCACCGAGGTTCTTTGCAAGCACGCCATGCGCGCCTGCGGCGTGGAGCCGGTGGGATTTGAGGATTGAGTTAGGAGTTAGGAAGTAGGAGTTAGGAAGTAGGAGTTAGGAGTTTTTGCGGTAGGAAAAACGGAGCGGCTGAGAGTTGAAAAAGCTCCGTAAAAAATGGCTCGGCTCCGGCCTAAGAGCTGCCTGCGGTGTCAGCCTTACCTCAAATTACGAATTCCGCATTTCTGATTGCTAATTGCGCATTATCGTTTTTATTCCGGGAAGGAGTTATTATAAATATGGAAAACAAAAAGTTTTACATCACAACACCCATCTATTACCCCAGCGATAAGCTGCACATTGGCCACAGCTATACCACCGTGGCCTGTGATGCACTGGCACGCTACAAGCGGATGCAGGGCTATGACGTCATGTTCCTGACGGGCACCGACGAGCACGGCCAGAAGATCCAGGATAAGGCCGCCGCCAAGGGTGTAACGCCGAAGGAATACGTGGATGCCATTGTGGCTACCGTCAAGGACCTGTGGAAGACCATGGACGTCAGCTATGACCGCTTTATCCGTACCACCGATGACTATCATGTCAAGAGTGTGCAGAAGATCTTTACCAAGCTGCATGACCAGGGTGATATCTACAAGAGCACCTATAAGGGCATGTACTGCAAGCCGTGCGAAAGCTTCTGGACTGAAGCCCAGCTGAAAGACGGCAAGTGCCCCGACTGCGGCGGCCCTGTCTATGAGGCAGAGGAGGAAGCCTACTTCTTCAAGACCAGCAAATACGCTGACCGCCTGCTGAAATATTATGACGAGCACCCGGATTTCATCCAGCCCGCTACCCGCAAAAACGAGATGATCGCCTTCATCAAGCAGGGCCTGCAGGATACCTGTGTATCCCGTACCAGCGTTTCCTGGGGCATCCAGGTTCCGTTTGACCCCAAGCACACCATCTATGTGTGGATCGATGCACTTTCCAACTACATTACCGCACTGGGCTATGATAACGATACCTACCACGACTTTGATAAGTACTGGCCCGCTGACATCCACATGGTCGGCAAGGAGATTCTGCGTTTCCACACCATCATCTGGCCTGCCATGCTGATGGCTCTGGATCTGCCCCTGCCCACCAAGGTGTTTGGCCATGGCTGGCTGCTGCTGAACGGCGGCAAAATGTCCAAGTCCAAGGGCAACGTGGTAGACCCCGTCAAGCTGTGCGACCGTTACGGCGTGGACGCTGTGCGTTACTTCCTGTTACGCGAAGTTCCGTTCGGCAACGATGGTGCTTTCACCAATGAAGCCCTGATCAACCGCATCAATACCGACCTGGCCAACGACCTGGGCAACCTGCTGTCCCGTTCGGTCGCTATGTGCGAAAAGTACTTTGGCGGTGCTGTGAGCGCCAACGGCCAGGCCGATGCCCTGGACGATGAGCTGAAAAGCCTGACTGCCGCCCTGCCCGGCAAGGTGGATGCCGCCATGGATGCTCTGGATGTACCCACTGCACTGATCGCTATTTTTGAGGTTGTGCAGCGCGCCAACAAGTATATTGACGAGACTGCCCCCTGGGTGCTGGCCAAGAGCGAGGAAACCAAGCCCCGCCTGGAAGCTGTTCTTTACAACCTGTGCGATGCCCTGCGCACCGTTACCGTGCTGATGCAGGCTTACCTGCCCAACACCGCACCCAAGATGGCCGAGCAGCTGGGTTTGAGCGACCTGAGCTATGCCGACCTGGCAAACCATCCGGCCGAATACCATGTGCACAAGGGCGAAGCCCTCTTCCCGCGCATTGACGTGAAGAAGGAGATCGAGTATCTGGAAGCCGAGGACGCCAAGCAGAAGGCTGCTGCCGAAGCCGCCGCTGCCCCCAAGGCCGAGGAAAAGAAAGAGGAAGCCGTTGCTGAAATCACCGACCATGAGCCGGAGATCAGCTTTGACGACTTCTGCAAGGTGGAGCTGCGCGTGGCCGAGGTGCGTGCCTGCGAGAACCTGAAGGAGAGCAAGAAGCTGCTGCACCTGACCGTGTTTGACGGCGAGCGCGAGCGCTGCATCCTGTCCGGTATTGCCAAGTGGTATAAGCCGGAAGATTTGATCGGCAAAAAGATCGCCATTGTGGCCAACCTGGCACCCCGCCCGATGATGAAGGGCAAGTATACCAGCGAGGGCATGATCGTTGCCGCTGACACCGCTGACGGCGGCTGCGAGATCGCTTTCTACAGCGATAACGTGCCCACCGGAACGAGAGTACACTGAGGAAGATAGGAGTTAGGAAGTAGGAGTTAGGAATTTTTGGGGCGCAAAGGCCGTTTTGAATTAGCAATTAGATTTGAAACTGCCAGATAGCCTAAATTAGGAAAAGTGTATCAGAAGATAAAACAAAACGGGAAAGCGTTTGGAACACTCAAATGGCTAATTCTGCATTGCTGATTCCTAATTAACTCCCGCTTCCCCAAAAATTATGACAAAATCTTCCTCTCCCTCTCGTTTGGATGCCTTTTTTGGCAACCCGGCGGCTGCGGTGGGCATGGCGGTGGTGTGCAATGTGCTGTGGGGGTCGGCGTTTCCGTTTATCAAAATGGGGTACCGGCTGTTTGCTATTGACGCCACCGATACCGCTTCCATCATGTGCTTTGCCGGTGTCCGCTTTATGCTCAGCGCGTTGCTGGTGTATGCCGGGGGCGCGGCGCTGCGGCGCGGGCCGCTGCCTATGCCAAAGGGCAAAAATCTGCTTTCCTGCTGCGGGCTGGGCCTGTGGCAGACTGCTGCACAGTATACCTTTTATTATTCCGCCGTTGCTCTGCTGACCGGGGCTATGGGCGGCATTCTGAACAGCACCCAGAGCTTTATGGGGGTTATCCTGGCACACTTTTTGTACGGCAAAGCCGACCGCATGACGCCGCGCAAAGCGATTGGCTGTGCGCTGGGGTTCAGCGGTGTGCTGGTGGCAACTCTTGGCAACCACGGCAGTGGCAGCCCGGCGGGCGTTGCCTATATGCTGATCGCTTCGGTGATTTTTGCACTGGCCGGGCCGTGGAACAAAGCCGTGACCCAAAAGGTAGATTCGTTCACCGTCTCCTGCCTGAACCTTGGGGTCGGCGGTGCGGCGCTGCTGGTCATCGGTCTTGTTCTGGGCGGCAGCCTGCACCCGCAAAGCTTTGGCGCTGTGCCGGTGCTGCTTTTCCTGGCATTTATCTCCGGTGCCGGTTATGTGATCTGGGCACTGCTGATGAAAAACAACCCTGTTTCCCGCATTGCCGTGTTCGGCCTGATCATTCCGATCATGAACGTTCTGCTCTCCGCCATCCTGAACGGCGAGCCCCTGTTCGAATGGCAATACCTCGCCGCCCTTGTGCTGGTGTGCGGAGGGATCTATTTGGTTAATAGGCCGGCAGCAGGGAAGAAAAAGGAAAATTAGGAATTAGAAATTAGTAATGAGAAATTAAGAACAATGTTTGGCAATTTCTAATTGCGAATTCCTCATTCAACGTAAGGGCAAAGCTATGACCAACATCTTCGATACCCACGCGCATTATTCGTCCCGGCAGTTTGATGCGGACCGGGATGCGGTGATGCGGGCGCTGGCGGAAGGCGGCGTGGTGGGCGTGCTGGAATGTGCAACGCATTCCGGCGATGCCGCTGCGGTGCTGGAACTGGCCCACAAATATCCTTTTGTACATGCCGCGCTGGGCATCCACCCCGAAAGCCTTGACGAGGAGGACGCCGCCACTGTGGCCACTTACCACGGGGACTGGCGGGCCGAGCTTGCCGCCATGCGCCCCCTGTTTGATGACCCCGCTGTGATCGCGGTGGGGGAAATCGGGCTGGACCACCATTGGCCGCTGCCAGCGCAGGAACAGTACGACCTGTTTGAAGCGCAGCTGCAGTTGGCGCAGGAGCTGGATCTGCCGGTCTCGGTGCATGACCGCGAAGCCCACGCCGAAATGTATGAGTTGCTGCGCCAGTACCGCCCCCGCGGGGTGCTGCACTGTTACAGCGGCAGCGCTGAGGACGCCGCCTGGCTGACGGCGCAGGGCATGGCCCTTGGATTTGGCGGCGCTGTGACTTATAAAGGAGCCAAGCGCGCGGCCAAGGTGCTGGCCATGGTGCCGCACGAACTGGCTGTACTGGAAACCGACTGCCCCTATATGTCCCCCGAACCGGTGCGCGGCACCCGCAACGACAGCCGGAACATTGCCCATGTGGCAGCCAAGATCGGCGGGATCTGGCAGATGGATGCCCAGAGCGTCCTGGATTTGACCGCTGAAAATGCAAAACGCATCTTCAATCAATAAGGCAGCGCTGCACCAAGCTGTGCAGCCTTTGCCGCAAACAATTTATCTGGAGGAATCACCATGAAAGCACGCATTCCCAAACACCGCGAATTTATCATCGACTTCCCGAAAGAGGTTTCTCAGGAAAAGGCAGACGAAGGCTGGGAGAAGCTGACCGCCCTGCTGGAAGATTACAAGAAGGCCCATAACGGCCAGAGCGTTTACTCCCCGACCTTCATCGAGGACCTGGAGCCCGCCGTGAAGGAACTGCAGGCAGAGTACGGCTTTACCTACACCGTTGAAACTGCAAAATAATTGCTGAACCCGCTGCGGTCCTTGCTGAATGTGAGGATCGCATTTTTGTTATAGAATTTATGGCAGGCAATCGTATTCTTCCTTATGGTTTCTACACAATTCAGCCGTAAACTGAATGTGTAGCAAACATAAGGAGGATGATGAGATGCTGCAAACAACACACAAAGGTCTGTCCGGCACGGCGCTCAAAACCATTGCGCTGGTACTGATGCTGATGGATCATATCCACTACTTTTTTGAATTTACCGGATGCATCCCGGAATGGTTCAGCATGCTGGCGCGCCTGTCGGCACCGCTGTTTTTGTTCTGCACGGTGGAAGGCTTTGCCCATACGCATGACCGCAAGCGGTATTTCTTCCGTATCTGGTGCATCGGTGCGGGCATGGCGGCGGTGCAATTTTTCATGATCTATGCCAAGGCGTTCCGCCGCGGGGATGGCTTTTACCCGCAGAACGCGATCTTCCAGGATTTTGTTCTGCTCTGTGTGATCTGGCAGGGCATCGACTGGGTGCGCGCCAAAAAGTATGGGAAGGGCATTGCCGCTATCGCGGCAGTGGTCGGCTGGCCGTACCTGTTTGCTGCAGTGCTGGGAATGTTCCCGCAGCTTATGCAGAGGCCGATTGTCAGCGCCGTGCTGGCGTTTGTCATCACCAGCCCGGTGCCCATGTGGACCAGCATCACGGACGGTGGTTGGGGCTACCTGGTTAGCGGCGTGCTGCTGTATCTGCTGCGGAACCACCGCAAAGCACAGGTAGCTGTGTGGGCACTGAACAGCTTTTTGTGGGATTTTGTGCTGGTGTACCTGCAGCTGCGCGGTCAGCCGGGGTTTGAACTTTCCCAGATGTTCACCACCTATTACGAATGGTTTGGCGTGGCCGCCGCGGTGCTGATGCTGGCTTACAACGGCATGCGCGGCAGCGGGCACAAACAGCTGTTTTACTGGTTCTACCCGGCCCATGTCTACCTGCTGTATGGGGTGTCCTGCCTGGTGTATCGCCTGATTGCATAAAAAGGAGGAAGATGTTATGGCGCATATTCTTGCGGTTGATGATGACCCAGATCTTTGCACACTGCTGAAAACGGCACTGGAACGGGACGGCCACGCGGTAGAAATCCGCACATCCGGCGTGACCGTGACGGAAAGCCTGTGCCGCTGGGCGGACTGCATCCTGCTGGATGTGATGATGCCCGGCGAGGATGGCTTTGCCACCTGCCGCCGCATCCGCGCCATAACGCAGGCACCGATTTTATTTTTGACTGCCCGCACCGATGAACAGTCGGTTCTGACCGGCCTTGGCATTGGGGCGGACGATTACCTGACCAAGCCCTTCAACATCTTAGAGCTGAAGGCGAGAATCCGCGCCCTGCTGCGCCGCGCCGGACGCACCGAGGAAAAGGCCGCGGGAAACAGCCTGACCATCGGCACCATCACGCTGGACCTGGACGCCCGGAATGCCTACCGGAACGGCCAGCTGGCCGACCTGACCGCAAAGGAATTCGACGTCATTGAATTTCTCATGCGCAATCCCAACCGGGTCTACTCCCGGGAAGCGCTGCTGGACACCATCTGGGCTTATGAATACCGCAGCGACATCCGCACCGTGGACGTCCACATTCGCCGTCTGCGGGAAAAGCTGGAGGAAAATCCGGCAGAGCCGAAGTACATTTTAACGAAATGGGGCGTTGGCTATTATTTCCGCAAGTAAAAAGACCGGCTTCCGGGGCTACGGCAATACCCAGTTCCGGTATGCCATGACCTATGTGGTGGTCACGCTGGTCGTGCTGTTTTTTCTGAATATCTACTGCTCCGGCGTCAGCCACAAGCTGTTCTACCAGAGCAAGGAAGCCTCCATGATTGAAAAATGTCTGCTTGCTTCCGACGAAATTTCCACCCTTGAGGTTCTGAACAGCTCCACCGTTACCGGCATCGTCAATCAGCTGGAAAGTCTGAAGGTCACCCGGCTCGTGGTCACCGACCACAGCGGCGCGGCGCTGTATGACAGCAGCGGCGCTTCCGTGGGCACCTACGTTCTGCTTCCGGAGATCTTACAGGCGCTTACCGTCAGCAAGCAGGCCCCGGAGGGGAACAACGTCTTTACATGGACGTACCACGACGGCATTACCGACTCCCGTGCGGCGACCCCCATCGTCTACTATGGCACCGTGGTGGGCTGCGTATACATGACGGAGTACGATACCACGCAGGGCACACTGATCAAATCTCTCCAGCAGACCCTGCTTCGCATCACGCTGATGCTGGAGATTATCGTTGCAGCCTTCTCCGTGGCCTTTTCCAACGCCTTCTCCCGGCGTCTGAACCGGATCATGGCCTCCATGCGCATCATCCGGGAGGGGGATTACTCCCACAAGGTGGACATGGGCGGCAGCGATGAGCTGACCGTTCTGGGCGAGGAATTCAACGACCTGACAGAGCGGCTGCAAACCTCCGAGCGCAAGCGCAGTCAGTTCGTTTCCGACGCCTCCCACGAGCTGAAAACCCCCATGACCACCATTTCCGGCTACGTGGACGGCATTCTGGACGGCACCATCCCGGAAGACAAGCGGGAGCATTACCTGCACATCGTCTCCGACGAGACGAAGCGCTTAAGCCGTCTCGTGCGCAGTATGCTGGACATCTCCCAGCTGCAAAAAGAGGGCGGCATCCCCGAGGAAAAGAAGATGCACTTCGACCTTGAGGAATGCGCCGGGCAGGTGCTCATCACCTTCGAGAAGAAGATCAACGACAAGCACCTGAACGTCAACGTGGATATGCCGGAGCACCCGGTGTACACCATGGCGAACCCGGACTACATCACGCAGGTCATTTACAATCTCATCGACAACGCCGTGAAGTTCTGCCCCGACGGGGGCAATCTGGGGCTGCGCATCAAAGAGGGCGGCAGCAAGGCTTACGTCTCCGTCTCCAACGACGGCGAGACCATCCCGCCGGACGAGCTGCCGCTGGTATTCGACCGGTTCCACAAGCTGGACAAATCCCGCTCCCAGAACCGGGACGGCTGGGGATTGGGTCTGTACATTGTGAAGACGATCGTATGCAGCCACGGCGAGGATATTTCCGTCAGCTCCAAGGACGGGAAAACCGAATTTACCTTCACCATGCCGCTGGTGAATTAAGGAAACTCTGAATAAATCGGCAAGAGCTTCCTAAGGACCCTTTTTTCGAGGTAACGATATGGACGAACGTAAAAATAACAATCATCCCTGGGATGACAGCGTGTACGGCACAGGCCGTACAGAGCCGCCGAAAAGCCATGGCGGCACCGTGGCGCTGCTGCTGATTTTAATTATCTTTCTGTGCGGCATCATCACGGTTCTGGGCGTTCTGAACGTGCGGCTGTTCCAGAAACTGAACACCCGGCGGGAAAGCGAGCAGTCCATTTCCTTCGCCACCGGCGCGGTGCTGCCCGCGGAGACCACCGCCCTTCCCACGGAATCCATTGACGCCACCTTGGGCGAGGACACTCCCACCATCGACTTGCAGAAATGCCCTCAGGGCGTGGAGAACGTCCCCACCGAGGGCGCGCTGTCCCTTCAGAAAATTTACAGCCGGAATATCGACTCCGTGGTATCCATCACCAGCACCGGTCAGGGCACAACCGCCACCGGCACCGGCGTGATCCTGACGGAGGACGGGTACATCGTGACCAACTGCCATGTGGTAGAAAACGGTATCTCCATCACGGCGCAGCTGACGGACGGCCGGACGCTGCCCGCCATGCTGGTGGGCGCTGATTCCGTGTCCGACCTTGCGGTGCTGCACATAGACACGACGGGTCTGACCCCGGCGCAGTTCGGGGATTCCGATTCCCTCCGGGTGGGCGACACCGTGGTCGCCATCGGCGACCCGCTGGGCGTCAAATTCCGGGGCACTTACACCGACGGCATCATCTCCGGCATCGGGCGGGACATGGATATGGACGGGCGCACCATGACCCTGATCCAGACCAATGCCGCCCTGAATTCCGGCAACTCCGGCGGCCCGCTCATCAACTGCTACGGTCAGGTCATCGGCATCAACACCATGAAGATCGGCGCGTTCACCGACTCCGCCGGTGTGGAGGGTCTGGGCTTCGCCATTCCCAGCTCCACCGTGAAGGAGGTGGCAGAGCAGCTGATCTCTCAGGGCTATGTCTCCGGCCGGCCCACGCTGGGTCTGGAGGGGGAGTCCCTGTCCTCTTTCGACCAGTATTACTACCGGCTCCCCGCCGGGCTGTATATCACCAACGTTGACCGCAGCAGCGACGCCGCCGCCAAGGGCATTGAAGAAGGCGACATTCTCCTCAGCGTCAACGGAACCAATGTGACCACCATGGACGCCCTGAACGGCGCGGTCTACAATCTGGACGTGGGCGACACGGTGGAGGTCGTGATCTACCGCAGCGGTAAGCAATACCGCGTCTCCCTCACCGTCACAGAGGACAAAGGATAGCAACTTTAGGGAAACTCTGGCGAGATCATCTGCGGCTGTGAGCGGATCTTTTCCGCCCACTCTTCGGTATC
>ENA-OPYE01001883-OPYE01001883.1-human-gut-metagenome-genome-assembly--contig:-NODE-1883-length-9998-cov-7.010962_pt1 | contig 9998 bp, 10 predicted proteins | sample MGYA00241063_ERZ501442 | MGnify/ENA primary metagenome ERZ501442 (study PRJEB25962, sample SAMEA1967055) | human gut metagenome | biome: human gut; feature: human-associated habitat; material: faeces... | reverse complement strand
TCCTTGCTTTCCACCACATTCACAAACCCCACCGGCACGCCAATGACCAGTGCAGGCCGCAGACCGGCTTCCATTTCCTCCGCAATGGTCAAAAGGGCCGTGGGCGCATTGCCAATGGCCAGAATGGCCCCCGGGTGCTCCCGGGCAGCGCGGTGCATGGCGGCAACGGCACGGGTGGTGCCCGCCTGCTTTGCGGCTTCGGCCACAGCGGGGTCTGCCATGTAGCAGATGGCTTCACCGTTCAGTTTTTTCAGGCCCGGCTTTGTGATGCCCGCCAGCGCCATATTGGTGTCGGTAACGATGAAAGCACCCGCGTGCAGGGCCTTGACTGCGGCTTCCACCGCGCCGGGTGTAAAGCGCAGATTTTTGGCATAGTCGAAATCCGCGGTGGTGTGGATGACCCGCTTGACCACCGCAGCCGTCTCCGGCGGCGGGGTCAGGCCCAGCTCGTCCAGTTCCCTTGTGATAATGGAGATGCTCGTCCGTTCAATGTCGGCGGGCAGATGATGCTGCGGTGTCATGTGTTGTCTCCTTTTTGCATTCCCATGGCGGCATAGATGGCGGGCATATCCAGTGCCGCGCGCACACCATCGGCAAGCAGATCAAACTGCTGCTGACGGTACTGCTCCATGGGGATAAGCTCGGCCCCGGCCGGATCGATGCCCTTCCGTTTGCACAAAAATGCGGTCAGTTTTTCGGTCAGTTCGCCGGTGTCGAACAGGCCGTGCAGGTAGGTACCGAATACACCGTCCTGCACACAGCCCTCCGGCGTGCCGTCTGCAAGGATGCAGAACGCACTGCCCCGCACCTCGGTGCGGCCTGCGTGGATCTCGTAGCCCGTCAGCTTTGCGCCTGCAAAGGGTTCTGTGGTCGCACAGGCTGCGGTCTGGGTCAGGTGCTTTTCGGTGCCGAACACCGTCGTGGTGGGCAGCAGGCCAAGGCCCCGCAGGGTGCAGGGGGTGCCGCTCTCCTCCCCTGCCGGGTCGCAGAGCTGTTCGCCCAGCATCTGATAGCCGCCGCACACGCCCAGCACCGGCGTACCGGCTGCCGAAAGCCTGAGCACCGCCGCTTCCAGTCCGCTTTCCCGCAGCCAGCGCAGGTCGTCCATGGTGTTCTTGGTGCCGGGCAGGACGACGAGATCCGGTGCACCCAGCTGGCGGGTGCGCTGCACATACCGCACGCCCAGCAGCGGGTGCTGTTCCAGCGGAATAAAGTCGGTGAAGTTGGATACATGCGGCAGGCGCAGGATGGCGATATCCAGCGGCTTGACCGCAGCTTTTGTATCCAGCCGGTCGGAGAGGGAATCCTCGTCCTCGATCTCCACCCGCAGGTACGGCACTACGCCCAGCACGGGCAGGTGCGTTTTTTCTTCCAGCATGGCAAGGCCGGGCCGCAGGATCTCCACATCGCCCCGGAACTTGTTGATGATGAGCCCCCTGATGCGGGCACGCTCGTCGGCTTCCAGCAGCTCCACAGTGCCGTACAGCTGGGCGAATACGCCGCCGCGGTCGATATCGCCCGCCAGAAGCACCGGTGCATCCACCAGCTTTGCAAGGCCCATGTTCACGATATCGTCGGCTTTCAGGTTGATCTCCGCCGGGCTGCCCGCACCTTCGATCACGATAATGTCGTTCTCGGCGGCAAGGCTGTTGTAGGCTTCCAGAATGTCCGGGATAAGGCTGCGCTTCATTTTAAAGTAGGCGGCGGCAGACATCTGGCCCCGGGCCTTGCCGTTCACGATCACCTGACTGCCCACATCGCTGCTGGGCTTGAGCAGGATGGGGTTCATGCGCACATCCGGCTCCACGCCTGCAGCCTGTGCCTGCACCACCTGAGCACGGCCCATCTCTGCACCGTTGCGGGTGACGAAGCTGTTCAGGGCCATGTTCTGGCTTTTGAAAGGGGCCACGCGGTAGCCATCCTGCGCAAAGATGCGGCACAGCGCCGCGCACAGCAGGCTTTTGCCCGCACCGCTCATGGTGCCCTGCACCATAATGCATTTTGCCTTGCTCATTGTGCCACCTCCGGCAGGGTTTCGGCCAGCAGTGCAAGCAGCTGCCGGTTCTCGTTTTCTGTGCGCACGGCGGTGCGGTACCAGCTGGCATCAAGGCCCGGATAATTGCCGCAGCTGCGCAGTACCGCACCCTTGCGGCGCAGTGCTTCGCCCAGCGCTTCCGGCGCGCGGAACAGCAGATAGTTAGCCCGGCCCTCGATCACCCGCAGGCCCAGCGCCCGCAGGCCGTCTGCCAGCACAGGCCGCTGTGCTTCGATCAATGCACGCACCTTCGCCACATATTCCGTCTCGTCCAGCGCAGCGATGCCCGCCGCCTGTGCCAGACTGGAAACCGCCCACGGCTGGCCCGCTGCCCGCATCCGGGCAAGCAGCTCTGTATCAGAGCACAGGCAATAGCCCAGACGCACGCCTGCCATGCCGTAAAGCTTGGTGAAGGCTTTTAAAATAATCAGTTTTTTGCTGTTTTTCAGCAGATGCTTTGCCGAAAGGCCTTCGCCCTCCGGCAGAAAATCCAGAAAGCATTCGTCCACGGCCAGCACCGCACCCACGGCTTCGCATCTGCGCAGCAGCGCTTCCACAAGGGCAGGCTCTGCCAGCTGGCCGGTGGGGTTGTTGGGCTGACAGAGGAACACCATATTTGTACCCGGGTGCACCGCGTTCAGGAGATCTTTCGCCACCGCAAAATCGTTTTCTTCCCACAAAAAATGCCGTTCCACCGTGCAGCCTGTCGTTTCAAGGGCGGTGGCATACTCGGCAAAAGTGGGGGCCGTTACCAGTGCAGTGCGGGGCTTTGCAGCCAGCGCCAGCCGGAAGATGAGGTCTGCCGCGCCGTTGCCGCACAGCAGCCATTCGGCGGGCACTCCCTCAGCCACCGCCAGTTTTTCACACAGGGCCCGGCACAGCGGGTCGGGGTAGCGGTCGGCCGTGGCAAGCGCTGCCGTAATGGCCTTTGCCACCCCTTCCGGCAGGCCCAGCGGGCTGACATTGGCCGAAAAATCCAGCGGGTCACGGCCAAACTCGGCGCGATAGCCCGCCCAGTCGCCGCCATGGGTCAATTGTTTCATGCAAGGAACCCCCGTATTGCTGCACCCCATGCCAGCGCAAAGCCGCTTGCCACATACATCATGCGGTTGGCGCGCAGGATGTCCTGCGGTTCAATGGGGCGCAGGGTATCACCGATGGTAGGCTTAGGGTAATATTCGCCAAAATAGTAAGCCGGGCCGGCCAGCTGCACGCCCAGTGCACCGGCGCAGGCGCTTTCGGTCTGGGCGCTGTTGGGGCTGGCGTGGTTGTGCCGGTCCCGCCGCCAGATGCGCCATGCGCCCTTGGCATCGTTGCCGGTAAAGGCCGCAGCGGCCACCCACAAAAGGGCGGCAAGGCGGCTGGGGATGTAGTTGGCAAGGTCGTCCAGCTTCGCGGCTGCGCGGCCAAAGTAAAGATACTTCTCGTTTTTGTAGCCCAGCATGCTGTCCATGGTATTGATAGCCTTGTAGGTCAGCGCCAGCGGTGCCCCGCCGATGAGCATATACAGCAGCGGCGCAATGACGCCGTCGCTGGCATTTTCGGCCACCGTTTCCACCGCAGCTTTGGTCACACCCTCTGCGGTCAGGTTCTGGGTGTCGCGGCCCACGATGCGGCTCACGGCTTTGCGAGCGGCGGGCAGGTCGTTTTTAATAAGCTGAGCGTACACATTCCTGCTCTCCTGCGCAAGGCCCCTTGCCGCCAGCGCCTGCCCGCACCAGAACATCTGCACCGCAAGGCCCAGCCACGGGCTGAGCTTTGCCGCCGCCAGACACACAAGGCTCGTGACCAGAAAGGTGCCCACCGGCAGGCAGAACGCCGTCACGGCACCGCCCAGCAGCTCGCCCTGCGGGGTGCCGGGCAGGCGGGCGCGCAGGAACTTTTCCAGCCGGGAGATGCATTTTCCCATAAGCACCACCGGGTGCGGCAGCCACGCCGGGTCGCCGAAGAGCGCGTCCAGCACAAAACCGCCGACAACTGCCTGAAGGATCATGCCCTGCTCTCCTTTGTGTACTGGACGGTCTTCACGAGATACAGCAGATGCTTTTCCGTCCAGTCCTTTGCATCCAGCACAAAGCCGCCCGCGTTAGGTCCGCACCATGCGTAATAGTCCCTGTGGGGGACGGCAAACCTCTCCATGGCGGCCATCTGGGTGCCGCCGTGGGCCAGAATGACCAGCCGTTCTTCGCCTGCGGCAAGAGCTTTATCGATCAGCTCTGCCACGGTGCGGCAGATGCGGTCTGAAAAATCCGTCTTGCGCTCTCCATCCGGGCAGGGACTTTCGCAGTTGGCCTTCACCCATGCCTGATACTCGGGGTCCTTTTCCATCTCGATGAAATTGCGGCCCTCAAAGCTGCCAAAGCACATCTCTTTCAGGCCGTCCACCGGCACAAGCTTTGCCTCCGGGAACAGGATGCGCGCCGTCTGGCTGGTGCGCTGCAAGGTGGAAACATAGACCACATCGGGGTCAAAATCTGCCCGGCGCAGCTGGGCAGCGCCTTCGGGTGAGAGCGGGATGTCGCGCTGGCCCTGATAACGCTTCTGGGCGTTGTATTCCGTCTGGCCATGACGCAGAAGATAGATCAGCATTGAGACAATTCTCCTTTCAAAACCGTGGGGATGCCGCAGAACATCTGCACAACGCATTCGGCCCGTGCGGCCAGCAGGCAGGCAAGCCTGCCCGCCGCCTCGCGGTCTGCGCGCTGTTTGACATCCATCGGCACAACACCGCCGCCTACCTCGGTGGCGATGAGGATCTCGTATTCATGGGCAAGCTTGTCTGCCAAGGCAGGCAGGTCGGCGGCATCGGCAATACCTGCACGTCCGAAAGACGCTTGCCAGGAAGTGTTTGCGCAAAGGTGCGCTTGCCGCTGTAGAGCGGCCCGGTAATAAAGATCATAGCAGCCCTCCCCACTGGCAGGCACACAGCGCCGCCAGCATCCAGAGCTCGGCCTTTTGCAAAAACCACCCGGCAAGGTCGCCGGTGATGCCGCCGAACTGTTTCCGGCTCACGGCATGGTAGCGCCAGAGCACCGCCAGCGCTGCCAGCACCAGCGCCCAGCCGCCCAGCGCCGCCATGCCCACGCACAGCACTGCGGCCAGCACCGCCAGCACCCGGCGCACCGCAGTTTTGTCTGCTGCAGTGGCAAAGGTGTGTGCAAGACCGGTGTTTTTTGCCATGGGGAACGATGCCACCGCAAGGCCCGAAAGCGCCCGTTCCAGCACCAGTGCCAGAACCCACAGCACACCCACGCGGGGTGTAAAACTCACACAGGTGCACAGGGCAAAATAAGCCAGAAAATAGCTGCACAGTCGGATGACCGCAAAGGCACCGCAATGGGGGTCTTTTAATATTTCCAGCTTCTTTTCTCGGTCGCCGTAGCTGGAAAGGGCATCGCAGGTGTCGGCATAGCCGTCCAGATGGATGCCGCCGGTGATCCATACCGGGATCAGCGCAAAGCCTGCCGCCTTGGCAAGGCCCGGCAGGGGCAACGCGCCACACACACACCACGCCGCACCAATAACGACACCAATGAGCGGGAAGGCGCACATGGCGTAGCGCATATTCTTTTCGTTCCATTCGAACTGCGGCACCGGGATGGCTGAAAACATGGCAAAGGCCACCGCGATGGTCTGCAAAACGATCATTTTTCCACTCCTTTATAGTACACGGGGATGCCGCATACCACCCGCACCACCGCATCTGCCCGGGCGGCAAAGGCATTGTTTACCTGCGCCAGTGCCAGCAGATAGCGGCCTGTGTCACCGGCATAGTCGGCCCCGCCGCTGAACACCTCGTTGGAAACAACGATGAGGTTTTCGCACTGGGCTGCAAGGCTTTCCAGCCCGTGCAGGATGGCTTTGGCCGCGTTTTCCCCTGCTCCCGCCGGGTCGTACAGCTCGTTGGCGGCAAGGTTGCCAAGGTCTTCCAGCAAGGCGGTGCCCCGCGCAGGCAGGCGCACATTGTCCAGATGCAAGGGACACTCCACCGTCACAAACTGCTTTGCGGCCCGCATTTTGCGGTGCTTTTCCACCCGGGCGGCACACTCGGCATCCCACACCTGCATGGTGGCAAGATAGTAGCGCGGGCCGGTGGTTTTCAGCACAAGGCTCTCGGCGTATTCACTTTTGCCGCTGGCCGCGCCGCCCAGAACCAGCGTCAACATTGGGGCGTATACGGCGCAATGCCGCCCTCCGCAAAGGAGTAGCACCCGCCGTATACGGCCAGCGCCATATCCCACAGCGGGATGCTGGCCACCGCGCCGGTGCCCTCGCCCAGATGCAGCCCCGCCGTAATGATGGGTGCCTTGCCCAGTGCTTCCAGCACGATGCGGGCCGCAGGCTCTGCCGAGCAGTGGCTTGCAAACACAGCCTTTGCCGCCGCCGGGCACAGCCGCACGGCGCACAGCGCGGCCACCCCGCTGATAAAACCATCTGCCAGCACCGGCACACCGGCCAGTGCACCGCCCAGAAACACACCGCACAGGCCCGCGATGTCAAAGCCGCCCAGCTTGGAAAGCACATCCAGCGGGTCCTCCGGGTCCGGCTCATTGCAAAGGATGCCGCGGCAGATGGCATCCACCTTGCGGGCAAGCCCTTCGTCCGAGAGGCCCGCACCGCGCCCGGTCATAAGCTCCACGGGCTGGCCCAGCAGCACCGCCGCCACCGCGCTGGAGGTGGTGGTATTGCCAATGCCCATTTCACCGGTGGCGATGAGCCTGTAGCCATCCTCTGCCAGTTCCCGGGCAAGGGCAATGCCCTCCCCAACGGCCTGCACGGCCTCGGCCCGGCTCATGGCAGGGCCTTGGGTAAAATCCGCCGTGCCTGCGGCAATGCGGCAGCTGCGCACGCCGGGCACCGGTTCGCCTGCCATGCCCATATCCACGGGCAGAACATCGCAGTGGGCCGTGCGGGCCATCTGGCACACACTGGTGCGCCGCATGGCAAGGTTTTCGGCCACGGCACGGGTCACTTCCTGCCCGGTCTGGCTCACGCCCTGCGCCACCACGCCGTTATCCGCGCAGAGCACCACCACCACCCGGCGGGAAAGATCAAGCTCCGCACTGCCGGTAAGGGCGGCGGCATCCTCCAGCATGGTCTCCAGCCGGCCCAACCCGCCCAGAGGCTTTGCAAGGCTGGCCCAGTGGGCGTGTGCCGCCGCGCGGGCAGCTTCGTTGGCAGGGGTGATACCCGCCAAAAGTGCATTTAGATCAGTTTCGGTCATTTTGGTCATCCTTTTGTTTTGCTGTATCGTTCTGCCGCGCGCACAAAGCGGCCCGGCAGGGGCGTGCCCGCCCAGTATAAATGCGGGAACCCCGCATAGAAATTCTCGTTTGCAAAGCCGCATTCCCACTGCATTTTTTCGTTTTTGCAGGCCGTAAATGCAGTGCCGTTTGCGGTGGAATCCCAGTGGTGGAATTCGTGGATGGGCAGCATTTCTCCGGCGCAGAAGAGCATACTGTCCGCCTTGGCGGTCATTTCAGCATAGCCAAAGCGCACCAGCCTTCCCACCCGGATGCCATCGCCCGGCAGAACGTCTGCCATGGGCCACGCCTTACCGTCGGCATCCTCAAGGCTCCGGCCCAGATACAAAAAGCCGCCGCATTCGGCCGCTGTGGGCAGGCCCGCCTGCACGGCCTGCCGGATGGAAGCCAGCATGGTTTTGTTTTCACTCAGCGTTTTGGCGTACAGCTCCGGGTAGCCGCCGGGCAGATACAGCCCGCCTATATTTTCCGGCAAAACCGCATCCTGCACCGGGCTGAAAAGCACAAGCTCCGCCCCGGCATCCCGCAGTGCGTCCAGCGTTTCGGCATAGGTAAAGCAGAACGCCTCGTCCTTTGCCACCGCAATGCGGACGGATGTGGGTGCAGCTGCTCCCGGCAAAGCCTCCGGCGCAGGCTTTTCGGTCAGCACGGCAAGGCGCTGCCAATCCAGCACCAGTGCATCGGCCAGCAGGGCGATCTTTTCCTGCAGGTCGGCAATTTCATCTGCAGTCTTCAGGCCGAGGTGTCGGCTTTCTACCGCTGCCTGCGGCAAATGGGGCAGATAACCCAGCACCGGCAGGCCGGTCTCCCTTTCCAGCAGGGCCTTGAGCATTTTATACAGCTTTTCGGAACAATCATTGAGCAGGATGCCCGAAACATGGCTGTTTTTGCGGAAGCTCACAAGGCCCTGAATTTGCGCGGCCAGTGTCACGCTGGCACCCTTGGGCTGTACCACCAGCAGCACCGGCAGGCCCAGCGTATCCGCCAGTTCCCAAGCGCTGGCACGGGTGGTCAGGCCCTGACCATCATAAAAGCCCATAGCGCCCTCGCACACGGCGGCACCATGCCCGGCGGCATAGCGGGCAAAAATGGCCCGCACCATATCCCTGTTGGAAAGAAACAGATCCAGATTGTGGCTGTCCACCTGCAGAGCCGAGCGGTGGAACATGGGGTCGATGTAGTCCGGCCCGCTTTTGAACGCACAGGGGTCGGCCCCGCGCTTTTTCAGCGCCGCCAGCACTGCACAGGCAACAGTGGTCTTGCCGCTGCCGGAAGAAGGCGCGGCGATGAGGAATTGCATCATTTGCGTGTACCCGTAATGAGGAAGATGGGGTTATTGGCCATGAGCAGGTGCAGTCGGCCCGCCGGTTTTGTGCGGCTGACGGCGATCTGCGTTACCTCTGCGGTCAGGCCCCGGGCCGTGAGGGCGGCAATGGCAGCGCCCAGCGTTTCCAGCGCAATGGCCGAAATGCAGATGCGTGCGTTCGGATTCTTGCCGAGCACTTCATCCAGCACAGCTTCCATGCCGCCTTTGGTGCCGCCGATGAACACAGCATCCGGCGCAGGCAGGTCTGCCAGCACATCCGGTGCGCGGCCCTCGATGAGGATGAGGTTGCAAGCATGGAACTTTGCCCGGTTTTTACGGATCAGTTCACAGGCATCCGGTTCACACTCCACGGCGTAAACGCGGCCTTTGGGTGCCGCCAGCGCAAGCTCCACGCTCACACTGCCGGTGCCTGCGCCCACATCCCACAGAGTGTCGGTGGGCATTACCGCCAGCTTTGCCAGCGCAGCAGCGCGCACCTCCTGCTTGGTCATGGGCACCTCGCTCCGGATGAAGCTTTCGTCCGGAAAGCCCGGCGCACGCAGCTGCGGCAGATCAAAGTTTTCCACCAGAAGCACACTGAGTGGTGCAAAGCTCTGCCCCGCCAGCTCTGCAGCAGAGCCGTAGCGGATGGCTTCCGCCTCGGTGCCAAGGTTTTCGCCCACCACGCCGTGGGCTTCGCCCATACCGGCATCGGTCAGCTTCTGGCACAGAGAGGCGGGCGTTTCAGTGCCGCCGGTGAGGAAGTACACCGAACGGTTCATCATGCACTCGGCCACCGGGTCGCAGGCGCAGCCATGGGCCGAGACCAGCTTCCAGTCCTGCCACGGTCGGCCCAGCGCCGCTGAAAGCAGCTGGATGCTGGAAACGCCCGGATACACCCGCGCGGGGATGCCCAGCGCCCGCAGCGGCGTGAGCAGACCGGACGCACCGGAGTAAAATCCGGTATCGCCGCTGTAAAGCACGGCAGCATCCTGCCCGGGGTTTTGTGCCAGTGTTTCCAGAATGTCGGCAGGCTGGTAGAGCGCGAACTGCCGGGCCGTGCACTCGGGCGGGAGGCCCGCCAGCAGCCGCTTTGCACCGAACACAAGGCCCGCGCTGCGCACAGCCTGCTGCGCCTGCGCCGAAAGGGCTTCCCATTTTCCGCTGCCCATGCCGATCAGTGTGACCATTGCAAAATCTCCTTGCAATACGCTAAAATTTGTGTTTCCGTCTCGCCAGTTTCCGGCGGGCGGCGCAGCACCACCAGCTGTGCGCCGGTATCGGCAGCGGCCTGCACCTTCTCGGCAAAGCCGCCCGCTGCGCCGCCGTCCTTGGTGACGAGGTACCGGATCTGGAACTGTGTTATCAACGCCTTATTCAGCGCCAGACTGAA
>ENA-OPYE01001882-OPYE01001882.1-human-gut-metagenome-genome-assembly--contig:-NODE-1882-length-10002-cov-2.159847_pt1 | contig 10002 bp, 5 predicted proteins | sample MGYA00241063_ERZ501442 | MGnify/ENA primary metagenome ERZ501442 (study PRJEB25962, sample SAMEA1967055) | human gut metagenome | biome: human gut; feature: human-associated habitat; material: faeces... | reverse complement strand
AACTTCGCATATAGACATCTGGTTATATGATATTTAACCCATGATTGCACCAATCTTTATTGATATACCAATGATAATCGATGACAGGAACCACACTATCCAATTCGGTCAATGTCTTATTGAACCAAACATCAGTCCCCCAATAACCTCCGTCCGGACCCACGATCTCAATATTATTCAATCCCCGTTTATCCAGTTCCGAGCGTAGATTAAGAATGGCTTTTTTCCATTTTTCCCATGAATAACCGGTTCGAGGATCATTGGCCACCAAATTTACTTCATTCCCCAAGTTAAATTGCTTGATACAAGTCATGCCCTTCTCTTTAACCAAATATTCAACCAATTCAGCTACTTGAACGGCATATCGGGAATCGTCCAATTCTATCGTATACTTAGGCATATCGACGGGGACAGCCTGTTTCCAATTCGGATTCATCGGCTTCCACCACTCTCCAAGCAACACATCGATGTCGTTATCCTTACAAAATTGAAGCTGACGATACAAGTCGTTCATGAATCGACGAGAATTAGCATACCAACGGGCATCGACTTTCGTCGAATCCATGTCCCAAAGCAATATAGGGTCGTTCCCGTCATAACCGAAACAGTAGAAATAGGGCATTATGCAACAACGAATATACCCCAGTTTCATAAATTCGACTCGTCTAAACAAACGATCCCACTGCGCCTCCGTCATCGAATCCCGGTCATTGGGTTCCCATTGCATCGCCCCTCCATAATAGTTTTCCTGCAACACAAAATCGGTATCCACAACTATCGGATTCTGAACCTCCTGTTGTTCTGTCTTGCAACCGGACAATCCGAACAAGAGTAAAATCAAATATATCAATCTTTTCATATACAATTATCTACTTTCTTAATTATCAAATATTTACTACACCTAAAAAAGACGATTTAATATCCGGGATTTTGAACCAATGCACCTCGGCTTAAATCTATATCATTTTGAGGAATGGGGAAAAGTTCTCTTTCCTTTGTATAATAACGTCCCTTATCGACATCTTCTGTCGCATAGCCGTTACTATATACAGCCGTCATAATTTCTCCATAACGTTCCTGTTGCATCAAATCCATACGGCGGATTCCCTCACAAGCGAACTCAAAGCGACGCTCGTTCCAAATAGCCAATCGCACTTCCGCCACATTATCGGAAGTTATGTCCGGTAACGATGTCGGCTTTGTGTCGGGCACATACTTTTGAATGACTCGTTTCGCATCCAACGGACTGGATTCGCGAGCTCGTTTTCTCACTTGATTCAAATACTTTCTAGCACCCACGATATCACCTTTTTCCAAACAAGCCTCGGCATACATCAACAAAACATCGGCATAACGAATGACATAAACTGTCATTTCTACATCTTGTGGATAGACCGGAGACGCCGCATTTAAAGTCTCGCTCATGGGGACAAAATGTTTACGGTCAAAGAAACGACTGGGATAATTCGCATCTCCTGTCACAAAATCATTCCCGACGAATTGGTCGCCTTGACGAACAAATGTCCAAGTAATTCGCGGATCCTCCGGGTCAAAAGCATCCAACAAATGTTGAGTCGGTAAATGAAACCCATAACCGCCATCGCTACTGGGAATAAACCAAACTCCGTTCCACCCCGTCGATTCATCCCAATTCTTTCCATTGGTGACATATTGTATCTCAAAAATCGACTCTCTCAAATTGGAATTTGGGTTCAACCATTGAGTCGCAAAATCTGGATCCAATTCATATTCTCCTTTTTGCTCGCCTTCAACCAGGACATAGAGCATTTTATAAACATTCTCAAAATCACGATTATACCAGTATGTCCTACCCAACATGGCATAAGCCGCGCCGCTCGTAACGCGCCCGGTGTCTTCCTCGGAATACTCGCTCCGTTTCGGCAAAGCCGTAGCCGCAGTAAAATCGGCTATAACCTGTTCCCAAATCTGGGCTACCGGTGTCCGGGGTTTATATATATCCGCAGGCTGTTCGGCATGCAAAAACAAAGGAACATCACCCCACAAATAAGCCAGATTAAAATACCACACGCCTCGTAACCAACGAGCCTCATTTTCATAACGCGTAAGCAATGTCTTATCGTCTTCCGTTAAATCAGTATTCTCCAAACGAAATATTTCGCTCTTGTCCAACAATGTATTTATTTGGTAAATAGCTCTATACGCCATGTTCCAAAACTGGCTCACTTTACTGTTCGTCGTAAATATATTGAATGTTTCCAACTGATAAATATTCCTCTTATCGGTAAGGCCACTGCCACCCTTCTCGCAATCATCGGATGCACAATCGTTGATAAACATCAACTCCAAGCTCATATCGTTCCAACTATCCTTCATATAGAAATAGCAGGCCGTCAATGCTTGATTGATCTCTTCGAGATTATTGTAAAATTCCGTGTCTTCTCGACCTCCGTACATAGTCGTATCCAAATCCTCATCTGTACATGAAGGAAGAAGGAACAACGAGCCTAACAATATATATAGTATTCTCCACCTTAGTTTCATAACTGTAATCGTTTAAAATTGAACATTGACCCCTACTGTAAATGTGCGAGGATTAGGATACCCCAAATTCTCTATACCCATATTCAAAGCATTGCCATTTGGGACTTCCGGGTCCATATATTTGAATTTTGTAAATGTAAACAGATTTTCTCCGCTCACATATAATCGCAAAGAACTAAACACCTTCGTAGCTTCGACTATTTTCTTCGGGAATGTATAGCCAATCTGTACAGTTTTTATTTTACAGAAGCTACCGTTCTGCACATACCATGACGAATTTCTATAATTATCATTATCATCTTTTCTGGTAATTCCGAATACATCGGTTTTATCACCGGGATTCCGCCACGCATCTGTGTAAGTTTCGGCTAATAAATTCGTTATACTCGTCTGCCTGAGAAGAGCTTTTGTCCCTACCCAAATATCATTACCGGCAACACCTTGAAAATAAAGAGCAAAATCGATTCCTTTATATCCCAATTCGATATTTCCTCCATAAATCACATCGGGGTTGGGGTTTCCTATATAATCCCGGTCATTGCTATCCAGCGTATTATCGCCATTAAGATTCCTGAAACGAGCATCGCCGGGTTCTGCAAGAGGTTGAAGCAAAGTCTTCCCATCGGCTCCTACATGGGCGAGAACCTCTTCTTTCGACTGGAAAATGCCATCATAAACATATCCATAAAAGCGTCCGAATTCTTCTCCGATTTCGTTCTTCGAGACAGTACCCCAAATCGGATCGTTCGTTCCGGTTTCAACCAATTTATTTTTTTGGAAAGTAAAGTTTGCGCTCACAGAATAACGGAAGTCGCCGACCTTCCCTTGATACCCGATCAAAAATTCCAAACCCCGGTTTTCTACGGAACCGGCATTCACCCACGGGGTTGTAGGATAACCGGCCATTCCCGGTAACGGATTCTGCATTAACATATCCCGTGTCGTCTTAATGTAAGCATCTGCCGACAACGTCAATGAGTTTTTAAAGAAACCCAAGTCGACTCCTATATTACCTTGCTCCACTGTTTCCCACTTAATATCTTTATTTCCCTTAGATGTAGAGGCATAAGCCTTCAACAGATTCAAACCGCTGTTAAACCCATACACCCATGTATCATAAGTAGAAACGACATCGGCATAAGCGAACGAAGGAATGTTTTGATTCCCGATTTGTCCCCAACCACCACGCAGTTTAACCGCACTCAATACATTCTGATTCCAATCTTTATAAAACTCCTCCTGATCTATACGCCAACCCAAAGAAAAAGACGGAAATGTCCCCCAACGGTTGCCCGGTGCAAATTTCGAGGAACCGTCGGCTCTGACACTGACAGTCGCCAAATAGCGGTCTGCATAGTTGTAATTTATACGCCCAAGATAAGAAATCAAATAGTTTTCATAACGGCTACCCGTAGAAGTTCCCTCTTTCGTCCCGGCTCCCCCGATTTGGAAAGCATCGGAATTACTCGGCGTATTCAACCGCTCTGCCGTAAAAGAACGACCGGTATAGGCTTCCCACGTGAAACCTGCCACCGCCGAAATAGAATGTTTCCCAAATTGATTATTATAACTCAACGTATTTTGAAATGTATAATTCAGTTCCGTAGAACTCGTATTGGCGACACTGTTTTCCAACAAAAATTTACTCTCCACATTCGTACACATATTATATGGAGTATCATTCGGCCTCAAATCAAAAAACGGGTTAAACTCGGTATAGGTATATTCCGGTAACTCAAAACCCAACATAGTCTTAAAGTCCAGACCCTTTAATCCCAAATTGATATTTAAGTAGGCCGTACCGTCGATATTACGATTCAAATGTTCCTTTTTCTGTCGGTTCAATTTTGCAACAGGATTCGAATAATAGCTGTATTGAGATCCCATATATTTATTAAATTCATAATTAGGATCCTGCTTATCTGCATTTTTGGCATAAATCGGTGAAAACGGATCCGGTAACAATATTTCATTAATCGGAGTGTTCAAATCATGACTTTTGACATAGGCTGCACCTAAGGTCTGACCGATCGTTATCCATTTATTAAACTTGTATTCGTTGTTCACACGCAATGTAATACGCTCATAATCCGATGTCATTACAATACCCTCTTGATTCAAATAACCTATGCTGAAATGGCTGGTCAATTTATCCGTACCGCCACTGACCGATAAGTTATAGCTGTGTTTAAACGCTGTTTGAGTGGTTTCATTCCACCAATCGGTATCATAGACATTTATATCCGTCGGCTCGCCATATTCGTCGACAGGGCCCAAGCCTTCTCCATCGAGATGATAAAGTCGGGTAATATTTCTAGGCATCCGCATTCCGTCATTTTCATACGCCTCTTCCAAAAAGCCATACAACTGATCGCTATTCATCATATGCACTCGATTAATTGCATTTGACCAACCGAATGACGCATCAAACGTGATACTGGTTTTACCGGATTTACCTTTCTTCGTAGTAATTAAAATAACGCCATTGGCTCCACGAGAACCATAAATGGCAGTGGCCGAAGCATCTTTCAATACCTCAACATTTTCAATATCGATAGGATTAATAGTATTCACACTGCTCTCTTCCATAGGTTGCCCGTCCACGACATACAACGGGGTTAAATCGGTTGAAATAGAACCATAACCACGAATACGAATCGTAGCTCCTGCCCCCGGAGTTCCAGAATTGGACGTGACATAAACTCCCGGAGCTTTACCTTGTAGAGACTGGGTAATATTCGTGTCGCCTGTTTTTACGATATCTTCTCCCTTTACAGAAGAGAGAGAACCGGTTAAATCGCTTTTTTTCTGTGTACCGTACCCGATAACTACAACATCATCTAAGATAACTTGATTTTCCGACATCGTAACCGACATCGTTTTACCATTCACGGTCACCACTTTGGTGTCATAACCGATATAACGAAATTCCAGACTTTGTCCGTCCTCTGCCTTTACAGAAAAACGTCCATCTGCATCGGTCATCGTTCCTATATTTGTTCCTTTGACAAAGACGCTCACTCCCACGAGTGGTTCTTGTCCTGAATTAAAAACACTACCGGAAACAATACCACTATTATTTTGACCCGATATTTCCAAAGGAGATATCGACAATATCAAAATAACAGATAAAAATTGCCATAATTTCATCATTCCTTGATTTTAAATTTATATGGGGATAAAGGCATCTTGAATTCTTTAATATCCCACACCCGAAAACAATATAATAACTTTAATATGCCAAATTCTTCAAGACTGTATCACCGACTTTACAAGCTACAAAACAGTATATCTGCCAGCCTCTCCAAGAAAATTCATCGACATTATCCTCTAATTTGCATGGTTTTAAAACATCGACTACAAGTAATGTCGAATATACAGATATTATCCAAACAAACAGTATCTATCACATAGTACCATTTATTCTCATTCCATAAAAATAAAATAGCCTATAACTCCCTCCAAGCCAAAAACTACCGCCGATTTTTATATTATCTTAAAGGAAAGGTGTACCAAAAAGAATTTTTTGGTACACCTTTCAAAATTCATCAATAGACTACAATTTTAGACGTAGTATCGCCGATCTTTACCAAATAAATACCCCGTTCGATATCTATTTGCAAAAACCCATTCAACGCATATTTCCCTATTTCCATTCCAGAAACCGAATATACACTCATTTCACCGGCTTCGCCTTCCACATAGAGCGCACCTTTACCACCCCAGACTTTCGATGTCGAAACGACATTGTCGGCTATGCCAGAAGATGTAGCGACATCGGAGATATAGATATTATCGAGGTATGTAGTTTCTGCTACCGCAACATTGTCGGTTCCGAATTTTTCATTCGGAGAGAAATAGAATTGCTTGAAAGTAGACCCAATATATTCTTCTAAATCGATCACTACTTCCTGCCAATTTTCCGATCCGGTAAATGGAATTTCTTGATTCTTATATGAACATGTACCACCCCAAGTTTCCATTCCGAATACAGAATTCTCATTTCTCAAAATACTGAAATGCAAATAACGACCGTCGGTCTCGGTAATCTCGGTCAATTGCTCTTCTTCGCCAGACAACAAACCGATGGCTACACCAAACCAATCGGCGTTGTCCCACCCCCAATTCGGGTCGGTTGGGTCTTGTACAATCTTCAACACCTTGTCGCTACCATTGACCGCATCTTTTTTAGGATTATCTACCACTTCGATCGTAGAAGATGCATTTTGGGAACCCGCCATATCGATGCTATAATTCTCGGTTTCAAAGTCGACAGAAAACTCGGTCGGCACAATCATTAAATAAGGAGGTTTGACATATTCATACGAGTCTCCGCCTTCATAAAAAATTTCTGTACGACGATAGCACGGAATCCAGTTAGCCACTTCTTCATTGGCAACCATCGTCACTTTAATCTCTTTTACTCCCTCAGGCAAAGCACCTTGATACCAAACATCGATCCAATAGTTATTTCCTAAAACTGCATCATAAGATTTTTCAACCTTCATGTCGGGGACCTCTTGATAATTCAGCTCATCGGTTGAATACTCGATTTTAATAAACTGGTCGAAATCCATACGATCATTGGGGACCAGCACATTAACTATGAATCCGGTTAAATTTTTATTTCCCCAAATGTCTCTATTAAATATAAATGCAGTAGGAGTAGAAGCCGATGACTTTTGTACATAACTACCATCTCCATAATAGGCATCCGCTGCATCATTGAACAAAGCACTACCACCTTCGATATAACAATCACGCTCCACATCGGCCTGTGTCATTTCATTCACATAGGTCTGCGCATTAACATTCACTGATGCTAATACCATTCCCACAGCAACTAAATTGAAAATTTTTTTCATGATAATTTATTTTTACGGGTTAATAATTTTTCTTAGAAAAACCACCAATACTCTAATAATGCAATTATAATCAAAGCAATACTGATGTATCTAAAATTTTTATACCAGGGAACTGTTTTCAATTCCCTCGTATCGTCTTGCCAAACGGATTTATTCCATGTATAAGTTTCGACATCGGTCTCTTTATTCCTATCGCACTTGCTCACGATAATATTCACAAGGACACTCAAAATCAACAAAATGGGAACCCACAACAAAAAGTGAAACGGTACGACGCCTCCGAATCCGAATTTATAAGTCATGATTAATGCCGACATAGCCAATCCCGACATTAAACCGGCAAATGCACCGTTGCGAGTAGAACCCTTCCAAAACAGGCCGACTAAAAACGTCCCGACAATTGGAGGAGCCAGATAAGAAGAGAACTCTTGATAATAGGCGACTAACGATGCAAACTTACCGATCAACGGGGCCCACAATACAGCTACGACCAAAGTAATAAAAGAAGTCCACTGACCTACGCGCACCAAATGCCGGGGGCTGGATTCCGGCCTCCACGACTTATAAAAGTCCATTGTAAACAAAGTAGATACAGAGCTTAATGTCGCACTCAGAGTCGATGTCAGAGCAGAAACCATACAGGCAATCATCACACCAATCAAACCGACAGGCAACAACTTCAAAATCAATCGAGGATATACTTCATTCGTATCGATTCCATATTGAGCCCGCAATGTATTTCCATCTATAATTTCATTGGGCAACGTATCACCCACACCGAACAGATCGATCATTCTGCCCACCATTCCCGGAGCTATGAAAATAAACAAAGTAAACACGTACAAAAAAGCCACGAATAAAAAGCCCAATCGACCCTCATTTACAGTCTTGGCCGACATAACTCGCTGTACTATGACTTGATTATTTCCCCAAAAATAAAATCCCAAAATAGGAATAGACAAAAAAATGGAAAACCAGGGAACCGTAGTATCCGAATTCGGACGAATCAAATTTAACCAAACTCCATCATGGAAATGTTCTACAAAATTTTCCCAGCCTCCGACCGAATTAAAACAAAATATCGACAGCAACACCGACCCTGCAATCAATATTATGGATTGTATCATATCGGCATTGATGGCAGAAGACAATCCCCCTATAATTGTATAAGTACCCGCCATCAAAGCCATTCCTATAATAATCCACATCATATCTATCTCGGGAAAAATAATTTTCAGAATCAAAGCCCCTGTATACAAAGCAGCTCCGGCATCCAAAAACACATTGCCGATAATAGTGATGAACGAAAAATACTTCCGTGAACGATTATCAAAACGCCTTCCCAAATACTCGGGTATCGTATATATACCCGATTTAATATAAAACGGAAGGAAGAATAACGACACAAAAATTATTACGAATATAGCCCCGACATTATAATTAAATACCGCAATACCACTTATAAAACCCTCGCCAGAGTGCCCCATAAGTGTCGAGCTGCTCACACTAGCGGCAAACAAAGAGGACCCAACAACAAACCAATTTTGAGATTTTCCGGCTAAAAAATACTCACTGGCATTTTCATTCTTCCTGTTTTTAAGAGCCCACCAAATGATTCCCACTACAAAAAGAAGTATGACAACTATATCGATATTTGATATATTCAGTTCCATGGGGTATCTTATTTTTTTCTGCTATTCGATTTCACGAAATCGATCAATTCTTGAAAATCACACGTAGCCAAGTTCACCCATTGATCAGAAGCACCATAATAGACATACAAAATATTATCCTTAACTACGGCCCCTGTCGGAAAAACTACCCCCCAACGATATAAACCCTGCGTCTCTTCATACGTTTCCGGTTCAAGAATAAAATCTTTTGTTCTATACAATACCCTTGTCGGATCATTCAAATCGAGAAGAGCGGCGCCAACGCGATAGGTAAAGTTCGCATCTACTCCATGATAAAGCAAAAACCACCCGTCGTCAGTCTTAATAGGAGGAGTATTCCCCCCGATTTTAACCTCCCAATCCTCTTCACCCTTCATCAATAATTTACTCTCGGTATTCCACATCATCAAATCGTCTGAACTCTTTATCCAGATAGAAGGATAATCTGTTCCATAATTACCGTTTGCATTCACATAATCTTTCGGGCGATGAAGCATCCAATATTTCCCGTTTATTTTCTCCGGGAACAAAATCACATCACGATCATCCAACGAAGGCTCTGTCAAACGCCCCACTTTCTTAAAATGGAGCATATCTCGCGATACGGCGAGCGCCGTATTACTGATATTCTCCCTCAAACACTTCGGAGCATTCGGATCATGTTCCGGCGCTTCCACCTGATCATAATCATTCTTCCAATATTGACTAGCAAAATACGGGCGAAAAGCATATGTTACGAAAAACTCACTCCCCATTTTCACGATACGTGGATCCTCGTTTGAACCAGCATCAAACGAATCTTTACCCGGTGAAAAAACCGGCTCTTTCGAAACACGCTTAAAATGGATACCGTCTGTACTTTCTGCCTTGCCTATATATACAAGATGTTCTATATCATTTCCGGCCGCCCTATAAAGCATGTGAAAAACGCCATTATCATA
>ENA-OPYE01001856-OPYE01001856.1-human-gut-metagenome-genome-assembly--contig:-NODE-1856-length-10122-cov-2.414125_pt1 | contig 10122 bp, 9 predicted proteins | sample MGYA00241063_ERZ501442 | MGnify/ENA primary metagenome ERZ501442 (study PRJEB25962, sample SAMEA1967055) | human gut metagenome | biome: human gut; feature: human-associated habitat; material: faeces... | reverse complement strand
AGCTTTCATCAATTCGCAAGCCTTTTCGATACCGGGCACTGAACCGGAAATAACAATCTGTCCGGGACAGTTGTAATTGGCAGGAACACAAACTTCACCTCCGGCAGAAACAGACGCACAAATTTCTTCCACCTTTTCATCGGGCAATGCAATGATGGCAGCCATTGTAGAAGGAGTCACCTCACAAGCCTTCTGCATAGCCATAGCACGTGCATAAACCAACTTCAAACCATCTTCGAATGAAAGAGCACCGGCAGCTACCAATGCAGAGAATTCACCGAGCGAATGACCGGCGGTCATTTCCGGCTTGAAATCGTCACCCATACAAAGAGCGGAAATTACCGAGTGTAAAAACACGGCAGGCTGAGTTACCTTTGTCTGACGAAGATCTTCATCAGTACCGTTGAACATAATATCTGTAATGCGATATCCGAGAATATCGTTTGCTTTTTCAAACAATTCTTTTGCTAATGCAGAGTTGTCATACAGGTCTTTACCCATGCCCACAAACTGAGCACCTTGACCGGGAAATACAAATGCTTTCATATTTTCGTTCTAAAATTTAAATTTGCGGGGCAAAGTTACATATTTTTATAATACAGTAGCACAAAATCAGCAATTTTGTGCAATGGCAATCTCTTTTTCCCACTATCTATCTACCTTATCATCAATAATCTGTGCCTTCACCGGATTCCAGAAGTGGCATAATGCCCCATTTCCATGGCCGGCAACTACCTCTTTACCAGCACTGATAGCTCCACCAATATACGTTTTCGCTTTACCTACCGCTTTATCCATTATGTATCCCAGAGCCAGATAAGTGGCGATAGAAGAGGAGAGGGTACACCCCGTACCATGTAGGTTATGGCTCTTTATTTTGCGTCCTTTATAAATAAAAATATTGCCATCCACGCATAAAATATCCTGCATCTCTTCTCCCTGCAAATGCCCTCCTTTTATCAATACGGCAGTTTGGTAAAGAGTAGAAAGCTCCTGTGCTGTCCGTTGCATTTCCTCCGGATGCCAAAGGTATTACACCTTTCCACGGCAGGTTGGGGGCAAATTCGATAGTACCGCTGTAGTAGTTACCATTGGGAGCACCGATACCGATACCTTTGATTTTATCTACACCGCCATTAGCGATAATCAAAGGCAACAGATTCTTGCAGACTGCATCTACATAATCATCTGCTTGATCGTGAACGCCGGTTTTGATGGAACCGCTTGCAATAATAGTTCCGCGTGCATCCACAATACCAAAGACGGTGTTTGTTCCGCCTATGTCAATACCTACTACGTAGGGTTTTTCCATGCTTGAATTCATGATATTAATGTTTTGTTTAAAGGGTTAGTTAATTAGTATTATGGTTACAAATTACACAAAGAAAAACGACACTTCAAAATCTTTTTGAAAAAAAGTTCACCCTCTTTGCAACTTTTCGTAACATAGCTGCGTCTAATAGTGAAAATTAATAAGAAAACAGACTAAAACAGAGGTATACGTGATACAACTGAAAGACATTAACAAGACCTACAACAACGGAGCACCCTTGCATGTGCTCAAAGGCATCAACCTCGATATCAAGCGGGGTGAGTTTGTTTCCATCATGGGAGCTTCGGGTTCCGGTAAATCCACCTTACTTAATATATTGGGTATTTTGGATAACTATGATACCGGTGAGTATTATCTGAATGGTACACTGATCAAAAACCTCAGTGAGACTAAAGCGGCTGAATACCGGAACCGTATGATCGGGTTCATCTTTCAGTCGTTTAACTTGATTTCCTTTAAAAATGCAGTAGAGAATGTGGCGCTTCCGCTTTTCTATCAGGGAGTAAGTCGCCGCAAGCGTAACGCCATGGCACTGGAATATCTGGATCGCTTGGGATTGAAGGATTGGGCGCACCACATGCCGAATGAAATGTCCGGTGGACAGAAACAGCGTGTTGCTATCGCCCGTGCCCTTATCACTCAGCCTCAGATTATCCTGGCCGATGAACCTACCGGTGCTCTTGATAGTAAGACTTCCGTGGAAGTAATGCAGATTCTTAAAGATTTGCACAGTACGGGGATGACTATCATAGTGGTTACCCACGAAAGTGGTGTAGCCAATCAGACAGATAAGATAATCCATATCAAGGATGGTATTATCGGCAGCATCGAAGAGAATCGTGATCATGATGCTTCTCCATTCGGAAAAGACGGATTTATGAAATAAAAGAATGTACAATGTACAATTTACAACGTACAATTGAAGCTTCGCCAACATTCCGGAAGGCAAATTGTAAATTGTAAATTGTCAAATAGTAAATGAATATATGTTTGATATTTGGCAAGAAATATACGGAACCATTAAGCGGAATAAGTTGCGTACGTTCCTTACAGGGTTTGCCGTGGCATGGGGCATCTTTATGCTTATCGTGTTGCTGGGTGCCGGAAACGGTATCATCCACGCCTTCGAGCAATCGTCCTCAGAACGTGCATTGAACTCTATCCGCATTTTTCCGGGATGGACTTCCAAGCCTTATGCGGGATTGAAGGAGGGACGTCGTGTCCGTTTGGAGAATAATGACCTGGAGGCTACTGAAAAGTATTTTCCGGATTATGTAATCAGTGCCGGTGCTACCGTGCGGCAGAGCAATGTAAACGTCAGTTTTGGGCAGGAGTATGTGAATATCTCCCTGATGGGAGTACACCCCAACTATACGGAGGTAGAGACGGTGAAAACTGCTGACGGGCGTTTTGTTAATCAGAATGATTTGAAAGAACGTCGCAAGGTGATCGTTATACATAAAAAGACTGCCGATATTCTATTTGGCAAAACTCATACCGAACCTATCGGGCAGTTTGTCAATGCAAGTGGAGTAGCATATCAGGTGGTAGGTATTTATAATGACCAGGGAGACCGCGAAGCCAGTGAGGCCTATATTCCTTTTTCTACTTTGCAGACTATCTATAATAAAGGCGAACAGCTGAATAATATTATTTTCACTACTAAAAATCTGGAAACAATAGAAAGTAACGAGATCTTTGAGGCCAACTATCGCAGGGTAATTGGTGCCAGTCGTCGTTTTGATCCTCAGGACAACAGTGCCATCTGGATATGGAACCGCTTTACCGATTATATGCGGACACAAAACGCCATGGGGATGCTTCGTACAGCTATCTGGGTGATTGGTATTTTCACCTTGCTGAGTGGAATTGTAGGTGTTTCAAACATCATGTTGATTACGGTGAAAGAGCGTACGCGTGAATTCGGTATCCGTAAGGCTCTTGGAGCGAAACCATTATCTATCCTTTGGCTGATTATTGTGGAGAGCGTTGCTATCACTACTTTGTTCGGGTATATAGGGATGGTGGCCGGCATTGCCGTTACGGAATGGATGAACTCGGCTTTCGGTAATCAGACTATGGATGCGGGTATGTTCCAGCAAACCATGTTCTCGAATCCGACTGTAGATTTGAGTGTCGCCATTCAGGCTACGCTGACCTTGATTATAGCGGGAACGCTGGCCGGTTTCTTCCCGGCAAAGAAGGCTGTAAGCATCAGTCCGATAGAAGCATTGAGAGCGGATTAGTGGCTATAGTATGAATCATTTATCACTAATCACTAAACATTAATCACTATTAACATGAGAATAGATATAGACTCTTGTGAGGAAATCCTCATCACGATTACAAGAAACAAGACGCGAAGCTTGCTGACGGCATTCGGTGTATTCTGGGGTATCTTCATGCTGGTGGCGCTTATCGGTGGCGGGCAGGGGATGCAGCAGGCTATGAGCTCCCAGTTCGAAGGCTTTGCCACGAATTCGGCTTTCCTGGTTTCGCAGAAGACGGGAGAGGCGTATAAAGGTTTCCGGAAAGGACGTTGGTGGAATCTGGAACTCTCTGATATTGAGCGTCTGCGCAATGGGGTGGCGGAAATTGATATCATCACTCCTTCTATCGCCTATTGGGGAAGAACGGCAGTGCATGGAGATAAGAAATATGAATGTAGCGTAAAGGGATTGTATCCCGAATATGAGCATATAGAGCACCAGGAGATGGCGTATGGACGCTTCATCAACGATGTGGATATTAAGGAAGCACGTAAAGTCTGCACAATAGGTAAACGTGTGTATGAAAGTTTGTTTCACCCGGGAGAAGACCCTTGTGGAAAGTATATCCGGGTAGACGGTATTTACTATCAGGTGGTGGGTATGTGCTCGTCCGAGGGCAACATGAATATTCAGGGACAGGCTTCGGAAGCAATAACATTGCCTTACACAACCATGAAACAAGCCTATAATCTGGGCAACCGGATACATGTGGCATGTTTCACCGTGAAGCCCGGTGTCAAGGTGACGGATATTCAGGATAAGGTGGAGCACATAGTAAAGGCGGCTCATTACATCTCTCCGGATGATAAGCAGGCAGTGATGATGCTGAATGCGGAGGCCATGTTCTCTATGGTGGATAATCTGATGACGGGAGTCCGAATATTGATCTGGATGGTAGGTTTGGGTACCTTGTTTGCCGGAGCTATTGGCGTATCGAACATTATGATGGTGACAGTGCGTGAGCGTACCACGGAAATTGGCATTCGCCGCGCCATCGGAGCACGTCCGAGGGATATCTTGCAGCAGATTCTTTCTGAAAGTATGGTGTTGACTACTATTGCGGGTATGGCAGGTATCTCTTTTGCTGTATTGGTATTGCAGGTATTGGAGGCTGCCGCCAATGATCCGGGGCATATCACTACTCATTATCAGGTTTCATTTGGCCTGGCTATCGGTTCCTGTGCGCTATTGATTGCTTTAGGAGTGCTTGCAGGTTTGGCTCCGGCCTATCGTGCCATGGCAATTAAACCTATTGAGGCTATCAGGGATGAATGATAAGAGGAGCGATAACTCCTTAATTTCCTAATATAAAAATAAAGAAACAATAATATAATAATAGTATGAAAAAGTATCTGAAAATCGCGTTATTGGTAGTTGTAGCTGCCATTTTCATCTTCACGTTTGTATTCCTTTACCAGAAGTCTAAACCCAAGATTACGGTGTATGATACAGTAACTCCGACAGTGGCCGACCTGGAAAAAACGACTGTGGCAACCGGAAAGGTAGAACCGAGGGACGAGATTCTCATTAAACCCCAGATATCGGGTATCATTGACGAGTTGTATAAAGAAGCGGGACAGACTATACGCAAGGGAGAAGTGATTGCTAAGGTGAAAGTGATTCCCGAACTAGGTACGTTGAACTCTGCCGAGAGTCGTGTGCGTCTGGCGGAACTTAATGCGAAACAGGGCGAAACGGACTTTGCCCGCATAGAGAAGTTGTTTGAAGACAAGCTGATCAGTCGTGAAGAATATGAAAAAGCCGAGGTAAGTGTAAAGCAGGTGCGTGAAGAGTTGCAGACAGCTAAGGATAACCTGGAAATTGTGAAGGAAGGTATTACAAAGAGCAGTGCTTCTTTCTCAAGTACGTTGATCCGTTCCACAATTGATGGTTTGATACTGGATGTACCGGTAAAAGCCGGTAACTCGGTGATCATGAGTAACACGTTCAATGATGGTACGACAATCGCTACGGTTGCCAATATGAATGATTTGATTTTCAGAGGTAAAATTGATGAAACGGAAGTCGGTCGTGTTCATGAAGGTATGCCTGTGAAGTTGACAATTGGTGCTTTGCAGAATCTTTCATTTGACGCTACACTGGAATATATCTCGCCGAAGGGGGTAGAAGAAAACGGTGCCAATCAATTTGAGATAAAGGCAGCTATACAGGTGCCCGATACGGTGATGATTCGTTCGGGGTATTCTGCTAATGCGGAAATTGTACTGGAACGTGCACAAAAGGCACTTACTTTACCTGAAAGTACTATTGAGTTCAGTGGAGACAGCACATTTGTATATGTGATGACGGATAGTGTGCCTGCCCAGAAGTTCGAGCGTAAAGAGGTGAAAGTGGGTATGAGTGACGGTATCAAGATTGTTATCAAAGACGGTGTGGACGGCAAAGCCAAAGTGCGCGGTGCAGAGAAGAAGGATAAATAAATGCCGGTGAAGTAACCTTGTATAATTCAATAATAACAGATTATGAAGAAGAACTTAATAATAGGATGTATGGCTGTCTTTGCTGTCTCGGTGCAGGCACAGGAGGGCTGGACATTGCGCCAATGCATCGACTACGCTATAGAACATAATATCAGTATCCGTCAGAGTGCTAATGAGGCAGAACAAAGTGCCGTAAGCGTGAATACGGCCAAATGGGCGCGTCTGCCGAACCTGAACGGTAGTGCAGGGCAAAGTTGGAACTGGGGACGTACGGATGTGCGTATAGGAGATGAGCAAAAGTACATTAGTGTGAGTAGCCACAGTACTAATATGTCTTTGTCTACCAATGTTCCTATATTCACCGGTTTACAGATTCCTAATCAGTATGCTTTGGCCAAACTGAACCTTAAAGCTGCTATGGCGGATTTGGAAAAAGCTAAAGAAGATATTTCTATAAATATTGCTTCTGCTTATTTGCAGGTACTGTTCAATCAAGAGTTACATCAGGTTTCTCTTGGCCAGGTAGAGTTGAGCAAAGAGCAATATGCCCGTATATCTCGTCTTGCGGAATTGGGTAAAGCGTCTCCTGCGGAGGTCGCTGAGGCGAAAGCCCGTGTTGCCCAGGATGAGATGAGTGCTGTGCAGACTGATAATAATTTTCAGTTAGCATTGCTTGATCTTAGTCAGCTTATTGAGTTGGAAACTCCGGAAGGATTCAGTTTGGCCGCTCCTGTAGTGAAACTTGACTTGGAACCCCTTACTCCTCCGGATGAGGTCTATCAGACAGCTTTGTCGACTAAAGCTGCCATTCAGGCTGCACAATATCGCCTGGAGGGTAGCAAGCACAACATCCGTATTGCTCAGAGTGCTTTCTATCCGCAATTGAGTTTTAGTGGTAGTTTTGGAACTAATTACTATTCTACCATTGACCGTAATTTTGGTGATCAGATGCGGGATAATTTCAGTAAGTATGTAGGATTTAGTCTGAGTGTTCCTCTCTTTAATCGCTTTACTACTCGTAACCGTGTGCGCACAGCGCGTTTACAGCAGGAGAATTATTCTCTGCAACTGGATAATACCAAGAAAACGCTCTATAAAGAAATTCAGCAAGCCTGGTACACTGCACTGGCTTCCGAAAGCAAGTATACCAGTAGTAGTACGGCAGCCAATGCCAGTATGGAATCTTTCAAGCTGATGAGTGAGAAGTATGATAATGGCAAAGCTAATGCCGTAGAGTATAATGAAGCGAAACAGAATTTGATGAAAGCCCAGTCTGATGAGTTGCAGGCCAAATATGAATATCTGTTCCGTACAAAGATATTGGACTTCTATAAAGGAATACCGATTGAATAACTTTTTTAGTGTCTTTCTCTTGAAAATCCTTCTTTGGCTGCGAGGCTGGGGGAGGATTTTCTGTATATTTGCCACATGACTCCTTTTATCAGTATAATTATTCCTTTTTATGGTACAGCAGACCCGGTATTGCTGCAACGCTGTATTACTTCTATCCGTGAACAGGGAATGGAAGAGGGGAGTTATGAAATCATTGTAGCAGATGATGAGAGTCAGACTACGGGGGGAGCACGTAATCGTGGAATGCAACAAGCGCATGGTGAATATCTTTTTTTTGTAGATGCTGATGATATTTTAGTACCGAATACACTTCGTTCTTGTTTACCTTTGTTGAAACTATACTCTCCTGATATTCTGAAGTTTGGTTTTAAGGAGTTTACCAGTGCCTCTTCGTTGGAGAAGCAGAATCCGACCAATCAACTGCCGTCTTATGCAGAATACTCATCCGGTGCCCACTTCATGGCATTGAATAATTTTACGGGAGTTGTTTGGGCGCATTTCTTCCGTCGAAGTTTATTGGAGACGTCTTCTCTTTATTTTAGTAAGACGAGCCTTTTTGAAGATGAAGAGTTTGTTGCCAAAGCTTACTTCTTCGCCCGAAAAATGTTGGTGACTTCTTATAAAGTGTATGGTTATTACTGTTCATCTTCTTCTTTAACGAGAATGATTGCTGAAGATGAATGCCGGAGGAGGGTATCTGATTTTAAAGAAATGCTTTTTCGGTTGAAAGCGTTTAGTCAGGCTTGTCAGTCTGACGCCTCTGTTGAGCGTTTGGAGGCATTGAATAGACGAATCCATTTTCTTGTTATCGACTATATCCGTCAGATGTGGCGGAATAAATGTAGTATAAATGAGATGAACCGGCAATTAGCTATCCTGAAACAAGAGGGATTAGTACCTTTGCCCTATAAAAAGTATTCTTGGAAGTATCGTTTGGTTTGTCCTGCCATTAATGTTTATATTCGTTTTGTTATATGAAGATATTGTTACTTGGAGAGTTTAGCGGGCTGCATTGGAATCTTGCGGAAGGACTTCGGGCTTTGGGGCACGAGGTCTGTGTTGCTTCTGATGGTTGTGGTTGGAGGAACTATCCGCGTGATATAGCTCTTGACCGGCCGACGGATAGTTTGCGTGATGGTATCCGCTGCCTTCTCCGTATATTGCGTCATTTGCCGGGTTTTCGGGGATATGATGTTGTGCAGATTATCAGTCCTTATTTTTTGCGTTTACGCAGTGAACGTACTTTGCCTGTTTACCGTTATTTGCAACGGCACAATGGCAAGGTCTTTTTGGGAGCTTTCGGGACCGACTATTATTATATTCGTGCTTGTATGGAAACAAGCACTTTTCACTATTCGGATTTTAAGATCGGAGACCGGTATCGTGATACGGCTTTTAATCAGATTACTCTTCAGGATTGGTATTATGGTGGGGCAGCTCGTGCCACTCGGGCTATAGCCGAAACTTGTAATGGCATTATCGCCTGTTTGTGGGAGTATTACGCTTCCTATCAACCTTACTTTTCAGATAAGACAGCTTTCATTCCTTTACCTATCGATTTGCGTGAGGTAACATCCCGCGTTCGCGGTGTGCCGGAGAAACTGAATTTCTTCATCGGTATTCAGTCTGCCCGTAGTAATTTGAAGGGGACTGATGTTATGCTGCCCGTTTTGCAAGAAGTGCAGCGCAAGTATTCTGAGCTTTGCCGCATCACTGAAGTGCATGATGTGCCTTATGCCCGCTATCAGCAGTTGATGGATGATGCTGATGTCCAGTTAGATCAGTTGTATTCGTATACCCCTTCCATGAATTCACTATTGGCTATGGCAAAAGGAGTAACGGTAGTGGGAGGCGGTGAGCCGGAGAACTATGAGATATTGAATGAAACAGAACTTCGTCCCATTATCAATGTCCTGCCCGACGAGCAAGATATTTATCAAAAGCTGGAAGATATAGTGCTTCATAAAGAGCGTATTCCGGAATTATCGGCGCAAAGTATTGAATATGTAGCCAAGTATCACGATCATGTGAAGGTGGCCCGCCAATATCTGGACTTCTGGGAAAAACATTAATCATTCATTTGCCGAAATGTATATTGCAGGATGGCTACACCCTTTCCCATGGATGGCTACACCCTTTTGTGCAAAGGGCTACACCATCCGAGTGAAAGGGTGTAGCCCTTTTTTGTCAGGTCAAGGGGCTGATCCTTAGCTGTTTCCGCAACGCTCTTTTCGCAATGCCGCAATGATGTATTTCCCTTTTGCCAGGATTGTGCTCCATCGGGTGGAGCCGATCACTCTGAAGATATAGCCTCCGAGTCTTCCGTAATCCGAAAGCCGCAGGATGGCGTTGATTTCATTCGGATCTACGATGTGCAATTGATTCAGTTCCAGCATCAGGCCTTCCAGATTATGCGTCTTTTTGTTGTAGGCGTAGCCGGGAACGTCGAAAGAAGGACTCCCCGCCACTCTCTCTTCTCCGTTCTCCCCTTGGGGAGTTAGAGGGGGAGTTTCTTTACTTTGCTTTTCTTTACTTTGTTCGGAATTGTATGCATTTTGAGGCTGAAACAATACATCCTGTACTACAATTTTCGCTTCCGGCTTCACATCCTTTACTTCTACGAGGAAATAGGGGAGAGTTCTTAGGTCTTTCTTTCTTCGCTTCGTGGCATCCAGCCACACTTTTTGTATGCGTTCGGAAGTCAGCACATGGTGTTCCGCGTACA
>ENA-OPYE01001832-OPYE01001832.1-human-gut-metagenome-genome-assembly--contig:-NODE-1832-length-10228-cov-3.078934_pt1 | contig 10228 bp, 6 predicted proteins | sample MGYA00241063_ERZ501442 | MGnify/ENA primary metagenome ERZ501442 (study PRJEB25962, sample SAMEA1967055) | human gut metagenome | biome: human gut; feature: human-associated habitat; material: faeces... | reverse complement strand
TAAAGGGGATTGGATGAATAGTTATTAATGAATGTTTTTAATGTCATCCTGTACTGTAGATACTAATTGAAAAGTGCGCCAATATTCCAGTTGAAAATTGCGCCACCATAGGATAAGTATAATGACCTTTGTATAATCCAAATGCAAAGGTAAAATGAAGACTATGGTAGAAAGACAATCAATAATACACATGTATAGAGTATGCGGTTATAGCAAACGGCGTATCTCTCGTGAACTTCATGTCAGCCGTCATACCGTTGACAATATTCTTTCAAAGTACGAATCAGCCATCCGCACGGACAATCCAGAAGAGGCTTTGAGTGATTTGCTTACCATCCAGCCCAGGTATGACAGTTCCAGACGCCGTCCTCGCCGGCTCACACAAGAGATTAAGGATAAGATAGGATTTTGCCTGAAGAAGAATGCCGTTAAGATAGCTACCGGACTTCGCAAACAGCGCATGTTGAAAAAGGATATCCACCAGTTTCTGTTATCTCAAGGATACACCATCAGTTACGCCACAGTATGCAGTTATATAAAAAATATAGAGTCATACAAAGAGAAGAAAAAGAGCGAAGCCTTTATCCGGTTGTTCTATGAGCCTGGATGCATTGCCGAGTTTGACTGGGGTGAAGTTCTTCTTTTTATTGACGGCGTCAAAACCAAGTTTTATCTGGCCGTATTCACTTTCGGGCATAGCAATGGCAGATACGCCTATCTTTTCAGGCATCAGAATACGCTTGCCTTCATGGAATCCCACCGTAACTTTTTCAGGGATATACATGGTGTCCCCGCCATGATGGTCTATGACAATATGCGTGTAGCCGTCAAGAGCTTTGTCGGTGGTGATAAGAAACCTACAGAAGCTTTGATGAAGATGTCCGGTTTCTATTGTTTTGAGTACCGTTTCTGTAATGTACGGGCCGGATGGGAGAAAGGACATGTGGAGCGCAGCGTGGAATATGTCAGAAGGAAAGCTTTCTGCCTGACAGACCATTTTGGTGATATACATTCTGCCCAGGAGCATTTAAACCGGGTATGTATGCAGGTCAACAACGAGCAAGGCAGTCTTTCAACAGCGGAGAAAACATCACGTCTGGAAGCTGACCTGTCATCGCTGAAGCCTTTTCCCGGTAATCTGGGCTGTTTTGAGGTCTATGAGTACATTGTGGATAAATGGTCAACTATCAGCATGAAAAATGTTCATTATTCCGTACCTGATTCTCTTGTGGGAGAAAAAGTACATGTCAAGGTTTATAGTGAAAAAATCGTCATCCTGCACGGGAAGGAGAAAGTGGCCTCTCATCAACGCAGTTATTGCGGTGGAGACTGGTGCATCAAGCTGGAGCACTATTTGCGTACACTTTCCCGTAAACCGGGGGCATTGCCCCACTCTGTGGTTTGGCAAAGAGCACCGGAAGAACTGAGAAGGCTGTATGACATCCATTTCAAGGAGGACAACAGGACGTTTGTTCTGTTGCTGGACTATGCCCGAAAAAATGGATTTTCCGGAACGGACATTGTCACGGCATGCAAGGAGCTGACCGGACGTGGTGTCAGAAAGATATCTCCGGACCAGGTAAAGGCCATGCTGCATGGTAGCGTACAGGGAGAGACAGAAGAAACCATGGAACCGCCTGTTCTCCCGGCACAACAGGAGAATATAGAAAGAGAAGCTGTGGATATGCTTGAAGGCATCACGGCGCTCATGACAGGATACAATGAAGTGCATGATATAATACCAACCATTTAAGTTTATAATATATGAAATCAGAAAAAGAAACCATTTATGACTATGCTGCAGAACTGAAGCTTCTGGCCTTTAAAGAGGAACTGGAATGCACCCTTTCATTGGCAGCTGAAGAAAACTGGAACCATCTGCAGTTCTTGACGGAATTGCTTGGAAAGGAAAGCGCCAGGAGAAGGGAGTGTAGAAGAAGATCAAGGATAAGATCTGCGGGATTTCCACAAATGAAGTATCTGCATGAGCTTGTTATGGAAGACATGCCCAAAGAGGCACAGGTAATATTACCTGAATTGGAGACACTGGACTTCATCAGACAGGGAAGAAACCTGGTCCTGTATGGAAATCCGGGAACGGGAAAGACGCATATTGCTACGGCTTTAGGAATAAAGGCCTGCCAACAGGACTTTACCGTATTGTTTACTTCAGTGCCGGTCCTGCTTACCCAGATAAGGGAGGCTAAATCAGCAAAGACACTGAGGACGCTACAATTAAGGTTTGAAAAATACGATCTGGTCATCTGTGATGAGTTCGGATATGTCAGTTGTGACAAGGAAGGAGGAGAACTGCTTTTTAACCACCTGTCGTTAAGAGCCGGAAAAAAGGCTACAATCATTACTACTAATTTGGCTTTTAACAGATGGAATGAAATCATAAAGGACAAGGTGCTTGTGGCGGCAATGGTTGGTCTGGATGCCAGAGCTACTATGGATCCGGATGCTACCATAAAAGGCACTAATGTTAGAGTAGGAGAAATTTATTATGAAAAAGTTACTTGCATCACTCATGGCACTGTCAATGGTATTCGCAGTTACAGGCTGCTCAGAGTCAAATGATTCTGAGAACGAGTCAAAGGCGGAGGCTAAAACAACAACTACTACAACTACAGCCGCACCTGCTGTCGAGTCTAAGGCTGACACAACAACTACAACTGCTGCACCTGAGGAGTCAGTTGCTGACACAACAACTTCTGCTGACGACACAACAAGCACTGGCGACGAGGCTAAAGGCACATATGAGAATGACGTTTACACAAGCGATCTGTATACTTTCAAGATCGACTCAAAGAAGTGGGCAATGCAGGAGTCCGCTGGTGTTGACGTAATGTTCACATACGCTGACGCAGGCGATGATGCCGAGCTTGAGTCTGCTTCTATCAACGTTATCTCAATGTCAAACGATCTGCTCAATGGTCTTACAGCAAGTGATTATGCTGACCAGATCAAGCAAACATATAATTCCATGGACGGCTACACTGTTACAAACGACAAGGAAGATAAGTTTGCAGGCAAGGACGCTTACATTGTTGACGTAACAGGCGAGATCGGCTCACAGAAGGTACTGCTCAATCAGATAATCACTTCTGACAACGGCAACCTTGTTGTTATCACATATGGTGCAAGCGAGAACGCTTACAGCAAGCTTTCTGACGAGTTCAAGACAGTTCTTGACAGCTTTGAGCTTAAGTAATAATATACGAAGTAAATAAATGACGATACCGCACAGCATAGGTGTGCGGTATTGTTATAATTGGAAAAACACACTGAGGAGGTCTGAAAATGGACATATTAGTTGTTGGCGGAGGCGGACGTGAACACGCTATCGTTATGAAGCTTGCGGAGTCCCCTAAGGTAGGAAAGCTTTACTGCACACCCGGAAACGGTGGCATTTCACGCTATGCAGAATGTTTTGATGTTGCGGCAACAGATATCGAGGGCGTTGTGGCTCTGGCAAAGAAGCTTAAAGTAGACATGGTGGCTGTTGCACCTGACGATCCGCTTGTACTTGGAATGGTAGACGCTTTGCAGGCTGAGGGTTTTAAGACCTTTGGTCCTAAGAAAAATGCGGCTATAATCGAGGGTTCAAAGGTCTTTTCTAAGGATCTTATGAAGAAATACAATATTCCTACAGCCAAATACGAGGTGTTCACAAACAGTGAGGACGCTATAAAATATGTCAAGGAACAGAACACATACCCTGCTGTTATAAAAGCTGACGGACTTGCACTTGGCAAGGGCGTTATTTTGGCGGAGAGTGAGAAAGAGGCTGTGGAGGCTATACACTCCATGATAGATGACAAGCAGTTCGGTGAGAGCAGTTCCACTATCGTTGTGGAGGAATATCTCACAGGTCCTGAGGTTTCTGTGCTTTCATTCACTGACGGCAAGACTGTTGTTCCTATGATCTCTTCAATGGATCACAAGAGAGCGTTGGACGGCGACAAGGGTCTGAACACAGGCGGAATGGGTACTGTTGCACCTAACCCTTACTACACTGAGGACGTTGCCAAGGAGTGCATGGAGAAGATCTTCCTGCCGACTATCAATGCAATGAATGCTGAGGGCAGGACTTTTGAGGGCTGTTTGTATTTCGGACTTATGCTCACCCCTAATGGTCCAAAGGTAATTGAATACAACTGCCGTTTTGGCGACCCTGAAACGCAGGTCGTTCTTCCTATGCTGGAGGGTGATCTTTGCGAGATATTTGAGGCTATTTATGAACACAGGCTGGCTGATGTCAAGATCGGCTGGAAGTCGGGTTACTGCACTTGTGTTGTTATGGCCAGCGGAGGATATCCTGTTAAGTACAAAAAGGGTATCGAGATGTTCGGTATGGACGACAAGGGTCAGGTAGACGGAGCGTTTATTTATCACGCAGGCACTAAGTATGAGGACGGCAAATTCTACACAAACGGCGGTCGTGTTCTGGGTGTTACCTGCAATGCTTACACGCTTCAGGGCGCACTGGACAAGTCTTATGAGGCTGTTTCCAAGATAAAGTTCGAGGGAGAGCATTTCAGAAAAGACATTGGTCAGAAAGCACTGAAAGCACTTCCTAAAGATTCTCTTGATCTTGAATACAAGCAGGACATGGAGGACTACATCGAAGAAAACGGCGTTTATCTAAGACAGTAGGATATATAAAACGGGCGGATAGATTCCGTCCGTTTTTTTGTACAGATAATACATTTATAAATACAAAGACCCCTCGGACATTTCTGTCCAAGGGGGTCTTTGCTATGTGTGGGAAGTAAAAATTACTCGTCTGCTTTTTCAATAGCCGCAGTTTCGTAAATATACTTAACTGAGCTTTCAACGCCATCGGCTGCGCCTGAGAATGTAGTTGAATCCTCGGCTGCTGTCTTGAGAGCGTCAAGTCTGTCGATAAGTCCCTTGAGGTCGTTGTTGTAGATGTCAAGGAGCTTGCCGATGCCCTCGTCCTTATACTTAGCCATGCCGTCTTTAAGGGTCTTTGCACCGCTTTCAAGCTTCTTAACACCAGATGAAAGCTGTGAGCTGCCGTCTTTAAGCTGACCGATACCGCTGAACAGCTCTGCACTGCCGCTTGAAAGTGTTGTTGTACCCTGTGCAAGCTCTACAAGTGATGAATAGAGTGTTGCAGTACCGTCTTTTAGCTGCTTGCTGCCGTTGTCAAGCTGACCAAGACCGCTGTCAAGAGTTTTTGCACCGTTTGAAAGCTTTGATACGCCTGAATTCAGGCTGTCAACACCCTTATCAAGCTTGCTTGCGCCTGCCTGTGCTGAGTTTACTCCTGCGGAGAGGTTCTTTGTACCTGCGGAGAGTGTAGCTGCACCATTGTTAAGCTCCTTGCTGGACTTAGCAAGTGTGCCGATACCTGTTTTAAGTGCAGAAGCACCCTCGTTTACTGTTTTAAGTCCTGTATTCAAATTATCAACGCCTGCGACAAGACCTTTCTTCTTATCGTTAAGGCCATTGTATATCTGAGTTACGCCGTCAACAAGCTGTTTGCCCTCGGTTGCCATTGTGCCGACACCTGTTGAAACATCGCCAAGGCCGCTCTGTGCGCCCTGCTGATACTGGATAGAGCCATTTACGGCTGCTATCATATTGCTTATGCTCGTATACTCTGCTGAGCCTTCTTCGTAATTGCCGAGAAGCTGCTCAAGTCCTGCGAGTACCTGCTGGTCGTATGCGATAGACTGTGTAAGTGCGTTATCTACCTTTGTTATGCCATTTGAAAGAAGTTCAACGCTTGCAGGGAGTGACTGCACCTTTTCATAGAGTGTGGAAACGCCTGCATTAAGTGTTGCAACGCCTTTTTTCAGTGCAGTTGAACCGTCATAGGTCTGCTTTGTGCCTGCGGCAAGCTTTTTAGAGCCTGCCTGGAGGTCGCCTACACCTGTAACAAGCTTATTTGTGCCTGCGGCAAGGCTTGCAGCACCGTTATTTACCTGCTGTGCGCCTGAGGATACCTGTGAAAGTCCGCTTGAAAGTGATGATGAGCCGTTCTTCAAGGTTGACATACCACTGTTTACCTGATCGAAACCGCCGAGGAGGGCTGTTGAACCACTATGAGCTGTGGAGATACCTCTCATAAGCTCGCCTGTGGAAGAATCAAGGGTCTTTGCTCCGTCACGGAGCTTTGTTGCACCGCTGTTAAGTGTCTTAGCACCATCGTCAAGTGACTTAGAGCCTGAATAAAGCTTGTCGATACCTGTGATAAGTGTTCCTGAGGAATCGGACAGCTTCTTTATGCCTGCGTAAAGCTCTGCTGTGCCGTCTACAAGCTCATCTGTAGCATCAGAAAGCTCATCAAGCTTATCCTGAAGATCGTCAGCATCACCGATATCGCTAAGGTCAAGCTTTGAGAAGATGTCAGATGTTGCGACTGTGAGAGAGGTCGTTGACTCGAAGTCCTTTACGTCTGCTGTGAACTCAACGTACTCCGGTATCTCGATATCTTCGTTATCCTGAAGATCAAGGCTCTTTGTAAGGCCAGGCATTGCAACGCCTATAAGTATCTGTCTGCTTCCGTCTGAAATGAGCTTGCCATTTGTTACTTCAACGTTTGAATAAACGTTAGTATCAAGGATAGCTGTTGTTGCCATAAGGTATGGAACATAGATATCTGTTTTCTTGCCGTTTATCTTGACAGTTTTCTTATCGTTGTTCGTATAGTCATATCTTACTGTAAGCTTACCGCTCTTGCCTGCGAGGTCCTCAGGCTTTATCTCCTTGCCGTCAAGGGTATATGTTACCTTTACATCAACCGGGAGTGCCTTATCGGTATAGCCCTTATAGTAGATATCTCCGCCCTCGGTATCCCATGTGAGCTTATCACCATTGGCTGTAAAGCCCTCGTCTGTTTTAACATTCTCGATATCTTTCAGGTCGGAAACGTCCTCCAGCTTCTTTACGCCCTGTGGGTTTTTCAGCCAGTTGGAAACGACTGTTTTTGTCTTGTTGCCGGAAGCGTCAGTGATAACATAAACTGTTTCTTCCTTAGCCTGCTTTTCTGTATCGCTGTCAGACTTATCAGCTTTCTTTGTATCTTTTGTATTTTTTTTATCTGATTCGCTCTTTGTTGTTGAGGCAGCGCTGTCGGCAGCGGAAGAGCTGTCTGACTGAGCTGCTGCATAAAGACCTGTGCAGCCTGCGGAAAGAAGTACGGCAAGTATGCCTGCAAGAACTCTTGAATACTTTTTCATAACTATATCTCCTTTACGAATTAGTGAATTTCAGGAAGCTTATAAAGCTTATTTTCTTTTTTCTTCATGCCCATTGTTGTATTGATTATTACCTTATCGAACAGCATAAGCATTGAAGGAAGTATGCAGATAACAGTTATCATACTGATTATTGCACCTCTTGACATGAGCGTACAAAGCTGTGAGATCATATCTACGCTTGAATATACGCCAACGCCGAATGTTGAAGCGAAGAAGCCAAGTGCGCTGACCATGATAGACTTCATTGAAGTGCTGAGTGCGATAGTGACAGCTTCGTGCTTATCTTTGCCTGCGTTACGCTCGGTCTTATATCTTGTTGTCATAAGGATAGCGTAGTCAACTGTTGCACCCAGCTGGATAGTACCGATTACTACCGACGCTATGAACGGTATGGTGGTATTCGTAAAGCACGGAACACCCATGTTTACTGTGATAGCAAATTCGATAACGGCTACCAGAATGATAGGCAGTGAAACTGAACGCAGTGCAATAAGAATGATGATGAAGATAGCGGCGATAGAAACTATATTTACTACCTTGAAGTCATGATCTGTTATGTCGATAAGGTCTTTTGTTGCCGCTGCCTCGCCGATAAGCATTCCGTCCTTATCGTAGGATTTAAGTATCTTGCTGAGCTCATCTATCTGGGCATTCTCTTCATCAGAAGCTACCTTATATTCAGAACCTATTAGCATGAGCTGCCATTTGTCGCTCTTGAGTATCTTTGTTACTGACTCAGGAACTATCTCACGAGGAATAGACGGACCGATAAGAGTATCCAGTGACATTGAGAAGCTTACACCATCAACCTTGCCCATTTCGTCGAGCATAGAGTTTACTTCCTTTGGCTCCATATCAGCATCAACCAGGAGCATATGGGTCGTTGCCATGTTGTATTCCTCATCTAGCTTTGTGTTTGCGATAACACTGTTGAGATCCTTTGGAAGAGTATCTGTCAGGTTATAGTAGACATTGGTGTTTATCTGTCCATATACGGCAGGTATAAGTACAACTATAAAGAGTACGATAAATGCTGCATGGTGCTTGATAATGAACTTTGAAGGCTTTTCAAGGCTTGGAACAAGGTCTTTGTGCATTGTTTTTTCAAGTGCCTTATCGAAGACAAGTATCATTGACGGGAGAACTGTTATGCAGCAGATAACGCCAATAACAACGCCCTTTGCCATTACGATACCCATGTCCATGCCAAGCTCGTAGCTCATGAAGCAAAGTGCAAGGAAGCCTGCAACTGTTGTTATGGAGCTTGAAACAACTGAGGTGATAGTTTTGCCGATGGCGACTGCCATAGCCTCCTTGTTGTCACCAGGGTGCTTTTCTTTCTCCTCTTTGTAGCTGTGCCACAGGAAGATCGAGTAGTCTATCGTTACCGCAAGCTGAAGCACGGCTGCAAGAGCTTCGGTGATGAACGATATCTCACCTTGTATGAAGTTCGTTCCCATGTTATAGATTATCGCCATGCCCACGCTGAGCATAAAGAACAGTGGGATAAGGAACGAATCCATTGTAAGTGCAAGTATGATACTTGTAAGTATTACTGCGATAACAACATACATCGGAGCTTCCTGCATTGTCAGATCCTTGATATCCTCAACGACTGACGACATACCGCTTACAAAACACTGTTCACCGGCGATGCTTCTTATCTCCTTGACAGCTTCAAGTGAGCCGTCAGCGGAGGTCGCTTCGTCAAAAAAGACAGCCATCATTGTGGAGTTATCTGTGTTGAAGAAATCGTAAATATCATCAGGAAGAACTTCCTTTGGAAGTGAAACGTCTGCCAAGGTGTCATACCAGAGAACATCGCAAACGTGGTCTACCTTTTCGATCTTCTCCTTGACCTTTTCAACGTCCTTATCATCCATGCCGTCAAGCATTACCAGCGAAAAGCCACCCTTGCCGAACTCGTCAAGCATTATATCCTGACCTTTCATGGTTTCAATGTCTGACGGGAGGTATGAAAGAATATCATAGTTTATTCTCGTGCTGAGAAAACCGAATATTGACGGTATCAGCAGCAGAACGCTGACTATGAGTATCGGTACTCGGAGCTTTACAACTCCTCTGCCAAATTTCTGCATCAAATGTCATTCCCTTCACATAGTTTTTGACCTTTCGGTCTCTTACAATTCATAGTATACAACGAAAATGACCAACAGTCAATAGTAAAATGACCATTAGTCATTCTTTTTGTAGAGTTGCACAAAATGACCGACGGTCATAACTGACTATTGGTCATTTTGCTCCGTTGACTTTGAGTCGGTTTTGTACTATAATAGATTTAGGGTCAACCACAGTAAACCTGTGTATGTGTGGCATACAAATTGTATATATTATAATAAGGAAGGACGTGTTAAAATGGGCAAGCTTGATACCAATAAAAAGGTAAAGGAGGACTCTCTGCTTAACACGGCTTTTAGTCTTTTTACCACCAAGGGAGTGAGCAAGACCTCTATTTCAGACATCGTGAACAACGCTGGTGTGGCGAAAGGGACGTTTTATCTTTATTTCAAGGACAAATATGACATAAGAAACAAGCTTGTTTCTCATAAGTCGTCACAGCTTTTCAGAAACGCTATCGAGGCATTAAATGCTAGCGGCAAGAAGCTTACCTTTAACGAACGAATTATTTTTATTGTTGACAACATCATCAACCAGCTAAACGAGAACAAGTCGCTTTTGACTTTTATTGCAAAGAATCTTAGCTGGGGCGTTTTCAAGCACGCTCTTACGTCGCCTATAAAGGACGATGACATCGACTTCCGCAACATTTATGACGCTATGCTAGCTGACGCTCCATATGATATTGTTCAGCCTGAGGTCATGATATTCATGATAGTTGAGCTTGTAAGCTCAACCTGCTACTCGTCCATACTTTACAACGAGCCTGTGGACATTGGCGAGCTTAAGCCTTATCTTTACATCGTCTGCATCCTGACGATCATTGCATTCACCAGCCAGAAGAAGTGGGTCTA
>ENA-OPYE01001825-OPYE01001825.1-human-gut-metagenome-genome-assembly--contig:-NODE-1825-length-10259-cov-4.348099_pt1 | contig 10259 bp, 7 predicted proteins | sample MGYA00241063_ERZ501442 | MGnify/ENA primary metagenome ERZ501442 (study PRJEB25962, sample SAMEA1967055) | human gut metagenome | biome: human gut; feature: human-associated habitat; material: faeces... | reverse complement strand
GCAGAGGAGGCCCGCCGCAATGCGGGAACCAAACGTACCGCCGCAGAGGAGCGGGTGAGGGTGGAACTCAGCAACAACTTCGAACAGAACGAGGGCAAATTCCCCTATCCGGTAAGCGACGGCGTAATCATCGACCGTTTCGGCAAGCATCCGCACCCCACGCAGCGCGGCTTGACGATAGACAACAAAGGAGTCAATATCGCAGGGGAGAAGGGAGCCCCCGTGCGGTGTATTTTCGAAGGAACCGTGAGCAGGGTGGTCTTCATCAAAGGATTGAACAACTGCGTGATGGTCAATCACGGAAATTATTATACGGTCTATTCCAACCTTGAATCGGTCAGCGTGAAGGCCAACGACGCGGTCGGACGGAACCAGGTGATAGGCAACCTCCCCTCGACCGCGAACAACGACGACTGGTACCTGCATTTCGAATTGTGGAAGGGTACGACGTTCCTCAATCCGGAAAAGTGGCTGTCGAGATAACGGCGGTTCCGGATGCGGCGTCTCCCAAAGGGCAGGGCCGGAGCGGAAACAGGCCCGGACACGCACCACGGCAGACAATACGGCTGAGAAGATAATGGCGGTATTCCGCAACGGACTTTAACAAACTTACCAAAACAATGGCTGTCAGTTTCCACACGGAAGAGTGCACATTCCTGCCGCAGGGCAGGCGCAGGATAACGGCTTGGATAAAAGAGGTGATAACCGCCGAAGGGTACAGCCCCGGCGACATCGCCTATATCTTCTGTTCACCGGAGTATCACATCGGAATCAACAGGCAGTATCTCGGCCACGACTACCATACGGATGTCATCACGTTCGATTACAGCGACCTGAACGGTACGCGAAATATCAGCGGAGACATCTTTATCGACCCTTACACGGTACGTTCCAATGCGGAAACCATCGGGACGCAGCCGCAGGAGGAGATGATGCGGGTCATCATACACGGCGTACTGCACCTCTGCGGCCATGGCGACAAAACCCCGGAGGAGGAGCGGGCCATGCGTGCATTGGAGGACCGCAGCTTGGCCGCATACCGTCAGGCGAACGGAGATTATCCTCCGTTCGTACTGCCGGCCCGGTAAGGGAAAGGCCTCCGAAAGGCAAGAAGTACCACAGGCACGGCAAGGGCCTTTTTCCGCCCTTTCAGGCGCACTCCATCCATCGCCGAACGAGTACCCGCCGACCCGTCTTTCCAACGGGAAAAGCCCTTTTACGGGTCCAGGAGAGTGTGCCTCCGGCAACCCTGCATCTTTTCCGCAGAAAGACTCACAACAAACGGGCAGGGGAGAGAAGGAACCAGCGCACACCGCACGGCCACCTGAACGCAAACGACGCACAATTTCAACGGACAGACCGCCCTCGGCAAGGGCAAGAAAGAAGATGACTTACGAATACGACATCATCGTGGTAGGCGGCGGGCACGCTGGATGCGAAGCCGCTGCAGCCGCTGCAAAACTCGGAGCACAAACCCTGCTCATCACCATGGACATGGGCAAATTCGCCAACATGTCGTGCAATCCCGCCGTAGGCGGAGTAGCTAAAGGACAGATAGTAAGAGAGATAGATGCTCTCGGCGGACACATGGGCATTATCACCGACCGGACTGCCATCCAATTCAGGATGTTGAACCGCTCGAAAGGAAGTGCCATGTGGAGTCCCCGTGCCCAATGCGACAAAGCCCGTTTCTCGGAGTCCTGGCGTCAGGTACTGGAGAATACCGAAAACCTCCGCATCTGGCAGGATACCGTAGACAGGCTCACGGTGGAGAAACGGACGGATTCAGACAGTGAATTATCAGAAAATCAATACATTATTACAGGAGTGCATACCGTTATGGGCGTCCTTTTCAAAGCCCGCGCAGTCATCCTCACCAACGGTACTTTCCTGAACGGGCTGATGCATACCGGACGGGCCAGCGCTCCGGGAGGCAGGGCAGGCGACGGCGTATCGTACGGACTTACCGAATATTTGTGCAGCCTCGGTTTCGAGGCGGGCCGGATGAAGACCGGCACTCCGGCCCGAATAGATGGGCGCAGCGTGGATTTTACCGCACTGGAACCCCAATACGGCGATGAAAAACCCGCAAAATTCTCTTTCTTGCCCTCCAGCAAAAGCGTCATCAACCAGATTCCCTGCTATCTCGTACATACGACCGCCGAAGTTCACGATATTCTGCGGGAAGGGTTCGCGGATTCGCCGCTCTTCAACGGTACAATTCAGGGGATAGGGCCGCGTTATTGTCCCAGTATCGAAGACAAACTGCGTACCTTCGCCGACAAGGATTCGCACCAGCTTTTTCTCGAACCCGAGGGCAGGGAAACGAACGAATACTACCTGAACGGCTTCTCTTCGTCGCTGCCGCTGGATGTTCAAATTAAAGCGCTCTCCAAAGTACGGGGATTCGAAAAGGTTCATATCTATCGACCGGGATATGCGATAGAATACGACTACTTTCCGCCTACGCAACTGAAGCATACACTCGAAACGAAAAGGGTGGACAATCTCTATTTCGCAGGACAGATAAACGGTACCACGGGCTATGAGGAAGCGGCGGCACAGGGACTGATGGCCGGCATCAATGCGTCTCTGAAATTACAGGACAAAGCACCTTTCGTACTTGCCAGAGACGAGGCCTACATCGGCGTACTGATAGACGACCTTGTTACCAAAGGCGTAGACGAACCTTACCGCATGTTCACCAGCAGGGCAGAATATCGCATCTTGCTTAGGCAAGACAATGCCGATTTAAGGCTCACTCCGAAAGCGATTGAACTCGGACTTGCTTCATCCGAACGGCGTGAAGCATTTGAACGAAAAAATCGTCTGACACAGCACCTAATTGATTTTATCCGCCAAAGAAGTGTCGGAAAAGAGGAAATCAACGGTTACCTGCAATCCATAGGCACGAATCCGCTCGAACAGGGGCGTAAACTTTACGACATCCTGCTGCGAAACGGTGTCAGTATCGAAGGATTGACGACCGTACTCTCCGACCTGAATAGCTTCATTCATGAAAACGATATCGACGAAGAGATAGTAGAGGAGGCGGAAATACAGATAAAATACAGGGGATATATAGAACGTGAGCGATTCATCGCGGAAAAAATGCGACGCTTGGAGAATATTCGGCTTCGGCCGGATTTCGACTACAATGCTTTGACATCGCTAACCATCGAAGCCCGTCAAAAGCTAAGCCGTATCAAGCCTCAAACGATAGGGCAGGCGTCGCGTATTCCGGGTGTATCGCCTGCAGACATCAACGTTCTGCTTATATTCTTCGGAAGATAAAAAGGCAGGCAGGTGTTCCACGTGGAACGTTCCGCCTACCCCGGATTCAAATCTCCAGTCCAGAGCAATCCTTGTTATTCCGAACCGAATAACCCCTGAATTCAACTTCCCTCAGGGATGCTATTGTTCCACGTGGAACACTTCCGAAAAGATTAAAAGGGAAGGATGCCCCTTATAAGCAGAGCATCCCTCCCTTTTCAAAAATAAGAAAACTATTTATCCGCTATTTTAGCCCATGTATCTTTCAATCCGACTGTACGGTTGAATACCATCCGCTCCGGACGGGAATCAGGGTCCACACAGAAATAGCCGACACGCTCAAACTGGAACTTCTCGCCCACGGCAGCCTGTGCCAATGAGGGTTCGATGTATCCCGTCCGAACCACAACAGAATCCGGATTGAGATAATCGAGAAAAGTCTTACCCTCCTCTACATCATTAGGGTCTTCCTTGGTGAAGAGATTGGAGTAGAGCCGTACTTCTGCTGCCCGGGCATGGGGAACAGATACCCAATGGATGACCCCCTTCACCCTGCGTCCATCGGAAGAAGAACCGTTGCCCGACTGGGGGTCGTAAGTACACCTCAACTCCACAACATTGCCTGCATTGTCTTTAACAACCTCCTCGCATTTAATAAGATAGGAGTAACGCAGCCGTACTTCGGTACCGGGTGCGAGACGGTAATACTTCTTAGGCGGCTCCTCCATGAAATCGGTACGCTCGATATATATCTCGCGCGAGAAGGGTACCGGCCGTGTTCCCGCCGAAGCATCCTCCGGATTATTGACAGCCTCGAACATTTCGGTCTTCCCTTCGGGATAGTTAATAATGGTAACCTTCAAAGGGTCGAGTACCGCCATTCGCCGTTCGGCCGTTTTGTTCAGGTCCTCCCGGACACAGAACTCAAGCAGTGAAAGGTCGATGACATTATCCCGTTTCGCCACACCCACCCGCTCGGCGAAAGCCCGCACGGCAGCCGGGGTATATCCTTTGCGCCGAATAGCGGAAATGGTAGGCATACGAGGGTCATCCCATCCATTAACTATTTCATTTTCAACTAATTGCAACAACTTACGCTTGCTCATTACCGTATAGGTAAGGTTGAGCCGGGCGAATTCGTACTGATGGCTGGGAAAGATTCCGAGTTTCTCGATGAACCAATCGTAAAGCGGACGGTGCACGTCGAACTCCAGCGTACAGATGGAGTGGGTTATCTTCTCTATGGAATCGCTCTGCCCATGCGCATAGTCGTACATAGGATAGATGCACCATTTATCGCCGGTACGGTGGTGTTCGGTATGCAGGATACGGTACATGATGGGGTCGCGCAGCAGCATGTTCGGGTGCGCCATGTCAATCTTGGCACGGAGCACTTTCTCTCCGTCGGCGAATTCGCCGGCCCGCATGCGGGCGAAAAGGTCAAGATTCTCCTCCACACTGCGGTTGCGCCACGGACTCTCGGTACCGGGCACGGTCACCGTACCGCGCGTCTGGCGTATCTCCTCCTGCGACTGGTCGTCCACATAGGCCAATCCCTGCTTAATCAACTGTACGGCCCATGCGTAGAGCTGCTCGAAATAGTCCGAGGCATAATGCTCTTCGGCCCACCGGAAACCGAGCCACCGGATATCCTCCTTGATGGAATCGACATACTCCACATCCTCCTTAACGGGATTGGTATCGTCGAAACGGAGGTTGCACAATCCTCCGTACCGCTCCGCAAGACCGAAATTAAGGCAGATGCTCTTGGCATGGCCTATATGCAGGTAGCCGTTGGGTTCCGGCGGGAAACGGGTATGAATTCTCCCGTCCACACTGTTGATATGGTCTTCTATTATCTCTTCCAGAAAATTGAGGGGACGTTCCCGGCCGGCCGTCCCGTTGTCGTTCGTTGCCATAATGGTTGCTTGTTTCGTGCAAAGTTAAGATTTTTGATGTTTTCTTGTCATTTCAACCCGCCGGTTCTGCCGATTGTTTCGGTACGTTCACGCCGGCACGGAAGCGCGTGATGACCACCGGCCGGTCCGATACAGGGAACCGAAGTCCGACACACAACACGGAATTGCAAATTTTTATCGGCCGAAAATCGCTGACCGTCTGCAAAGGTCACATGCAGGTAACCAAGTGTAGTTTATGTAACTTATTGTTTTATAAATTATAACATACTAATTTTGCCATCTCGGAAACAACATGCACAAACATAAAATACGACTGTCATGAAACAAATCGAAAAGATTGCGGCTGGAGCGAACTTCAACGCAGTCAGCGTAGGGAAATCAGACGAACTGAACGACTATGTTATGGAACTCGGTTCCGGAGTGAAAATTCCCGGAAAGGTGTTCGGCGGCACAGCCGTACAGGCCACCGGCAGCGAATTCTCTTTCCAATCGTTCATGCCCGGAACGGAAAGCGGTTTCCTGCATATCCACCGAAATCACGAGGAACTCTACTTCTTCCTCAGCGGGTCGGGCGAATTCCAGGTGGACGGGCAGGTCTTCCCCGTATCCGAAGGGAGTGTCGTGCGGGTTGCCCCGGCAGGAAAGCGCTCGGTACGCAACAACGGCACCCGGCCGCTCGTCATGCTCTGCGTGCAGTACAAAAGCGGCACTTTCACCGCCGAAGATGCCGCCGACGGCATCATACTGCAGGAACCTGTTCAGTGGTGATATCCCCAACCAGAATATGGGAGGGCCCGCGCGATTGCGGGCCTTTCGCATCTTTCGCTATTCGCTCATCTCCCTTCCCGGAGCGAACAGACAGCGGAGAGAGAGCAATAACGCCGATTCCACTCCGGTAACTCCGTAATCAGAATACCTCGAAAACATGCTCTCCGAGCAGAAGAGATTCTCCGCCGTTTATAACGAGATGTGCCCTCCGCCGCTCTCTGGAGAAAGTTTTTTCCGGTATTTCTTCAAAACGGTTCTCCAATCGGTTCTCGGCCGCGGCGAAGGATACCTCCGAATGAACGGTGTTTCCGCCCTTTCGCGGCATCAGAAACCCTTCCGGGCGAGCGCCCATGCCATGCGGTTGTAAAACACATGCAGGACAGGGCGCAGACGCGGCGGTATCCGGTTCAGAAGACGAAGTTTCCACCACCCGCGCCGATACATTCGCGTATAGGCGAAAAACCTCTCGGTACGCAGTCCGAACGCAGTATCTCCCTTAGCACTCAATGTCAATGCCTTTCCGATGGCACAACGGGCGATATACTCGTTTCGGAAAGAATTCTCCTCCTGCGGACAGTACAAATCTTCAAACGAATAGACCGTCCGTTCGGGTGTATAGATTCCGGCCGAGCGGTTCGAAGCCGTCCGACTGTAAAGGACGAGGTTTTCCGGCGTGAAACAAATCCGGTAACGGCTTTCCAGACGGATCCAGAAATAGAGGACTTCCCCTATCTTCATCCCTTCCGGAAACCCCCCGAGCTCCTGAAAAACGCCACGCGGAACGACCGTTGCCGAGGGCTGGCAAATATAGGAACGCATCGCCTCCCGGAAAAAGTCGGGAACGATTCCCTCCTGTGCCGGATGTACGTTGGAGTATATCCGGTCGCCGCTCACGATGTCGAACGCAGCCGCATAGGCACCGCAATCGGGATACTGTTCTATCAGGAATGCCATCTTTTCGAGATAACCGGGCTGCCAGCGGTCGTCGGCATCGAGAAAGGCAATATACTCGCTCCGTGCCAGAACCGCCCCCCGGTTACGGGCCGCCGAAACCCCCGCATTCTTCTGGGTCACGAGACGTATCAAAGGCGATGTATAACCGCCTACAACCGCAGCACCGCCGTCGGTCGAACCGTCGTCCACAACGATTATTTCACGGGGCAGCCGGCGCTGTCCCAACACCGAGTCGAGCGCCGCACCCACTTCGCGCTCCTTGTTGTAAAGCGGTACGACGACCGAGAATTCAACGTTCATAGGCGGATTTTTCCGGCAGCAGCGCATCGAAAATATCGGTGAGTGCCCGGCGGACGCCTCCCGTATCGCGGATGTCGTTGCTGTCGTTCATACATATCATGGCATATCTCCCGGAAAGGATATCACGCCGCAATTCCGGCATGCCTCCCTCCGAAAGCGTCGCCAGTTTCGTATCTCCCATGCCGACCGGCCGGAATCGGCCGGAAGCAAGCTGTTCGTAGCGCACAAGCCACTGCGAGAGGTCGGTGGCCGTACGGAACCGGCTGCGGCACGTTGCATCGAGTGCCCCGGCTTCCTCGTTCCATAATCTCACGAAGGTCTCTTTCAGGAAAGGTTGGGGCATATGGAAATCCCTGAATCCGGGGAAGAAACTCCACGGCATGAGCGTCAGCGTCTTGAGCATGTCGGTCACGGAATAACACCTGTTGAACCACCTGCCCGCATTCCGTCGCACGGCCTCCCGCTTGTCGTAGCGGCGGTTGATGACCGCCACGCATTCGAGGACGTTATGGCCGGCCCGTTCAGCGGGAATGACGGCCAGACGGGCGGCGTCCCTCGGCAGTCCGTTCAGAAAAAAGCGTTCGGGACCGACAGGCCGACACAGAAACGTATCGTCGTTAAAATAGACGAAGTGCTCCGCCAATCCCTCGATGCGGTGCATGTTGAGTTCGATGGGGCAGGAGTTGAAGGTAGGCAGATAAGGGGAGGGGATGTAGTCGGCATGACGGACGACGTGCAGTTTCGGATGGGCGGTATCGAGCCACGCGGGCAGATGCCCCCAAGTGATGAAATGTATCCGGTTCACCCAGGGCGCGAACCGTTCCACGCCGCGAAACCAGTAACGCAGGGTATCCCAGTCGCGGTAACGCTCCTCGGAAGCATCGACCGCACCCGCTGCCGTGCCCGTATCACATGCAGGCTCTCCCTGCGGAGCCTGAAGGGCCCGGTATTTCAGAAACTCCTCCCGCCAGGCCGGGTCGCTGCCGTCCACCCACGGCATCACGAAATCTATTTCGACAGCATCATGCCCCATAAATCTACAACTACCGTTAATCACGTTCCGCCTTCCGACCGTCAGAACTTGTAATACATCGTAAAAAAGGCCGAAAAACCGCGTTTACCGAATATTTCGGACGACATCCGCGAAAGGGGATAATATCCCGTGAAGGCCGCCCCCACATGACGGATATTCCATCCCACGGTCATCGAGATACCTCCCTCGTGCCGGTTGTAGGGTATCGGTTCGCCATCCAGCCGGGTATCGAACACATAGGAGTAATAACCGCCCACACCCACGTACATATAATAGTCGCTGTCCACGGCCGTCTTCAGCAACAGATTGACGGGTACGGTCAGCGTCGGCGAAACCATCTTGCGGAACGAATCGGTCACTATCAGCTCTCCCGATGGGTTCTGCTGCGGATAACGGAAAGTACGGTGGTTATAAATCACCTCCGGACGGATGGCGAAGACGTCGTTGATATTGAACTGCAGGAAAGCTCCCGCATTCCACGAAAAACGCGGAGCACCGTTCACGGCGGCCCCGTTACCGTAATACATATACGAAGAACCTACCGAACCGCTGACGGCGAACTCCACCGTCCGCGGACCTTCCCGCTTCCTAAGCAATTTGTCCGACGGTACGATGCGGTCGCATTCGGACAGCTCCGTCGCCATGGCCGCCACATACTCCGTTATCAGTTCCAATCCTTCGTAATCTATCTTGTCGGCCGTATCTTCCGGTTTATGGTAGGGCGATTTCGTACCGGTCGTGAGCAACACCGCCGGTACGCTCTCAGCCGTAAACGAATCGTGGTCGGAACCCGTAAACAGGCTCCCCCCGTCGCTCAGCGGTTTGACCTGGAGTCCGGCAGGGCAGGGAATGGATGCGAATAGCTCCTGCCAGCCGGCCAGCGAACCGGCATGTTCGATTTCGAGATAGCCCGCCTCCCGGAGCCAACCCACCATATCGATGCTGGCCATGAACTTCACCTTGTCGATGTCCATATTGGCGGCCATCGCTTCGGAACCGTAAAGCCCTATCTCTTCCGCATCGAAAGCAGCGATGATGACCGTGCGTTTCAGCTCGCCCTCGCGCTCCATCAGTTTACGCGCCGCCTCTATCAATACGGCCGTACCGGAAGCATTGTCGTCGGCACCGTGGTATATCACGGTATCCCTGCCGCGTAAACGGTATCCCAAATGGTCGTAATGCGCCCCCAGAACGATATATTCATCGCGCAGTTCGGGGTCGCTGCCGGGAATGAATCCCACCACATTGGCATACCTGCCCGAATAGCGCTCGAAACGCTGCATGAACGATTTCCCTTCGCCGTCGTCGGCACCTGGACGAAGTCCCATCTCTTCAAACTGAAAAACGATATAGGACGACGCAAGCATCCCCTGGTCGGTACCCGCCCGGCGGCCGAGCATCCGGTCGGAAGCGAGCGTACGCACGTGTCTCTCAAGATTGGAACGGGTCTCCGATACCTGTTCCTGCGCCGAAACGGCTGTGCAGAGCGACAGCAGCAGCGCCGTAAAAATGAACCTTCTTCCCATAACTGTATCCGTTCGTTACTGCATACTTTATTTGAAAGGTACGAAAAATCCGGGACAAAGAACACATTCCGTCCCGGATTCTCTTAAATCACATTCAGCCGACCTATTCGGCGATTATCAGGAAATAGTTTTTCTTCCCCTTCTGGAGTACGAGATACCGACCTGCTATGAGGTCGCCGGTATCGACGATACGTTCCGGCGACTCCACCTTCTCCTTGTTCATGGATACTCCGCCCCCCTGTATCAGCTTGCGAAGTTCGCTTTTGGATGGAAAAACGGAGCATCGCTCCACGCAAAGTTCCGGAAACGAAATACCCGTCTCCAATGCCGACCGGCTCACCCTGTACTGCGGAACGCCGTCGAAAACCTGCAGAAGCGTTTGCTCATCGAGACGGTGCAAAGCCTCCGCGGTAGCTCCCCCGAACAGGATGTGATTTTGAACCTGCAGGTCCTTACATCCGCGAGATAGCCCGGCTGGTATTGGAG
>ENA-OPYE01001818-OPYE01001818.1-human-gut-metagenome-genome-assembly--contig:-NODE-1818-length-10296-cov-4.500830_pt1 | contig 10296 bp, 10 predicted proteins | sample MGYA00241063_ERZ501442 | MGnify/ENA primary metagenome ERZ501442 (study PRJEB25962, sample SAMEA1967055) | human gut metagenome | biome: human gut; feature: human-associated habitat; material: faeces... | reverse complement strand
GTTGTCGGTATGCTTTGTAGTACCGCAGGTCAATAAAATAACACTAAGGAGCGTGCAAAACATGGCATCTATCAGAAAGCGCGGTAGCAACAGTTACTTGATTGTGGTATCTCGTGGGTATGATTATGAGGGCAACAGGCTGAAATCTGTGCAGAAAACCGTTAAGCCGCCCAAGGAGTACACACCCAAACAGGCAGAGAAATGGGTAAAGGAGCAAGCGATTCTATTTGAACGAGAGGTACAGCATACACCGGAACCCATCAACCGCAGCATTACGCTGGCAAAGTACATTGAGCATTGGGCGGCTGATGTTGGACCGAAGAAGCTGGCAGACTCTACATATCAACGAGATTTGCAGGATGTTCGGCGCATACTGCCGGCGCTGGGCAACTATAAACTGACGGATTTGCGCAAGGAAGTCATCCGAGATTTTTACGAAGAAATGCGGCACAGCCCGCGTTTAGACGGAAAGGGAAATCTATCCGAGAAGTCAGTCGAAGGTTTACACAACACGCTGTGCGGCATCCTGTCGGCGGCTGTGGACGAGGGATACCTTACTCACAATCCTGCATGGAGATGCTACAAGCCGAAAGGCCAGAAGAAAGAACGTCCCGTAGCAGATGAGGAAACGGTTAAAAAGTTGATTACAGCGTTTGAAGGGCAGAGTATGAAATACGAAACCTATTTCAAGCTGGTGCTGGCAACCGGGCTGCGGCGTGGAGAAGCCTGTGGATTAAAATGGAGTGACATCAACTGGCGCAAACGGACGATTCATGTACAACGCGGAGTCGTGAAGTTGAGCCACCAAGAGTCCATCACGAAAGACCCTAAGACCAGCAGCGGTGACCGTATGGTCTACTTGAGCAAAGAAATGTGCCAGCTACTCAAGGCGTGGCGGAAAGAGTGTGAGTGGGATAGGCAGCAGACCGCGAACGAAACCGTGGACGAGGATGACTACCTGTTCCGTCAACCTAATGGAAAGCCGATGAATCCCTGCACATTTACCTATCGCTTTAAGCTGATATTGAAAGCAAACAACCTGCCACTGGATTTGAATGTGCATAGCTTGCGCCACACCAATGCCAGCCTGCTGATTGCGCAGGGCGTGGATGTACGAACGGTGGCTAGTCTATTGGGTCATGCACAGGCAAGTACAACGCTGGATATTTACGCCCATGCATTCGACAAGAACAAGCGCAAAGCGCAAGAAAAACTTGGAAAGGCGATTGGATTATGACGAGAAAAATCAAGCTGACACGCGCAAACAAAAGTATCCTGCTGAAAGCACTTGCACCTTATTACTACCGAGAGAAAGCGCTTGGGCATAGCACAGAAAAACCGGGGCGACTGATACTGAAAATCAATGCTCTCCCAGCCGATAAAAAAGCTACTTTTTCTACAGAAGAAATCCGCCTCATGCGAATCACTATAAACAGGCTGAGGAACGAGCGTCTAGGAAAAGGGCAGTACACCGATGCGGCAGACGATATGCTGCTAAAATTATTCTGAAAATCAAACACTAACAAAAACAAAAAACCTCATTGCAAAAAACACATTGCAATGAGGTTTTCTGGTGCGACCGGGAGGATTCGAACCTCTGGCCTTCCGGGTCGGAGAACTACGACAAGGCGGCACAAACAGACGCTGAAACGTAAATTTTGTTGACTCTGCACAGTTACGACCAAAACAAGAAAAAGCCCGTTGTTGGTTGTCACAACAGGCTTTTTAGGCATTTAACAGTGCGGTTGCACAGTAGTGGTCAAATGGTGGTCAGCCATCGAGGGAAATCTCGCCTAACCGTGAAGGCACAGAAAACAAGAAGGCTCGCGCAGAATCTGGCAAAATGCCTTACGCTGTGAGAGCCTGCGGTTCTTGCTTTTTCTCTTTTACCTACCTTTTTCAGTTCCACAATGTAAATCACATCCCACACAAAGCAAATACCATCCATGACGGGGATAAACCGGTTGCCCTCCGGTGTTCCACAAATTGTGGGAGTCCGTGTACCGATGCACTTACAGACGGCGATCGCGATGGTCTGACCTTTATCTATGCCGCACTCCCGCAGCATGGATAAGTACAGCGCGCTCATTGCTATGTTTTGCAGGTAGGCGGCGTACTTCTCGCCCTAGATAGTCCAGCAGCTTTTCTTGTCCGTCCATCCTGATACCCCCGTCAGATTGATTTTTTCCATGATACCATATCTGGGAGTATGGAGCCAGAGAAACCGGCGATTTTCTGCTGGTAAATTCTACGCATTTAGAGCGGCACTATGGCGGGGATAGGATAAAACACTCACATACCCCGCCGATTATGCGGGAAAAACCTTGAAATATAGGGCTTTTTAAGGCCCTAAATGCGTAGGTTGGTGCTTTGTTGCGATATGCTCCACGGTTACGGTGTATTGTTCATATTCTGTTTTCGGGAATCTTTATGAAATCTTCAAAATTGCCCGGTATGCTATCCGTAATATCAAAGAAAGAACTTGATTATATGGATATGATTTTGAAAACGACTGACCTCTGCAAAAATTTCAAGGGGCAAATGGCGGTAAACAATGTGTCACTGAACATCCGGCGCAACTCGGTTTATGGTCTGCTGGGGCCGAATGGGGCTGGCAAATCCACGATCTTAAAAATGCTCACCGGCATTTTGCGCCCCACATCGGGAAGCATCGAGTTTGACGGCCACCCGTGGAAGCGGAATGATCTGGAGCATATCGGTGCTTTGATTGAGATGCCCCCACTTTACGAAAATCTGACTGCATACGAAAATCTCAAAGTCAGAACTACATTGCTCGGCCTGGACGATGCACGAATTAACGAGGTATTGCAAATTGTCCAGCTCACGAATACCGGCAAGAAACGGGCCGGGCAGTTTTCTCTTGGTATGAAGCAGCGGCTTGGTATTGCTATTGCATTGCTGAACAGTCCCCAGCTTTTGATTCTGGATGAACCGACTAACGGCCTTGACCCTTTAGGGATTGAGGAACTTCGAGAGTTAATTCGCTCTTTTCCCTGCAAAGGGATTACAGTTATTTTGTCCAGCCATATTCTGTCAGAAGTCCAGCAGATTGCAGATCATGTGGGTATCATTGCTGGCGGCGTCCTTGGATATGAGGGAGAGCTTCGCGCCGGTGAAGATTTGGAACAACTCTTTATGGATGTTATTCGCAGAAATGGTAAGGAGGGATATTAAATGGAGATGGCATATATTCAGGCAGAGAACCTAAAGCATAAGAGAACTTTCACAAAAACGCTGATCGTTCTGGCCCCGTTTGTAACTGCGCTTATGAACTTTTTTGCCCCTCTTTGGTTCCAGCTCAATTCTTATAATTGGTGGTATATCCTGCTTTATCCTGGATTCCTTACGCTCACCTGTGCCTTGATTGAACAGCGGGATAATGGCAAACTAAAATATCGTGCCGTTGCTTCATTGCCTGTTTCGCAGAACAAAGTCTGGAAAGCAAAAATTGGAGTGGCCGGTATTTACTCCTGTGTGGGGAATTTCATTTTCCTGGCGCTAAATCTGTTGGGCGGTTTTGCAATATTAGTTATCAACGAAATTCCCCTGACAATCGGAATTTGGCAGGCTGCGGCCGGAACAGCTTGTATTGTCATTGCAAGCCTATGGGAAGTTCCGCTGTGCTTATGGTTATCAAAAAAAGTTGGTATCTTTGTCACGGTTATTCTTAATGCCGGACTTGGAAGCGTTTTAGGGATTTTCACGGCTACAACCTCTTTGTGGATGATCTGCCCGTATAGCTGGGTGCCGCATCTTATGATTTCCGTGTTAGGTATTTTGCCTAATGGTGAGCCGGTTGCAGATCAGAGTACGGCAATGGCATTTTGGATGATTATACTTGTATTGGTCATTTCGCTGGCCTGGTTTGCGGCGCTGTCATTTTTAACTGCAAGATGGTTTGAGAAAAAGGAGGTGGGGTAACTATGGTATCTGTGGTTCGCTGCTGGAAAGCAGAATATCAGAAGTGTAAACATAGCATTTTGCTCTATATGCACAGCATGATTCCGATTATATGTGCGGCGATTTTTGCGGGTTACTATCATATATCCAGATGGGAACTGGCAACCAAAATCAGTGCCTATCTGGAAGTGCTGGCCGTTGCGTTCCCGTTTCTGATCGGCATTATTGTGGGCCTGGTTGTTCAGATCGAAAATCAGGCCGGGCATTATCAGCTTTTGTTGGGAACAATCCCATCTCGCATGGCAACGTATATTGGTAAACTTGGTTTTCTGATGATCTGTGCTTTTGGCGCAACATTTTTAGCGTTAGGAACATTCGCTGCACTATATAGGGATGCTCCGGCAAGCCTTTACCTGAAAGCAGGGATTCTATTGTTGATTACCATGCTTCCCATTTACCTGATTCATTTGTTTGTGGGAATGAGCTTCGGAAAAGGTGCATCTATGGGATTGGGAATTGCAGGGAGTTTAATAGCTGCCCTTATGATAACAGGGCTTGGTGACGCTACATGGAAATATATTCCCTGGGCCTGGGGCGTTCGTGCTATGGATTACACTGTGCTTGCATGGGATAGCCCCCAACTGTATGCACAGGTAAAAACCGATTTTTTCAGCGGTATGATTATTTCTGTATGCTGCACTGTTTGTCTGCTGATTGCCAGTTTGGTTTGGTTTCATGGTTGGGAGGGAGGTAAAAACAGTGAATAAAAAGTGCCTGTTTGCCGTGGTAATTGTGCTTGTAAGTCTTATATGCTTATCGGCCTGCGGTGCGCTCCGCGATACCGCCGATAAAAATAAGGCGTTAAATGAATCTCTGCCGTATTATGAGCTGAACGCCGCAAACTATGATGAAATTTCATATAACGGCCTGACATATACCATAACGGATGAATGTCTTGAAATGTCAGAACTGCAAGAAGAAATCGGGCAGGTATCGAAACGCTTCAAAAATGTGGCGGGGGAAGATTTCAGTTTCGGCTACGTTTACAGTATTGTGGATGTGGATATAAGCAATGCCGTAGCTGTAAATATCAACAATGAATATCGGAAAGCTGACATTAAAAATAATGATGAGTAACCTCGACAATGTGGTATAATGGGGCGGGAGGTGATTTTTTGACCCACTTACTTGTAGTTGACGATGAAGTTTCTATCTTGGAATTGATTAAGAACAGTTTGGGGAAAGATGGATATTTGATAACAGTCTGTCAAAATGCGGATGATGTAGACATCAAAAAGCTGCATTTCTATGACCTCATTCTTTTGGATGTGATGATGCCTGGCACAGACGGGTTTGAGTTTTGCAAACAGATCAGGAATATGGTAGACTGCCCGATTCTCTTTCTGACCGCAAAGACATTAGAGGAAGATATATTGTTTGGATTGGGCATCGGTGCGGATGATTATATTACGAAACCTTTTCGTATTCAGGAGCTTCGCGCCCGTGTCGCGGCACATTTACGCAGAGAAAAAAGGGAGCATCACAGCACACTTTCATTTGAGCCTGATATAAGATTTGACCTTTCCGCAAAGGTACTGTATGTTTCAGAACAGCCGGTTCCCCTTACCAAAAGCGAGTATTCAATCTGTGAATACCTTGCGAAAAACCGGGGACAGGTTTTTACAAAAGAACAAATCTATGAAGCCGTTTTCGGGTTTGATGGAATAGGCGATAACTCTACGATCTCAACGCATATAAAAAATATTCGTGCGAAATTGGAGCATTTCAAAATAAGTCCGATCAGCACCGTATGGGGGATAGGATATAAATGGGAGTGAAAAAGAAACCTACATTGAAAATATTGTTTCGCCAGTTTGCTATCTCCCTCATTGTCATGCTGGTAGCGGCAATTATTGTCCCTTTTGGTTTGGAGGGACTTGCTGTAAATGCTGGATTAGCTACAAGAGCAAATCTAAGTGAATTGCAGGTAAAAGAGATCATTCCAACGCTGACGATTGCCCCGGATATTACAAAGGTTGTGATTCCACAGGGATGCGGCTACTTAATTCTGGACAAGAACTTTAATGAGCTTTACAGCAATATGGACGATGATGAAAAAGAAATTGCCCTGCTGTACGCAAAGGGAGAATATATTGAATATGCTACGGGGAGGCAGTTTGCACTTGTTGTCCGGGAAAACGAATTTTGCGTTTTAAGGTATTATATTGGTTCTCAATTTACAGTGTCATGGCTACCGGAATATTTTCCATCTCCTGACACGCTTGCGTTTATCCTGATGGCTGTAAATTCGCTGCTGGTCATTATCATACTGACCGCCAGATTTGCTAAGAACCTGCGTACACAACTGACCCCGCTTTTTGAAGCAACTGCGGAGGTTTCAAAGCAAAACCTTGATTTTGAAGTAGGACACGCCAAAATCAAAGAGTTTGAAGATGTCCTTGCATCTTTTTCAGATATGAAAGATAATCTGAAAATTTCGTTAGAACGGCAATGGAAAACCGAACAGACACAGAAAGAGCAAATCGCCGCGCTTGCCCATGATTTGAAAACGCCTCTGACGGTTATTCAAGGAAATGCTGATTTACTCACAGAAACAAATCTTGATGATGAGCAACGATTATACGCTGGTTACGTCGTGGAAAGCTCCGGCCAGATGCAGTCATATATTCAAACCCTGATTGATATATCACGGGCGGCGGTTGGTTATCAGCTCCATATTGAAAGTATAGACTTGCCAGCGTTCATGCAGCACTTGTTCGGTTATATGGAATCACTATGCCGGACAAAAGAAATCCGGCTGCAAATGAATACTGTTTCACTCCCTCAAATGCTGAAATTTGATAGGGTGCTGATAGAACGTGCTATTATGAATGTTATCAGTAATGGGCTGGACTACTCCCCGCAAGGCGGAACGCTTTATGTGGATGTTCAGAGTAACAACGGTTTCGTGGAAATTTCAGTCACAGACGAGGGAACGGGGTTTTCTAAAGAGGCATTATGCCACGCACAGGAACGGTTCTATATGGGCGATCAAAGCCGCAATTCAAAGTTACACTTTGGTATGGGTCTATATATTACAAATTCGATTATGGAACAACATAATGGTCAGCTTATTTTAGAAAATTCAAAAGAAACCGGCGGCGCAAAGGTTACTATGAAACTTCCTTGCTGATTTTCCGATAGTGTAATGGACGTCTTTTATGTCCGTCCATTTTTCAAATCTTTACTGGCAGGTTCATCATCTGCTCACGAGAGAGGTTATAAAACGCTTGGCCGGATTTGTGCGTAATGTTTCGGCAGTTATCACGATGGTGTTTAGCAGCAAAAGCGTAGAGCAGATATTCTGATACGACATCGTCGTTAAAGTGTGGTATGAGCATAAGCACAAAACCGCCAACAACCGTGTCGGAATAATCTTTGTCTATGAGTGCGATTTTGCCGATGTGATCCAGGCTACTAACTGCAGGTGTAATCATATAGTTTTTTCTCAAATACAGTTCCGGCTTTACAAGCTCGCTTGAAACGAAAACATCATCGCCCTTAAAATAGAACTGCTCTTCACCGATATTCCCGCCACGCAGTACTCTCACCATTTTGTCTGCCTTTATGGCGAGAGCGTCCTTTTTGTATGCAAGCCCAGACATATTCGAGAAAAGGTCTCTTACACGGCACCATTCCCAAGATGAAGGTATCTCAAAAGGCGCTAAATCTGCCAGAGACCGAACTTCATCGCCGATTTTCTCATAAGGAGTATTATCAGAACTCGGCTGTTTAACGAATACCTCGGTAGTTTAACGAATACTTCAGTAAATCAACGATTACCCCAGCTGTTTAACGATTGCAACGACAAAAAAGCCACAAAACCCATATAAAGCACAAACCCCCGCCGCAGAAATGCTCTGTGGCGGGGTTAGCTTATGTGCTGAAACAGCCGAAAAGCCTTATTTTAAGCGGTTTTCGGGCATAGAAAAAGTCCACCGTAATTCTATCAAAAATACGGTGGCATTTTGGCGGAGATGGAGAGATTTGAACTCTCGCTACGGTTTTGCCGTACTACCGCATTTCGAGTGCGGACCCTTCAGCCACTTGGGTACATCTCCTTGTGTCAACTATACTATTATACAAGTAATCACAAAAAAAGTCAAGCCCTTTGTGCAAATTTAAGCACAAAGAGCTTGTCCATTATCTATTGCTGAGCACGCCTCTGCATATCCTTAACATATGCAAGCGTTTCAGGAGTGTAGCCTACCATTGCGTTGGGACAACATTGGGAAAGCAATTGCATAAGCCCCATGGCAGTGTCCTTGCCCTTGGCATATACGTTAAAACGCAGTACATTCTTCTTGTGCTTCGTGCAGACGATTATCTCGTTGGTGTAGCTGATGAAATTCATACTCGCTGTGTGTTGGTAAATGCCGTAGGCTTCCTCTCGCCAGCACATCTGAAATGGCACTTTCTTGTTGGCAAGCACCCTGTCGGATACGATAATATGATCGTCCTGATATTGTATGTTGGCGTAAAGCTCGTCAGCCTGCTGTAAAAGATCGGGATTGGCTTTGAATATGCCGCTCTTTTCAGGGTGCGTCCTACGTGACGTACCAAATATAAGAAAAATAACACCAGGCGTAAGCGCAAAAAGTCCAAGTATCAATACGCCGTATTCACCGGCTACTACCGCCGCAAATGAGATAAATCCACCCATTAGCGTGAGTATCACACCGCCAACTATCATTGCTATCATTCTTTTTCGTATGTTGGCAAATACTACTTCTCGTCCCATTTTCGTTACCCCTCTTTACTTTTTTTATCCGTGATTCTGCTTTGCCACAAGGCTCTCGCCGCAGTATATCTTCCTGAGCTTCGGCTTCTCTATCTTGCCCGTCGGGTTTCTCGGTATGTCTGCAAAGATTATCTTGTGCGGACGCTTGTATCTCGGAAGCTTCTGGCAGAACGCCATTATCTCTTCCTCTGTGCATGGGTGGTCTGGCTTTAGTTCGATTATTGCCGCCGCTATCTCGCCCAAACGCTGGTCAGGCAATCCAATTACTGCCACGTCCCTGATAGCGTCGTGACTTCTCAAAAAGTCTTCTATCTGTACAGGGTAAAGATTTTCTCCACCACTTATAATAACGTCCTTTTTGCGGTCAACGAGGTAAATAAATCCGTCCTCGTCCTCCTGAGCCATGTCGCCAGTGAAAAGCCAGCCGTCTTTGAGAGTTTCAGCCGTCGCCTTTGGATCTCTGTAGTAGCAGGTCATAACTCCAGGACCTTTTACGCAAAGCTCGCCCACTTCGCCACGCTTTACAGTGTTGCCCTTATCATCAACTATCTTGACCTTCCAGCCAAAGCCTGCCTTGCCTATTGCGCCTACCTTGTCAATGTTATCCACACCAAGGTGTACACAGCCGGGACCTATAGATTCGCTAAGACCATAGTTAGTGTCATATTTGTGGTTAGGGAAAACCTTTTTCCAGCGTGCAATAAGTGACGGCGGAACAGGCTGTGCGCCTATGTGCATAAGCCTCCACTGTGAAAGCTCATACTTTGAAAGTGTCACCTCGCCGCTGTCGATAGCGTCAAGGATATCCTGTGCCCAAGGCACAAGAAGCCATACGATAGTACACTTTTCCCTCGATACAGTATCAAGTATAAATTCAGGCTTCACGCCCTTGAGAAGCACCGCCTTGCCCCCTGAGATAAGGCTTCCGAACCAGTGCATCTTCGCACCTGTATGATAAAGCGGAGGGATACAAAGGAAAACGTCCTCCTTTGTCTGACCGTGATGATTCTGCTCAACTCTTGCGGCGTGCATAAGGCTCTCGTGATTGTGCAGGATAGCCTTCGGGAAGCCAGTTGTGCCTGACGAGAAGTAGATAGCCGCATCATCTTCGTCAGTAAGCTCTATGTACGGAGTAGTGCTTGCACAATTTGCAGTGAGCCTGTCATAATGCTCCGCAAATGACGGACAGTTCTCGCCAACATAGAAAAGAAGTCTGTTCTTGCTTATCTCATCAGCTATCTCCTCAACTCTGCCGATAAATTCAGGACCAAATACAAGAATATCCACCTCGGCAAGGTCAAGACAGTATTTTATCTCCTCCGGAGTGTATCTGAAATTCAGCGGCACTGCAAGCGCACCCGTCTTGAGGATACCAAAATAAATAGGCAGCCATTCAAGACAGTTCATAAGCAGGATACCCACCTTGTCACCCTTTTTTACCCCACGGGATAAAAGCAGGTTCGCAAAGCGGTTAGCCTTTTCGTTGAAAACGCTCCAGGTTATCTCACGGCGATAATGACAGACTGGGTTAGGCTCGATAAGCTCATATTCCTTCCCAGTCACACGTCTGGGTT
>ENA-OPYE01001814-OPYE01001814.1-human-gut-metagenome-genome-assembly--contig:-NODE-1814-length-10332-cov-3.310402_pt1 | contig 10332 bp, 8 predicted proteins | sample MGYA00241063_ERZ501442 | MGnify/ENA primary metagenome ERZ501442 (study PRJEB25962, sample SAMEA1967055) | human gut metagenome | biome: human gut; feature: human-associated habitat; material: faeces... | reverse complement strand
GATGTGGCGACCTATGATCTGAAGCCGGAGATGAGTGCTCCTCAGGTTTGCGAGAAACTGCTTGATGCGATCCGCTCTGAAAAATATGATGTGATCGTGATCAACTTCGCAAACCCCGATATGGTAGGTCATACCGGTGTGATCTCTGCAGCCATCAAGGCGATTGAGACCGTAGATGAGTGCGTAGGCAAGGCAGTACAGGCAGTGAAGGATGTAGACGGTGTTCTGTTCATCTGTGCAGACCACGGTAACGCAGAGCAGATGATCAACTATGAGACCGGTGCTCCACATACAGCTCATACAACTAACCCTGTACCATTTATCCTTTACAACTATGGTGAAGATGTAGAGCTTCGTGAGGGCGGATGTCTTGCAGATATCGCACCTACACTTCTTGAGGTTATGGGACTTCCTCAGCCTAAGGAGATGACAGGCAAGTCACTTATTGTAAGAAAGTAAAAAAAGATGATGTGCGATTAGCAATGACAGCAAATGTAGATATATGTCATATCAATTGCGCGAGAAACAATAAATAAAAGATACGGCACCGAATTATAATATAAGTTTGTTATGATTGGTGCTGTATTCAGTTGGAAGGATACATATGAAGAAGTTTTTGGAAGAGTTTAAGGAGTTTGCCCTTAAGGGAAATGTGATGAGTCTTGCAATCGGTGTTATCATTGGTGGAGCGTTCCAGTCATTGGTTACATCTTTTACAGACTGTTTCATCACACCAATAATCAACAGTATCGGTGGAGCAGAGATTGGTGGACATTTTCAGATATTCCATACAGGACAGTATATCGAGTATGGAGCGTTTATTTCAGCAGTTATCAACTTCATAATCATGGCATTTGTTATATTTGTCATCATGAAGGGGATCAATGCGATCATGGATCTTGGTAAGAAGAAAGAGGAGGCAGCTCCTCTCACAAGAAAGTGCCCATACTGTATGGGTGAGATAGATATCAAAGCAACAAAGTGTATGCATTGTACATCTGATGTACCTCCTGCCCAGGAGTAGATCAGGTCTGACCTGGATCAGCGCCGGCGTAGGGATACATACAGCATAAGAAAAGCGGCTGTGCCTTATGGTATGGCCGCTTTTCGTCAAAAAAGATTAGCAGATAAACAACAGAGTATATATAAAGGAGACAGAAAAACATGATAAAAGAGTGCCTTGAAAATGTGAGAAAGAATGTACCTCTGGTACACAATATAACAAACTATGTAACTGTAAATGATGTGGCAAATGTCATTCTGGCGTGCGGTGGAAGTCCTATCATGTCGGATGATGAGGGTGACGTGGAGGATATCACAAGTATATGTGGTGGTCTGAATATCAACATAGGAACACTTAACAAGAACACTATTCCATCAATGTACCTGGCAGGGAAGAAGGCAAATGAACTTGGACATGTTGTACTTCTCGATCCTGTTGGAGCAGGAGCAAGTAAGCTCAGAACTGATACGGCTGTTGGACTTATGAAGGAGATTAGATTTGATGTTATAAGGGGAAATATCTCTGAGATCAAAACTCTGGCATATGGTTTCGGCAGTACAAAGGGTGTTGATGCCGATGTGGCAGATGCGGTTACGGAGGATACGCTTGATAATGCAGTGGCATTTGTCAAGAAGCTATCTGCTGAAACGGGATCTATCATAGCTGTAACAGGCGCAATAGACCTTGTTGCGGACAGCGAGAAATGTTATGTAATCAGAAACGGCCGTCCTGAGATGGGTAAGATCACTGGAACAGGCTGCCAGCTCTCAGGAATGATGACAGCATATGTTGTGGCAAATCAGGACAACAAGCTTGAGGCTGCTGCAGTGGCTGTCATGGTCATGGGACTTGCTGGGGAGATTGGTTATTCCCATCTGCAGGCATTTGAGGGGAATTCAACATACAGGAACAGGATAATCGACGCCATATACAATATGGACGGGGATACACTTGAACAGGGTGCAAAGTTTGAAATCAGATAATTGACGGAAGTCTAATAATTGCCTGGATCTGCATCAGATCGGGATCGAAACATATAGGAAGGACGGATAGTATGATAAATTGCAGTGAGAAAGAGCTCTTGCTCTACGCAGTAACTGACAGACACTGGCTTGGTGAAGAGACTCTGTATGATCAGGTAAAGAAGGCACTTGACGGCGGTGCAACATTTGTACAGCTCAGGGAGAAGAAGCTCGACAGAGAAGACTTCCTCGCTGAGGCGAAGGAGATACAGAAGCTTTGTAAGGAATATGGAGTTCCATTTGTCATCAATGACGAGGTCAGCATAGCAAAAGATATAGATGCTGACGGTGTACACGTGGGACAGAGTGATATGGAGGCCATGGACGTCAGAAAGATACTCGGCCCTGACAAGATACTTGGAGTGTCTGCACAGACTGTCGAGCAGGCGATTATAGCGGAAAAGCACGGCGCAGATTATCTTGGTGTAGGAGCAGTGTTTACAACAGGTTCAAAGGATGACGCGGACGATGTGAGCCATGAAACTCTCAAGGCCATTTGTGAGGCGGTGTCCATACCGGTCATTGCCATAGGCGGCATAACAAAGGATAATGTGGCCGAGCTTGCGGGCTCCGGAATATGCGGTGTGGCAGTTATAAGTGCCATATTCGGACAGAAGGACATACAGAAGGCCACAGAGGAGCTCAAGTTTTCTGTAGAGAATATGCTTGATGCCTGACTAAATATATGATATAGAGGTGTACATGAAAAAAATAGTTATCAGTGATATAAAAGGTGCGATATTTGATATGGATGGGGTTCTGCTTGACTCTATGCCTATGTGGGATCATGCCGGAGAGATGTATCTGGCGGGACAGGGGATACAGGCAGAACCTGATCTTGAGAAGGTGCTTTTCACCATGACCATGATGAAGGGCGCAGAATATATGCAGGAACACTATGGACTTGAACTCAGCGCGAAGGAGATTATAGACGGTATCAATGAGACTGTGCGCGATTTCTATGCAAATAAAGTTGAGCCGAAGTCAGGTGTGCCTGAACTGCTGAGGTTCTTAAAGAGATATGATATCCCGGTCACTGTTGCAACATCCACAGACAGATGCCATGTTGAGGCAGCGCTTGTGCGGACAGGACTTATGAAGTATGTTGACAGGATATTTACATGTTCTGAGGTGGGCGTGGGCAAGGCAGCCTCACCTAAGATATATGAGATGGCGGCTGAGTTTATGGGAACTCCGGCTTCGGATACATTTGTATTCGAGGACGCATATCATGCGGCGGAGACAGCACAGAACGGAGGATTTGTTGTGGTCGGTCTCTATGACGAATCCAGCAGGGACAGACAGGGAGATCTTATAGCACATTGTGATCATTATTTTAAGAGTATGGATGACATGCTGTGCAATATAAATTCTGACAGAAGCCGTCTTGTGCCTGTCCTCACCATAGCCGGAAGTGATTCTTCAGGTGGCGCAGGTGTGCAGGCGGATCTCAAGACCATGCAGGCAAATGGCGTATTTGGTATGAGTGCGATCACAGCCCTCACGGCTCAGAATACCACAGGAGTGACTGCTATCATGAACGTTATCCCTGATGTACTTGGCGCCCAGATAGATGCGGTGTTTACCGATATACGGCCGAAAGCGGTCAAGATAGGAATGGTATCTGTTCCTGAACTTATTGATGTGATAGCTGACAGACTTGCCAGATACAATGCGGAGAATGTCGTGCTTGACCCTGTGATGGTGGCGACCAGTGGTGCTAAGCTTATAAGCGATGATGCGGTGGAGGTCATGACCGGTAAACTGTTCCCACTTGCAAAGCTCATAACGCCAAACATACCTGAGACTGAGGCGCTCACTGGTATATCGGTGAAGAGCGTAGCTGATATGGAGAATGCTGCCAGATGTATATACGGAAAGTATGGCTGCGCTGTCCTTGTAAAGGGTGGACACAGCATAAATGATGCAAATGATATGCTTTTTGACGGGGAGAATATCACCTGGTTTTCGGGTAAGCGTATTGATAATCCGAATACACATGGCACAGGATGTACGCTTTCAAGTGCGATCGCTTCAAATCTCGCAAAGGAATATGATGTAAGTGATTCAGTTAGAATGGCCAAACAATATATATCCGGTGCCCTGGCGGCCATGCTGGATCTGGGATCGGGCAGTGGACCGCTGAATCATGGTTTCGATATACGAAGTAGGTATATGTTATAAATCAGTATGTAAAAGTTAGAAATTCTTTCATTAAAAATTTTTAATCTATATAGTATTTTCACAGATTGTGTAGTATTATATTAAAACTAAATAATCTGGAGAAGAATATGATGGAGAAAGAACAGAGAAAACAGCTCGTTATTCAGATGCTTACAGCGGGCATTATCACATTCTGCCTGCTGTGGCTTCTGTTTTATATAAAAAAGTATGTGCCGTTCGGAGTACATTCACTCGCATCCAAGGATGCTGATTTTCAGTATCTTGATTTTCTGGCATATCTGAAGGATGTATTTGACGGCAAAAATAATATAGATTATTCTTTCAGCAAATCTATAGGAGGGGCCTGCATAGGAGTATTCAGTTACTATCTTTCCAGCCCGTTCAATTTATTGCTGTTGTTATTCGACAAATCCCAGCTTGTATTGTTCGTACATGTGATCATAACGTTAAAGCTTGCCTGTGCGGCGGCGACATTTGCATTTTATCTCAACAGGAGATTTGAAGAGTGGAATGATGGTTCTGTGAAAAACAGGCACTTATCATTTTTCTGGCGGTGAGCTATGCAGTGAGTCAGTATGGAATCGCCCAGGCATGTAATATAATGTGGCTTGACGGCTTCTATATGTTACCGCTCATAATGCTGGGCGTGTACAGAGTGGTTAACGGTGGCAGGCCTGTTATGCTTTCCGTATCAGTTGCATTGGCAGTTCTGTTCAACTGGTATATGGGCGGAATCAACTGTGTATTTGCCTGTTTCTGGTTTTTGTTTGAATTTGCATATTCAAGATTGTACAGTGGGGATACTAAGGCTGAGAAGACTGTCATAAAGGATTTTGCCGGAAAACTTGGACGGTTTATATATTCAATGCTGGCGGGAGTTCTGATCAGTGGGGTGTTGTTCCTTCCGACGATAGGTGCGATGCGTTACAGTGTAAGAGGAAGTCTTGATTTAGGCTCTCTGCTCGACATGTCATTTATCGGTGATGTTTCATCTGTGATAGACGGATATTCGCTTGGCGCACAGAGTCAGAAGGGAAGCGTGTCTCTGTACTGCGGATGTCTGGCGTTGATAGGATTTATTGGAATCTTCATCGGTAAGAAACACAATGTAAAGCAGAAGATATTAGCATTTGTCACGCTTGTGGTAATGCTGCTCATGTTTTACTGGAATCCATTGTGCATGGCATTTTCTCTGTTCAAAGAGGTTGGATCATATTGGTACAGATATTCACATGTTGGAATATTCTGCATATTATTCTTTGCCGCTGAATTTTTCCTCTCGGAGGATCTGAATGCTGTAAAATGGCGGGTTATCATTGCAAGTGCGATATTCAGTGCGGCTATGCTTGGTGTAAACTATCTGCATGGAGTCCAGGATAACAAACTTGTATGGCTGACCGATGCGCTTATTGTAGGGGTAGCCGTTTTGATAGCACTCATAAGCAGGCTTTCGAAAAACGTAGGAGCCGGAAGAGTGTTCGGAATTATATTTACGGTCATTCTGTGTGCAGTGCTGACTGTTGAGACAGGATACAGCGTGATGTTGCAAATGGACAATATCCATATCGACAACGGTGAGAGTTTTGTTGAGTATGAGACGGCTATGGAAGGCCTTATAAATGATCTGAAAGAATATGATTCCGATACATACAGGATCAGCCAGACCAGATCAAGGGCGACAAGATCACTCGAAAAAAAGAAAAACAATAATGGCAAAGATACGGATGATAATTTTAAATATAAGAACAATGTCAGAGCAAATTATGACGAGTCGTTTGGTTATGGGTATTGGGCGATAGGATCGTATGTGTCAACCGCTGACAGCACAGTGCTGAACTTCCTTGTGGACACGGGATACAGGAGCGAAGGCGATAACCTAAGTGTTGTCAACATGCCGGTGCTTGGAACTGATTCACTGCTGGGAGTCAGATACATCGTATCTGATTATGCTTTGGAGGGCATGGATAAAGTAGAGGATATTGCAGACAATGCAAATGGAGCCGGTGTATACGAGAACCCATACAGCCTGCCTATGGCATTTGTATATGATTCAGGCAAATATACAGCGGCAAAATATAACGGCAATCCGTTTGAATATCAAAATGAGCTCTACAGCGAGCTGCTCGGCAGAAAGGTTGAGATCTATAAGCCTTTAAAGTACGAGACGGTTGTAAGTAAAGCGAAGAAGCGTGTATACAAGATGGAGATCCCGGAAGGCAATTACATCGCTTATGGCAATATCCCATGGAACAGTCTGTTTAATGCAAAGCTGAATGTCAATGGAATATACAGGACCGGATATGCCAGATGGCTTTCGCCGTCAGTGTTCAATATTCCTGTAAATGAGGATCGTGATTACTACAAGGTTGTGCTTCACTCAAAGCAGAAGCTAGATCTGGATGATGGAGCAGAGCAGTTTTATGTTCTTGATCTGGATTTGCTGAAAAGCATAGCAGAGGAGCTTGAGAAATATACCCCTGATGTGATGGATATAGAAAATGGCAGCGCAGAAATTGTTGTAAATGCCAAGGAAGGACAGAGTTTATTCACATCTATTCCTTACTGTGATGGTTGGACAGTCAAAGTTAACGGCCAGAAGGTACAGCCGGATAAGGTGGTAGACAGCCTGTATTCTATAAGTCTTGTTGAGGGTGAGAATGTTGTTGAGATGAAATTCCATGTGAAATATGCAGGCGCAGGTATTGCCTGTTCGATAATAGGTATCGCAATGCTGGTATTTGCGGAGTTTTACAGAAAACGAAGAAAATAGTTATTGAATATATTATTTTGTTGTGTTATTATGTTTCAAGTTGGTGTTAAAATTATACACACACCATTTTTTCGGAAACGGAGGTGTTAAGATGCTGAAGACAATATTAATGGTAATTTATGTTATAGTATGTATAGTATTAGCAATAGTGGTTCTTTCACAGGAAGGAAAGGATGCGAGCCTTACAAGTTCCATATCAGGAGCAGGCGGCGGATTTGACAATTCCTACTGGAGCAAGAATAAGGGAAGCTCAAAGCAGGAGATACTTAAGAAGATAACAGCAGTTCTCACAGTTCTCTTCTTTGTACTTGCATTACTGCTTGACTCAAAGCTTTTCAACTAATAATGATTTCTGATGCTTACATATATTAACTGATATATGTAAGCATTTTTTTGCTCATTATGCAATGTATTTGTGCGGTAGGGATGCGGGCATAATGTATATAGAAAGGGTTTGTTATGGATAATAAGGATTTGGAGTTATACAACAGAAGAAAACAGACGGTATATGAATTTATATGCGATGATGATTATCCGCCTATGAAGTTCAAGGAGATGTGTACATTCCTTCAGGTCCCGGGAGATGAGAGACAGACATTTCTCGATATACTGAATGACCTCACAGAGGAGGGACTGATCATCAGATCGGCAAAAGGACGATATCAGAAGGTCGGAGAAGGGACATACAAGGGAACATTTATCGGCAATCAGAGAGGTTTTGGATTTGTCCGCGTTGAGGGCATGAAGGAGGATTTCTTTGTCCCTGAGAAGAATACCATGGGAGCGTTCCACGGTGATACAGTCCTCATACGTGCGGAGGACAGACCGAAGGGAATGAAGCAGGAAGCATCGGTTATAAAGGTACTTGAGCGTGGACTAAAGAAGGTTGTCGGAGTCTATCAGAAGAATAAGAACTTTGGATTTGTCATACCTGACAATCTGAAAATAGATGGAGACATATTTATATCCAAGGAAAATTCCATGGGCGCCATGGCTGGACATAAGGTTGTGGCGGAGATCATCAGTTATGGAGACAAAGTGAAGTCTCCGGAGGGAAAGATTATAGAGATACTTGGACATATAAATGATCCGGAGAGTGACGTGCTGTCTGTGGTCAGAGCTCTGGACATTCCAGTCGATTTTCCTGACGAGGTCATGGACAGCCTCTCACAGATCCCTGATTTTGTCAGCGCATCGGAGATGGCAGGCAGAACGGATCTCCGACATCTTCAGACAGTGACGATAGATGGCGAGGATGCAAAAGACCTGGACGATGCCATAACACTCTATGAGGCGGACGGAATGTACAAGCTTGGTGTGCACATAGCTGACGTGACCCACTATGTAAAGGAGAATTCCCCTCTGGATAAAGAGGCACTTAACAGAGGTACAAGCTGTTATCTCGTGGACAGGGTAATACCTATGCTTCCGCACAAGCTGTCAAATGGTATCTGTTCGCTGAATGAAGGGCAGGACAGATTGGCGCTGAGCTGCCTTATGGACATAGATCAGAAGGGCCACATAGTAGGACATAAGATATGTGAGACTGTGATCAATGTGGACCGTAGAATGTCATATACAAGTGTGTCTGCAATTGTCGAGGATCACGATCCAGGGGAGACCAGAAAATATGAGGAGCTTGTGCCTATGTTCGAGATGATGCTTCATGTGTCGGATCTTCTCAGAGCTAACAGAAGAAAGCGAGGCTCAATAGATTTTGATTTTGACGAATCGAAGATCAAGATAGACTCCGACGGCAAAGTTGTATCAATAGTCGTGCTCGATGAAGATGGTCATCCGATAGATATAAAGCCGTATGACAGAAATGTGGCAACAAAGCTCATTGAGGATTTTATGCTTATAGCAAATGAAACTGTGGCTGAGGATTATTTCTGGCAGGATATACCATTTGAGTACAGAGTCCATGAGACACCTGATGCAGACAGGGTTGAGCAGCTGGCGCTCCTTATAAGTAATTTTGGAATGTACTTTAAGGCATCAAAGGAGAATATACATCCGAAAGAATTCCAGAAGCTGCTTGACAGGATAAAGGGTGAGCCTTATGAGAATCTTGTGAGCAGGATGGCGCTGAGGACCATGAAACAGGCGAAGTATTCAACGGAGTGCACAGGACATTTTGGACTTTCGTGTAAGTATTACTGTCATTTTACTTCTCCTATAAGGAGATATCCAGATCTGCAGATACATCGTATAATAAAGGAAAATATACATGGCAGACTTGACTCGAGGAGAATAGAACATTACAGCATGATACTTGACAGGGTGGCTGATGACAATTCGCGCAAGGAGAGAAGAGCTGAGGAAGCTGAGCGTGATGTGGAGAAGCTCAAGAAGGTGGAATATATGTCAGCTCACATTGGCGAGGTCTATGACGGATTTGTCTCAGGAGTTACAAACCGGGGAATGTTCGTGGAACTGCCGAATACGGTGGAAGGCTTTGTGAACGTGGCAGATATGCGCGACGATTATTACTATTTTTCTCAGGAAGATTATGCTATGATAGGTGAGGACACGGGCAAACAATATGCCATCGGTGATCCTATACAGATAAAGGTGAAGAATACAGACAAGATGACGAAGTCGATAGATTTCAGTATTGTATATAAAGGAGAGGATACATTTGTCAAAGGAAAGAGGAAACACTCTCATCGCAAATAACAAAAAGGCATATCACGAGTATTTTATAGAAGAGAAGTTTGAGGCCGGAATAGAGCTTGTGGGAACCGAGGTAAAGTCCATAAGACAGGGACACTGCAGTATCAAGGAAGCATTTGTCGGAATAGACCACGGCGAGGTGTATGTGTACAGAATGAATATCAACCCATATGAGAGGGGGAATATATTCAATAAAGATCCGCTCAGGACGAGAAAGTTGCTGCTCCACAGGTACGAGATCAACAAGCTCATTGGACAGCAGAAGGTGAAGGGTTATACCATTATGCCGCTCAAGGTATATATCAGAGATGGACTTGTCAAGATGGAGATAGGTCTGGCAAGAGGTAAGAAGCTCTACGACAAACGTGAGGATATCGCCAAGAAGGATATGAAGCGCGAGATGGAGAGAGATCTCAAGAGCAGGAGCAAGGACTTCTGATCGTGAGCGTTTGTGGAATTTCTGTGAAATCAAACTTATTATTGGAATTATAATGCAGCTTGTGTTATACTAGCAAGGTGTTGAATAAGATAAGCTGGTTCAGATATAATGTGTGTATCGGAATCAAATAAACGATAGTCTGGAGAAGGGCGTTATGAGTCAGAGTAAAGTAGATAAGAAGAATTGTTTCTTTCGGCATGATCGGAGCTTCGTTGTCGGGAGTTACTTTTGTCTCTGT
>ENA-OPYE01001801-OPYE01001801.1-human-gut-metagenome-genome-assembly--contig:-NODE-1801-length-10398-cov-10.819491_pt1 | contig 10398 bp, 7 predicted proteins | sample MGYA00241063_ERZ501442 | MGnify/ENA primary metagenome ERZ501442 (study PRJEB25962, sample SAMEA1967055) | human gut metagenome | biome: human gut; feature: human-associated habitat; material: faeces... | reverse complement strand
CGGCGGTTACGGCTACACCCGTGACTACCCCATCGAGCGCATGATGCGTGATGCCAAGATCACTGAGATCTACGAGGGCACCAGCGAAGTGCAGATGATGGTCATTTCCGGCGCGCTGCTGAAGTAAGGGAGGCAAGAGTTACAATGAAAGCAATTGTTTGTGTAAAGCAGGTTCCTGATACCTCCGGCAAGGTGTCCGTCAAGCCCGATGGCACTCTGGACCGTGCTTCGATGGCTACCATCACCAACCCTGATGACCTGAACGCTCTGGAGGCTGCTCTGAAGCTCAAGGACGCTACCGGCTGCGAAGTCGTTGTTGTTACCATGGGTCCCCCGCCGGCAGAAGGCATGCTGCGTGAGCTGCTGGCCCGCGGTGCAGATAAGGCTGTTCTGGTCTCCGGCCGTGAGTTCGGCGGCTCCGATACCTTTGCAACCAGCCAGATCCTGGCTGCTGCTGTCAACAAGATCGGCGTTGGCCCCGAGGACGTTGTGTTCTGCGGCCGTCAGGCAATCGATGGCGATACCGCTCAGGTCGGTCCTCAGATCGCTGAGAAGCTGCACCTGCCTCAGGTCACCTATGTGGCTGACATCCAGAAGGATGGCAACACCCTGACCGTGAAGCGTATGCTGGAGGACGGCTACATGATGGTCAAGGTACAGACTCCCTGCCTGCTGACCTGCATCAAGGAGCTGAACCAGCCCCGTTACATGAGCGTGAACGGCATCTTCACCTGCTACGACAAGCCGATGGAAGTGTTCGATTACAACGCACTGAAGGACGATCCGCTGATCGAGGTTGATACCATCGGTCTGAAGGGTTCTCCGACGAACGTCTTTAAGTCCTTCACTCCTCCGCAGAAGGGCGCAGGCACCATGCTGAAGGGCGACGATACTGCCGCACAGCTGGCTGGTATCCTGGCCAAGAAGCACCTGATCTGATGAAAGGAGCATAGGATTACAATGGCTGATTTTAACGAATACAAGGGCGTATGGGTCTTCTGCGAGCAGCGCCAGGGCGCATTGATGCCCACTGATTTCGAGCTGGTGAGCGAGGCCCGCAAGCTGGCTGATGAGCTGGGCTGCGAGGTCACCGGTCTGCTGCTGGGCGACAACGTGGAAGGCATTGCCAAGGAGCTGGGCGGCTATGGTGCCGATAAGGTCATGGTCTGCGACAGCCCCCTGCTGAAGGATTACACCACCGATGCATACGCTAAGGTCGTGTGCGACATGGTCAACGAGTATAAGCCCGAAGTCCTGCTGATCGGTGCAACCAACATCGGCCGCGATCTGGGCCCCCGCTGCGCAGCTCGTCTGCACACCGGCCTGACCGCTGATGCTACCCATCTGGACATCGACACTGCAAAGTACATCGATTTCCTGAAGGAGAGCTCCACCATCGACCTGTCCAAGCAGAAGTTCGATATGGAAGACCGCAACCTGAAGATGACCCGTCCTGCATTCGGCGGCCATCTGATGGCTACCATCATCTGCCCCCGCTTCCGTCCGCAGATGTCCACCGTGCGTCCCGGCGTTATGAAGAAGGCTCCCTTCGATCAGGCCAAGGCTGATGCCTGCCAGATCGTGAAGCCCGCATTCGCTCTGGCTGCTGAGGACATCAAGACCGAGGTCCTGAGCGTTGAGAAGGCCGCTGAGAAGCTGGTCGATCTGATCGGCGCAGACGTGATCGTCTCTGTCGGCCGCGGCATCAGCAAGGATGTCCAGAAGGGCATTGAGCTGGCTGAGCAGCTGGCAGCTGCTCTGGGCGGCGGCGTTGTGGGTGCTTCCCGTGCCGTCACCGATGCAGGCTGGATGACTGCTGACCATCAGGTTGGTCAGACCGGCAAGACCGTGCACCCCAAGATCTATGTTGCTCTGGGCATTTCCGGCGCTATCCAGCACACTGCTGGTATGCAGGACTCCGAGTGCATCATCGCTGTCAACAAGAATGAGGGCGCACCCATCTTCGGCGTGGCTGACTACGGCATCGTGGGCGATCTGTTCAAGGTCGTGCCCGAGCTGATCAAGCAGATCGAGGCAGCAAAGGCTGCTCAGTGATCGACTGACGCGAGATCTTTTTATAGCATAGCCTGAATTGTGGGAGGGCGGCTCTTCGGAGCCGCTCTTCTTTTTATATAAGGAATACGGCACAGCACAGATGGCCCTGAAAAGGCTGCCTGTGCTGTTTTTTGTTGCAGAAAGTACAGCCAAAGGCCGGCTGCAGCCCAGAAAAGGGCTGCGGGAGGGGAGTGGAACGGAAAAGCGCACACAAAAGTCTGTTACACTTTGAAATATGCATATAAATAAATAAACATACAGAAAAATGCATGAAAAACATTGCAGAAAAGGTGTAGAAAAATAAAATGCAACACGTTAAGTGTGACGAAACAATCCTGAAAACGGTGAAGTGCAACACAGACGTAACAAATTTACGGTATCTTGGATGAACCTGTTGCGCTTGTGAAACGTTTTCGGAACGGGAAATTTTGATTTTTTTGCATTTTCTCTCAAAAAATCGACAGAAACCCCTTGACGATGAGATACTATTGTGATACTTTTGTTGCACAAAAGCAACACATTTGAAACGGAAGAGTTGCAAATGTGTTGCAGTACGCATTCACATGAATGCAAAAAAGCTTTTATATACAAAAGCTTACGGAGGATGTCTTATGAAACTCGAGATGCGCACCCTGAAGAATATCGCAGCAGCAGCTATGACTCTGGCTGTGGTTTTTGGTGCTGCATCTCTCAAGCCCGTTACTGCAAACGCAGCTGAGGCTTCGGTTTCTGCCTCCATCGAAGAAGAAAATTCCTACATCAGCTTTCAGGACGAAGCTTATCAGAACGAGTTCCTGCGCCGCGTAAACAACGAGCGCGTAAAGGCTGGCCTGAAGCCCGTTCAGCTGGGCGACAGCAGCCACAATAGTGCCGCTCAGGAGCGCGCTAAGGAACTGGCCTCTTCTTATTCCTACGTTCGTCCCAATGGCCAGCGCGATTTTACCATCTTCGCCGAGAATGGTATCAACGATGCGTCCGTTGGCGAAAACTACATAGCTGGCGTTTCTACCCCCGATGCAGCGGTGGATCAGTGGATGAACATTGATTTCGCACGTGAGCGCATGCTGAATGCGGATGTGACCACCATGAGTGTGGGCCACTACGAAGGCGGCGTTTACAACAACTACTGGGTGCTGATCTTCTCTTGCCCCGAAAACTCTTACACCAGCAACTACCGTCAGGAAGTTCTGAATCTGGTCAATGCCGAGCGTGCAAAGTACGGCCTGCAGCCCCTGGTCATGGGCGATGCAAAGCTCACCGCAGCTGCTCAGCAGCGCGCCGAAGAGATCGCAACCGTCAATTCTCACGTTCGTCCCAATGGTACCAAGTGGTACACTGTTCTCAGCGAGTACGGCGTGACGGATGCCGCTGCTGGCGAGAATGCCGCATGGGGCAGCGTTTCTCCTGAAGAAGTCGTGAATGCCTGGATGAACTCCGAAGGCCATCGCGCAAACATTCTGGATCCCGAAGCTCGTGCAATGGGTGTTGGCTACTACTACAACAGCTCCAGCACTTGGGGCCATCAGTGGATCCAGCTCTTTACGAAGTGATCATCTGCTTTCTTCTAACAAAAGATCGGCTGAGCTGCAAGGCTTAGCCGATTTTTTGTTGCGCTTTTTTCTGGCAGAGGACATGCGGGCAGCAGTACAGGGAGCTGGCCTTGACACAAAAACGTATGCGGCAGTGGTTGCACAACGGACGATTTATGTTATACTTGTTTTGAATAACATGCAGGAGGAACCACAGTGGAGGATTACCGCACCATCCATGGCACGGCCACAGGAGAATACGAAGAAAAGAAGAGCCGCTTCATTGCGGCGCTGTCATTTGCGGACAGCGAAGAAGCTGCCGTTGCATTTCTGGAACAGGTGCGTGCGGCCAACCGCACCGCCCGCCACAATGTGTATGCCTACCGCCTGCGGGAAGGCAACCGGGAACGCTATTCAGATGATGGTGAACCGGCCAAGACGGCGGGCACACCAGCGCTGGAGGTGCTGCAGCACAGCGGCCTGACGGATCTGATCGTGGTGGTGACCCGTTACTTTGGCGGTGTGCTGCTGGGCACCGGCGGCTTGGTGCGTGCATACACCACGGCTACGGCCCGTGCACTGAAAAATGCCGAGGTGGTCACGGTGCGCAGCGTGGTGGAGCTGAGCGTGACGGTGGATTACTCCCTTTATGAGCGTGCATCGCTGCTGATCGATGCGGCGGGAGCAAAACAGGCCGCGCCGCAGTTCACGGATCGCGTGACCCTGTGCTGGCAGATGCCGGAACACACCGAAGGCCCGCTGCTGGAACAGCTGCGGGAGCTGACGCGCGGCAGCGCGCAGGTGACGGTATCCGACCCGTTCTACGCACCGTTCTGAACCCGGCAGCGGCAAAAATAAAAAAGCAAGCATTATTTTGCGAACCGACAGGCTTTTTCCCCCTTCGACAAAGCGGGTGTGCTACAATTGCCGCAGACGCAGCAATTGGGATCGGCTGTGCCGAAACAGAGAGGGGGAATGGCGACAAAAAGGGAGGGCGACTTTGTATGGATGTACGTCAGCGCACAGAAGAGATCGAACATATGACCTTCGCGCCGTGGGCTACCTTCAGCGACCAGAGCCGCGGCCGCATGCTGCCGGAAGAGCAGGACCCGATCCGGCCGGTGTTCCAGCGTGACCGTGACCGGGTGCTGCACTGCAAGGCGTTCCGACGGCTCAAACAAAAGACGCAGGTGTTCCTCTCGCCGGAGGGAGACCTGTACCGCACCCGACTGACCCATACGCTGGAGGTCTCGCAGATCGCGCGGACCATTGCCCGCGCCCTGCGGCTGAACGAAGATCTGACCGAAGCGATCAGCCTTGCCCATGATCTGGGCCACACGCCGTTTGGCCATGCCGGGGAGCGCGCGCTGAATGAGCTGTGCCCGGACGGCTTCAAGCACTACATGCAGAGCCTGCGTGTGGTGGACAAGCTGGAAAAGGACGGCCGGGGCCTGAACCTGACGTGGGAGGTGCGCAACGGCATCGTGACCCATACAAAGGGCACCTGGGCGGCAACGCCGGAAGGGCGCATCGTGCGCATGGCGGATCAGATCGCCTATGTGAACCACGACATTGAGGACGCGGTGCGCGCCGGTGTGCTGGACCCAGCCACCCTGCCGAAAGAATGCACCGCCGTGCTGGGCCAGACAAAATCTGCCCGCATCACCACCATGATCAACAGTATCCTTGCCAACAGCGATGGGGATGTGAAGGTGGGCGCAGAGGAAAACGAAGCCTTCCTTGCGCTGCGGGATTTCATGTACGCCACCGTGTATGTGGACAAGACCGCCAAGCGGGAAGAGCAGAAGGTGGACAAGGTGATCGGGGAACTGTACGATTACTACCTGAACCATGTGGACCGGATGTCCAACTTCTACATCCAGCTGGCTTATCAGGAGGGCAGAGAACGTGCAGTGACTGATTACATCAGTGGCATGAGCGATGAATTTGCCATCCGTACTTTTGAGGAATTGTTTGTGCCCCGGAAGTGGCATGTCCTATAAATCCGAAAGGTCGTTTGAAAGATCCATGATCCCACACGAATACATTGAAGAACTGACCCGCCGCACCGACATTGTGGAGCTGGTGGGCAGCTATGTGCAGCTCAAGCGCAAGGGACGTTTGTATGGCGGCCTGTGCCCCTTCCACAGCGAAAAAACGCCCTCATTCTACGTCTACCCGGACACCCAGAGCTTTTACTGCTTTGGCTGCGGCGCAGGCGGCGATGCCATTACCTTTACGAAAAAGATCAACAGCATCGATTACCCGGAGGCCGTTAAGCTGCTGGCAGCGCGGGCCGGTATGCCGGAGCCGCAGGAGGACGACAAAACAGGCCGGATGCGCAGCCGCATCCTCTCCATGAACAAGGAGGCGGCACGGTTTTTCCATGCCTGTCTTAACTCCACTGTGGAGGAGGCCCGGCAGGCCCGTGCCTACTGGCGGCGGCGCGGTCTGGACGACAAGACGATCGTCCGGTTCGGGCTGGGCTATGCGCCCAACGACGGACAGGCGCTGTATCAGTTCCTGCGCGATAAGGGCTACAATCAGCAGGAGCTGGATGCCAGCGGCCTGTTCAAGCGCAGTGCGTCCGGCCGCATCTACTGCCTGTTCTGGAAGCGGGTGATGACCCCCATCTTTGACCTGCGCGGCAACATCATTGCGTTTGGTGGGCGCGTGCTGGACGATTCCAAACCGAAATATGTCAACAGCCCGGAAACGCTGGTGTACCACAAATCAGAGACGGTGTTTGCGCTGCAGATCGCAAAGCGCAGCGCGGTGCGCCGGTTCGTGCTGTGCGAGGGCTACATGGACGTGATCAGTATGCATCAGGCAGGCATCGACACAGCAGTGTGCGCCTGCGGCACGGCCCTGACCCCGGAGCAGGTGCGGCTCATCAGCGAGTATGCTGACGAGGTGATCCTGAGCTACGATTCGGACGAAGCAGGCCAGAAGGCCACGCTGCGCTCGCTGGAACTGTTCCGCAACAGCCCGGTAAAGGTGGGCGTGCTGCAGATCCCCGGTGCAAAGGACCCGGACGAGTACATCAAAAAGTATGGCGCAGAGCGATTCAAGGCCCTGCTGGACGGTGTGGGCAATGCACTGGACTTCCGGCTGGGCCGTCTGCGCAGCCAGTACGATCTGGCACAGGATGCCCAGCGGCTGGAATACGTGAAGGAAGCTGTGAATATGCTGGCAGAGCGCTCCAACCCTACCGAGCAGGAAGTGTATGCGGGGCGTCTGGCTGAGGAGACCAACATCTCCAAAACAGCTATCATGACCCAGCTGGAGACCGCCGTGAAGAGGGCGGGCAGCAAGCACCGCTGGGAGAAAAAGCAGCAGGCGCTCAAGTCCGGTGAGATGAATCAGATCAACGTGCCGTACAGTGCGGGCGGCAGTCAGGCGCTGGGCATTGCCAGCGCACAGCAGCGGCTGCTGGCGCCGCACTATATCGATCTGGTGCAGGGGCAGCTGACCGCAGAACAGTTCGTGCTGCCGCAGCAGAAGGAGCTGTTTGAAGCTATGCTGCGCTGCCGACAGGAGGGCATTGAGATCAGCCTGACCACGCTGCGCGCTTTTGTAAGCGAAGAAGCGCTGAATGAACTGAGCCATCTTGCGGCACAATACAGCGATGTGAATTGTACGCCGGATGATATCCGGCTGTATCTGGACCGCATTGCCCGGGGGATGCCCATGGCAGGCAAGGCGGCGCATATGTCCAATGAGGAACTGAGTGATTACCTCCAGTCGATGCGCGAAAAGAAGCAGGGAAATGTGCCTGTAGAAGAATGATCCCCCGCTTTCCCCTCCGGCTGGAGCAGGAGAGGAAAGGAGCAGGAACCATGCAGAAATTGTCGCAAACGGAGGAATTGGCCAGAACATTGGCCGCGCGGGCACGCCACCATGCCCTGACACCGGAGCAGATCAGCCGTGCCATGGACGAACAGGATTACGATGTGGCGCAGCTGGACGAGCTGTATACGGCACTGGAGGACCGCGGCGTGCACCTGACCGAAGAGGAAGCGGACCTGCCTGCGTTGGATGAAACGCAGATCGGCAGGCTGGAACATGAGCTTTCGGCAGAGGGTGTGGCGCTGGACGACCCGGTAAAGGCCTATTTGAAGGAGATCGGCCGGGTGCCGCTTCTGACGGCAGAACAGGAAACGGAGCTTGCCCGCGCCGCGCAGGCCGGGGACGAGGATGCCCGGCGGAAGCTCAGCGAAGCGAACCTGCGGCTGGTGGTGTCGGTGGCAAAGCGCTATGCAGGGCGGGGCCTGCCGTTTCTGGATCTCATTCAGGAAGGCAATCTCGGTCTGATGAAGGCGGCGGAAAAGTTTGAGCCGGAGCGCGGCTTCAAATTTTCCACCTATGCCACGTGGTGGATCCGTCAGTCCATCACCCGCGCCATTGCGGATCAGGGGAGGACCATCCGCATCCCGGTGCACCTTGTGGAGAGCATCAACAGGGTCAAAAAGACGACGGGTGACCTGCTGCGGAAAAATGGCCGGGAGCCTACCGCGGAAGAGATCGCTGTTCAGCTGGACATGGAGCCGGACCGTGTGCGGGAATTGCTGCAGCTGGCACAGGACCCCATCAGCTTGGAAACGCCGGTGGGCGAGGAAGAGGATGCCCACCTTGAAGATTTTATTCAGGACGAGGATGCAGGCGTCCCGGTGGATGAAGCCGGGCGGCAGCTGCTGCGGCGGGAACTGTTCAGTGTGCTCAAAAGCCTGACACCGAGGGAAGAGCGGGTGATCGCACTGCGCTTCGGGCTGGAGGATGGCCGGGCGCACACGCTGGAAGAGCTGGGTAAGGAGTTCAATGTGACCCGGGAGCGGGTGCGGCAGATCGAAGCCAAGGCCCTGCGCAAGCTGCGGCATCCCAGCCGTGCAAAACGCCTGCGGGATTATCTGGATGAGTGAACGATTATAATTGCCGCCGCTTGCGCTCTGGCAATCTTAGAGGAAACATTATTTTTATATTTGCAGCTCAGAAAAGCCTGCGAGCTTTTCTGAGCTGCTTTTTCACAAAAAAGGGCCGCAAGGGAAAACGGGCATATCCGACTGTAAAAGTAATACGCCAAAACACAAGGGCAAAGATAGACAAATTGCACAAGGGGATTATGAACAGGAACGTGCAAAATAAAAAAATCAAGCCCTAAAACAGCAAAACACAACACGCTGCCGGGCGTGCGAAAATGAAAGAAAAAATAAATTTGTTTTGGCAAAAATCTGAAAAATGGCTTGACAGCAAGGCTTTTAGGGTGTATACTGCATTAGTATCACATAATGGACTAGTGCGCCAAAAAGGGGAATACGCAGGCGGCGGCTGGACGGGTCAAACCGAAAAGTTTGTGAAAAACGCCGAAAGGTTCCCTTCGACGCGGGTCGAATTATGTGTGTCTGCTCAAATTTGACCCGTGTATACGACATCCCGTAGAGTATAAAAGTAAGGAGTGGTTGATTTTATGATGAAAGTCAAGCCCGTAAAGCTCGGCAAAACCGAGCGCATGAGCTTCTCCCACATCGACGAAGTCATCAGTATGCCGAACCTGATCGAGGTCCAGAAGAACTCTTATCAGTGGTTCCTGGACGAGGGCCTGAAAGAGGTCTTCCACGATATCGGCACCATTGAGGACTACACCGGCAATCTGGCACTGAGCTTTGTGGACTTCCGCCTGGATAAGGAGCCGAAGTACAGCATCAAGGAGTGCAAGGAGCGCGACGTGACCTATGCAGCACCCCTGCGCGTCACCGCCCGTCTGCTGAACAAGGAGACCGGCGAAGTGAAGGATCAGGAGATCTTCATGGGCGATTTCCCGCTGATGACCGATGCCGGCACCTTTGTGATCAACGGTGCAGAGCGTGCGATCGTCAGCCAGCTGGTGCGTTCTCCTGGCGTGTTCTACGGCGATGCCAAGGATAAGGTGGGCAACGACCTGTACAGCGCTACCATGAACCCCAACCGCGGTGCATGGCTGGAGTACGAGACCGATGCTTCCGATGTGTTCTATGTCCGTATCGATAAGAACCGCAAGCTGCCTGTCACCGTGCTGTGCCGTGCACTGGGCCTGTCCACCAACGAGGACATCCTGAACTTCTTTGGCGACGATGAGCGCATCCTCGCTACTCTGGAAAAGGATACCACCAAGAATCAGGAAGAGGGCCTGCTGGAAGTTTACCGCAAGCTGCGCCCCGGCGAGCCTCCCACGGTGGAGTCTGCTACCAGCCAGATCAACATGCTGTTCTTCGACCCGCGCCGTTATGACCTGTCTCGTTTCGGCCGTTATAAGATGAACAAGAAGCTGTCTCTGGCCCGCCGCATCACCGGTCAGGTGGCTGCTGAGAATGTGGTCGCTCCGCTGACCGGCGAGATCCTGATCGAGGCCGGTGCCAAGATCACCCGCGAGCTGGCTGAGAAGGCTGACAATGCCGGTGTGAATCTGGTCGTGCTGAAGCTCGACGATCCCATGAAGGAAGAGAGCCGGAAGATCAAGGTCATCACCAATGGCTGTGTGGATGCACAGGGCTTCTTCTCCTTCGACGTGAAGGAGTGCGGCATCAACGAGCGCTGCTCCTTCGATGAGATCAAGAAGATCCTCGACACCACCTCTGATGTGGAAGAGCAGAAGGAGATGCTGCGCCGCAACCACGACCAGCTGATCGGCCGCACCGTTACGGTCGCCGATATTCTGGCTTCCATCAACTACCTGAACGGTCTGGGCCACAATATTGGCACCACCGATGATATCGACCATCTGGGCAACCGCCGCATCCGCAGCGTGGGTGAGCTGCTGCAGAACCAGTTCCGCATCGGC
>ENA-OPYE01001779-OPYE01001779.1-human-gut-metagenome-genome-assembly--contig:-NODE-1779-length-10506-cov-3.898479_pt1 | contig 10506 bp, 9 predicted proteins | sample MGYA00241063_ERZ501442 | MGnify/ENA primary metagenome ERZ501442 (study PRJEB25962, sample SAMEA1967055) | human gut metagenome | biome: human gut; feature: human-associated habitat; material: faeces... | reverse complement strand
CCGTACTGTAGACGATGCACAGGCAATTTTTGAAAGCTTGAACTCTACCGGTAAGGAACTTTCAGAATCTGATTTGATTCGTAACTATGTTTTGATGGGATTAGAGCCATCAGAGCAAACTTATGTATATGAGCATCTCTGGCGGCCTATGGAACAACTGTTTATTTATGAAACGCAAGGATCTGTAATGGATGCTTTTTTCCGCCATTATTTGACCATGAAGCTTTCTCGTATTCCAAAGCAAGGGCGTGTATATGAAGAGTTCAAGTTGTATCATTTGAACTGCGAATTTGGAAGTATTAGAGAACTATGTCAAGATTTGCTGGACTACGCAAAATATTACACTAACATCGTATTTAAGCGAAATTTTGACACGGATTTAAAGAAGTTCTATGAAGATATTATTGATTTGAGAATGGAAGTATCTTATCCGTTCTTACTAAAAATTCATCATGACTGTACTGAAGAACTGATAACATCAGATGAATTGAAGGAAATTCTGAAGCTTTGTATTAGCTATGTCCTGAGACGTGCAATTTGCGAAATTCCGACTAATTCGATGAACAAGACCTTTGCAACGTTGAAGAATTATATTAAACCAGACGATTACCTGAATTCTGTTAAGGCATTCTTTGTAATGCAGGATACTTATAAAGAATTCCCGGATAACGATAAGTTTGAAGGTGCATTCGTAAACCGTGATATTTATAATATGCGTGCTAGAAATTATATCCTAAGTCGATTGGAAAACTTTGAAAACAAGGCTCCAATTACTATAGAAAATTACACCATTGAGCATATTATGCCGCAAAACAAAAACCTTTCTTTGGAGTGGCAAACTGATCTTGGCCCTGAGTGGCAGGAGGTCCAGAAAAAATATTTACATACAATTGGCAATCTTACTTTGACTGCATATAATTCCGAGATGAGTGACAGGTCTTTCTTGGATAAGATGGATATGCCGGGTGGATTTAAGGAAAGTGCACTTAGGCTTAATAAATATGTGGTTTTGCAGAATGAATGGAATGAGAAAAACATCCAAGAGAGAGCAAATGAATTAGCAAAGAAAGCAGAAGCTATTTGGCCATATCCAACTTTAACAGCAGCAGAATTAGCACCATATCAAACGGAAGAAAAAACAGTGCAGAAGTATTCCTTAGAATCGTATGATGTTAATGCTTTTACAAGAATGCTGTTTGAGTCTTTGGATAAGCGTATTATGAACTTATCTCCAGCGGTGAAGAAAGAATATAAAAAGTTGTATGTTGCTTATAAGCTGGATACTAATTTTGTTGATATTGTCTTCCAGAAACAAAGATTGCGTATTTCGATTAATATGAAGTTTTCAGAGATTAATGATCCTAACGGTATCTGCAAGGATATCACAGGTTTAGGTCGTTGGGGAAATGGTGATGTAGAATTGTTTATGGAGCATCAGGATGAATTAGATCAAATCATGGAAATTGTGAAGCAATCCTATGCTGCACAGGCAGAATAATGATCTGGGAACGTTAAAGGAGGCATCCTATTTGAAAAAGAAAAAAGATGAAATAACCATCCGTTCCAGTGCAGCAGAATATTTAACCTATGTTGCCTCTATCGGTGGTCAGCAGGACAGTATTGAGATGCGCTATGAGGATGAGAATATATGGCTGACACAGAAGATGATGGCCACATTGTATAATGTGGATGTTCGTACAATCAATGAGCATATTAAGAAGATTTATTCCGACTCAGAGCTTGAGGAAGATTCAACTATCCGGAATTTCCGGATAGTTCAAACGGAAGGTTCCCGTCAGGTGACTCGTGATACAAAGCATTATAATCTTCAAATGATTATTGCGGTCGGATTCAAGGTTAATAATGAGCGAGCGGTGCAGTTCCGCAAGTGGGCCAATGGTATCGTGAAAGACTACACTATTAAAGGCTGGGTCATGGATGACGAACGCCTGAAAAATGGTGGCTCTGTGCTTACAGTAGAATACTTTGACCGCCTGCTTGAGCAGATTCGTGAGATCCGTCTCTCTGAGCGGAGATTTTATCAGAAAATAACGGACATCTATGCTACAGCTCTTGATTATGACCGAACAGCAAAAACAACAAAGCAGTTCTTTGCAAAGGTTCAAAACAAGATGCATTATGCAGTTCACGGACATACAGCAGCAGAGTTGATTTATGAGCGGGCTGATGCAGATAAGCCACACATGGGATTAACTACTTGGGCAGCAGCGCCGGAAGGCAAGATTGTAAAAAGTGATGTGAGTGTTGCGAAGAATTATCTTTCAGAGAAGGAAATGCGTTCATTAGAGCGTATTGTATCTGCTTATCTGGATTTGGCAGAGGATCGGGCGGAACGTCATATTCCAATGACGATGGAGGATTGGGCAAAGCGTTTGGATTTATTCTTGATGGCCGACGACAGAGATGTTCTTCAGGATGCAGGCAAAATCACTGCTGAGATTGCCAAGGCAAAAGCTGAAACTGAATTTGAAAAATATCGTGTTATTCAGGATAGGCTGTTCATGTCTGATTTTGATAAGTACATGTTGGAATTGGAAGAGAATGCGAAGAAGTAGCATGAAACCAGTGATGATGTGGATGGGTTCGGATGAGTAACTTCCAGACACAAATCGGTAATTCATAGAGTGCTGTCTTTTCATGTGAAGACCGTCTGCTTGCTAAGCAAGAAACCTTGAGTTTATGCGGTATTTAGGTGGTTCTGACGGATAATGTGTACGCAAATAGTTGTACCCATTGTTGTGAAATGAGTTCGAAGTTGGAGAAAATAGAATTATATGAGGAAAAAAGACAAATTTCCATTCGCTATGACCAGGAAAGCATTGGTTGTGTATATTGTTTTTACAGTCCTTATGGGACTATTTCTGTTTTTTGTCATAGGAGATATGGTTGGAAAATGTGCGGCATGCATTGTTTGTCCGATGCTCATTGCATATTTGCTCTATGCGTATTGCAAGGAAAGTAAAGCAGATACGAAAGCTCGTGAGATGAAAGCACAATATATGAATGGCAGTTATTTTGAAAGCCCTGAGTGGCATGAGAAATATGTAGCCTATCTCAATGAGCACACATTTGAGAAAACTAAATATCAAAGCATGAAACTGGATTTATTAAAAAGATTTCAAAGACGGGAATATCTTGTCAAAATGATATTGCCATTGTTCCTAATGTTTTGTACCTTGTGTCTTATTCCTTTAGGGCGTTATTATATGGCTATCATAGGATTTTGCCTATTCGGATTCTTGTTTTGGCTAGAGTTTTCACTGTATATAGGAATGCCGGTACGGAAGTGGCTGAAGGGCGATATTGATTATGAGGGACTTGAAGCGTCATATTTAAAAAGTCAGATGCTTTTCTATAAAACAAATGCATTAGCATTTGAAACTACACATTTACACGGGTTCACAGAGAAAAAAATATATGCAATAGATTATCGGTTGGTCGAGGGAATATCAAGAAAAATAGTACGCCTTAAGAAGTACGAGGAGGGAATTTATAATACGGAGGAGTATCAGCATTTTGCAGTTATTCATGTCAGACTGCCAAGAAGCGGAAATATTTACGATGTTGAGATCGAATTAAATGAGTTTCAGGTTCAAATGGCAATTGATAAGTTATCCACTTGCAAAATTGGTGAAGATTTGATAGGAAATCTTTCTGTAAACGAGCATAAAGAAAATGAATAAAAAAAGAAACGAGTGAGCCGCTTGAGTAAAAACTGTACGGTTGTAAAACTCATTTTCTAGATACATTTTATAACAGAATTAGATGATTTGTCAATCCGAGTATTTGAAAACTTGTCCGCCGGAATATCGGATGTTCCGCGCAAATGCACAGATGGAAGAGAAATCCGCAGACTACCAACAAAAGAAGATTTGGAATAATTAGGAACAAAGTTATGACGAAATATTATTTGACAAAAATTATTTATAATGGATTAACTTATTTTTTTATATGGTATAGCAACGATGAAGATGGTTTCTTGCTTTTTAATCAACGGCTGTTAGTTTTTTCTAGTGTCGAAGAAGCAAATATATTTGCGGATAAGGAACATATTATTTTTGAAAAAGGAATAACAGTCTTTTATCTATCTAAAATTACCGAGTTAATAGATAATGTAGAAATATCGCAAAATTGTCAAAGTTTAATAGATACATGGCATTTATTTAGTGATTTATCAAAATCACTAAATGAAGAATTTGTAGGAGATTATAATGATGAAGAAATTGTTGATATTTATAATAAGTTATTCTATGGAAGTAATTTGAAACTTCTAAAAAATGAAGAATATCATCCTAGTTTTAATGTTGATGAAAAAAATAAATGTTTGGAGATTTTTCAAAGTGGGTTATCAATACTAAACAAATATCTTAATTATGATTTTCGTAAATAAAGATATTATTTTGTTAAATAAAGAATATTGTGGTGACGTAGCTTTTGTCATGAAGAAGAGTCCCTCTGAAAATGAGAGATACGTTACAACCTGTACCTGTGGCACACCGAGACGCAAGCGGATGTATCAAGTGGAGAAAATCGCGCTTGTGGATTTATTTCCGTGGACGGAACACACAGAGACGGTTGTCTTGCTTTCCAAGGGAGAAATCGACTCGAAGAAGGTTCGTGTGGAGTTCTCACTGGAGGATATGGATATGTCCGGGTTCCAGAAGGGGGCGACCTACGAGCAGATCAAGGCGTATGTGTTGGAGCATACTGGCTTGAAGGTGTCTTCCCTCTACATCTCGCAAATAAAGCGCAAGTGCGGGCTGGATGTGGGGCAAAATTATAATCTGTCAAAGAAGGAAGATGCTAAAGTGCCAAAATGTCCGCCGGAGAAGGAAGCGGCGATCAGGGATGCGTTGAAATATTTTCAGATGATTTAAGAGTCTATTGAGCAAAAAAGCAGTAAATCAATTTCAGATTTACTGCTTTTGCTGGCCGGGCCGGTGAGCTACGAGCATTCATGACTTTTTGATAACTTGTTCCATACTGATATATTAAGCGGAAAGTTGTGGCCCTGTATTTTCAGAGGGAAACGAATGCTCCTTGAATATATCCCACAAAATATGCCATCGCTATACTCAGTGCAATGCAACATATACATAGTATTTCAGCAATTACCTTTTTTTCGATTATTTCATTTATGGACTTTCCGTAATCAATAGTAGACCATACCATTGAAAGCAAAAATAGAATTGAAATCCATTGAGTATGAAATGATAGTCCCATGCTAACAAATACATAGTTTGAGATGATGTAAAAAGCGCTTCTGACTACAACTTCTGTCACTTTTACAATCCGATTTCTCATAGAATTCTCCCTCTCTGATAATACTGTGGGCGGCAGCACTCCTTGCTGTCGCCCCTTGATTGCCTATCTGCAAAGGCGGGCGGGGCTGTCAACGGCGGCGCTTGCGCCGTTCATCTTGACCGTTGACTGGCTCGGCTGGCTTTGCTATTCCGTGATCTCTTTCAGTTATTGTCAAAGGAAATGTAGATAGTTAGACTATTGGGTATGTAGCTGATACTTAACCACTTTTCGTCGTTTGATAAAAGTGTCCCGATAGAAACATAGTTTTCTCCCTCGATTTCCTCTGACACATTTTCAATTACGGAAAAGCCTTCTTGGTTCAAAAGCTCCATATACTCGTTATAGTCGTTTTCGCTAATACCGGTAAGGTTGATATTACAATTCTCATGTTCTGTATCAAGTGTAGCCCATGCAACCGTACCAGGCGCAACAGGAAGCCCCTCTGTGTACTCATTCTCAGGCCAAACACCCTCGTCCAATTTTGTAACACTATTAGATTGCGTATTGTTCTCATTGCTTGTCGGTGTAGATGAGGTATTTTGATTAGAACACGCAGCCAAAAAAATCATAATCATGATTGTGAATACAGAAATATATTTCTTCATTGGTTACCTCCTGTTTTTGTGTATGGTTCGGATAATTAACAAAAGAGCAATAGCTGTTGCTGCAAACCCAATAGCCAAAAGGATTTGCGAAATATCAAAGGCAAACGCGCCCTCAATCTGTATATTTGTTGTCGCGTCGGCTTGTCCGATTGCTCCTTCTGGTACTTTTCCTGATTGTGTAACAGCATATACCGAAAAGGCAGCAGCCGCGATAACAAGCGCAGCAAGAGTAGAAATGATACCGTTCCTTTTTTTCGATTTGGTGTTATCAATGCCAAACTGTTCTGCGGTGCTGTCTGCAAATTCTTTTGGCGTCCCCAAACGCTGGATAATCTGCTGCTCTGTTTCTCCATGCTCCATAGCAGACGCAAAAACTTCATTCAAGTCACGTACAACCTCTTTTTTCATTTTGCGTGGTAAAGATAGTTCCTTTTCAACCTGTTTGATATATTGTTCTTTCATTTGGATACCCTCGCTTGTTGATAACTTTCTATAAAGCCGTTTACGCAGTTTTCATAGCTTGACCAAAATAAGATTAGTTCATCAAGTACATTCCTGCCTTTATCCGTTAAAGAATAATACTTTTTTGAGCCGCCATTTGCCGCAGCCGGAGCCAATCGGCATTTGATTAGTTCTGCTTCCTGCAAACGATACAAAATGGGGTAAATGGTTCCCTCTTTCGCATATCCCAAAACAGACGCACTATTGTTCAATTCAGTTATAATTTCATATCCATAAGTTTCCTTGCGTCCGATTAGGCACAAAAGTATCATTTCCAGAGAGCCTTTTTTGAATTGCTGGACATATTTGTTATTCATATCGTCGCCTCTCTTTAGCTTTGCTATTTAGGCTCGCTAAGTAGCAACTATATTATATCTCTTCCGAAGTATCAGAGTCAATAGGCTTAACGAAAAAGTTACAAGATGTCTGTGTAAGGTAATGACAGAATAGCGGTGTGCTGGCGAACTATGCTTTATTTTGTTTTTTATCTAAATCATTCAATAGGGCGGTAGCATCCCTATTGGCAAGGGGATTCCAAAAGGGAACAGCGTTCTCCTTTGTCTGGGGTGTTCAGAGGGGATAGTGTTCCCCTTTGACCGGAAGAATCCAAAGAAACCGGCGGTTTCGTGGCACACGATTTTCCGTAGGAAAGTCTAGTGTGTTATACCTTTGTGGAGCAGATGGCAGCCGGAATTGTAGCACACCCTGAAAAGTGTGGCCACAGTTGCGGCGTTCTGGCGGGAAAGGTTGCCCCTTGCGGGGCAGCATAAGCGACAGAAAAAGGCTGGCAGGCGGTGCGAGCAAGCACTGTCTGTCAGCCGTGTCATTTGCGGAACAAAGGTATATCAAAGCCCCCGTCAGCCGCTGCTTCCCATCGTATCAGAACCACCACGGCAGCTTTCCGCGCAGGCTGTCCATCGCCTCGCCCTCCACCTTCTTTGTCCGGCTCTCGCTGAGATGGAAATGGAGCGCCGCGCCGATCAGCGGGTGCTCGATTCCATCGGTAAAGCCATAGCGGTACAGCAGATAGGTCTGCTCTCTGGCTGTCAGCTTGTCCAGCGCCGCATACAATTCTATCAGCTGCTCTTTTTGGATATAGATTTGCTCCGGCGTTTGGGTGTGAGGGTCGGCTATGGCTTCGATCCGCAGCATCCGTTCATCCTCTGAGAGAACGTCATCCAGATATACTCTCTGGAAGCCGGGGCCGTCTTTCTTATCCACCATCCGTTGCTCAAATAAACCGAGGGCGGCGCGGATGCAGTCCGTCATGGCGTTGCGGAGCGCCGGTGCTGCATAGGTCAGAAATTTCATGCCCCGTCCGGCATCAAACAAAGGGATCGCGTTCAGCAGGCCGATACTTCCCTCCTGCATCAAATCATCCAAATCAATTCCAATATCATTTTCATCCAGCCCCATGTTTCGGTATTGCTCCAGCGCAATTTTTCGGATGAATCCCAGATTCTTTTCCAGCAGAATGTCACGGGCAGCCGTATCCCCTTTCTGTGCCAGTCTGCACAGCTGCTCATTGCTCCGGGTCGGCATTTTGCTTCTCCTGCGCGTGGTCTAAGGTGGATTGGAGAAATTCCGTCAGCGCCTGACCGAACTTGTCTAATGCTTCCTTTTGCACACCGTCCATCCCCGCTGCGCTCTGGGTGACGGCGGCGGAAATCATTTCGGGCGTGATGGTCGGAGTATGAACATCCGCCCCTTTGGTGAGTTCGGTAAACATCTGCTGAGTGATGCCCTTGGTCAAGGACTGCGCTGCTGTGAAATCGTTGCCGATCTCTTTCTTCACTTCCCGCAGCGCCGCCATAAATGTGTTCTGTATCATCGTCAGGTCTGCCTGATATACGGGAACTTTCTGCCGGTTGACAGTTCTGGCCGCCTGCACCGCAGCGTCTGTTTTATTGTTTCGGCGCAGCATGGCGCTGAGAGTAGTAAGCATCTGGTTCTGTCCGGCGAAACCGGCGGCCAGCGTATCGTCAAAATATTGCTCAATCATATAGGTGACTTCTGCAAAGCGAGGGCTTTCCAAAAGGCGGTTGACGATCTCTGCATTGGCTTTTCCGGTGTACAGATTCCGCGCCGCCTGCACCGACAGGCCCAGTTCTTCAATATCAAAATTTGTCCGGTCGGGCGTGTTGACTTCCCCCAGCAGGAAATCTGTGGAGACTTCAAACACTTTCGCAATGCGGAGCAAATGTTCTGTGCTGATCTTATCAGTCTTACCGCTGACAAACCGGCTGATGGCGCTCTCGGTGCTGCCGATGCGGGTCGCCAGCTGTGCCTGGGTAATTTTATGTTCCTTCATAAGCTCCTGCATCCGCTGCCGGATATTGCCGGGCAGATAGGCTCCCTCCATGTGACGCACCTCTCTTCTGAAAACTCTCTTTATCCATTATACCTGATAAAACCAGCGCGGGCAAATGCTTTCCGCTGGCTTCGCCGCTCTGAGGTCTTGCATTTTTGCAAGATTTCAGGGCGGCGTTTTTTCATTTCTTGCACTTTTAGCGGATTTTTCGGTTTATAGGCTTTTTCCCCGTATATTCAGGCAGACGGGCAGATACCGTCAATAAATAATGGAGGACAAAGCCTATGAATTTATTTGAAACTGTAAAATCCGCTGTCACCGTGAAGCAGGCCGCCGAATACTACGGCTGTAAGGTCAACCGGGGCGATATGATCTGCTGCCCCTTCCACGATGACCGGCATCCCAGCATGAAGCTGAACAGGGATTATTTCTACTGCTTTGGCTGCGGGGCTACCGGGGATGTGATCGATTTTGTGGCGCGGCTGTTCGGCCTGAGCAGCTACGAGGCCGCAAAGAAGCTGGCCTATGACTTTGGCATCGACCCGGACAAGCCCCCGGCAGCGATGGCTTTGAAAAAGCCCTATCCGCTGGCGCAGGCTTTCCGCAACGATGAGATACACTGCCAGCGGGTGCTCTGCGATTATCTGCATCTGCTGGAACGCTGGAAGGTCGAATATGCCCCGCAATCGCCGGAGGATGAACTGGATGACCGCTTTGTGGAAGCCTGTCATATGATCGAGTATGTAAATGATTTGTTGGACGTTCTCATGTTTGCGGAACTGAAGCAGCGTGTGAAAGCGGTGGATATGCTGCTGAAGGACGGCACTATCACCGCGCTGGAGCAGCGGCTCAGACGTCTGGAAAAGGAGGTGCAGCACCGTGGCGAAGAACGAGCAATCGCGTGAGGCCAACCAGCCCATCTGGTTTGACGGCAAGAGTATCAATGAAGCCCTGTTTTGTGATGATTTTCTCGGCAGACACAAAATCATCTACACAAACGGGGCTTTTTTCACGCCTGATGGCCGCGTGACCGATGAGCTGCCACTGCGTGGAGAAATTTTTGAGGAACTGAAATGCTGTGCGGTCAGCAATATCCCCCGCAAAATCAGCAATATCGTGGAGCTGATGAAGCTGGCGGCGCTGGTAGAGGATTTCCCGCCGGAGGCTGACCGCATTCATCTGGCAAACGGCACGTTGTTTCTGGATGGCTCCTTTACGGAGGGAAAACCGGACATCGTGCGTTGCCGCCTGCCGGTGGCCTATAATCCCGATGCGCCCACGCCGACCCGCTGGCTGGCTTTTCTGGATGGGCTTCTTTACCCGGAGGACATTCCCACTTTGCAGGAATATATCGGCTACTGCCTGATCCCCAGCAACAAGGGACAGCGCATGATGGTCATTAAGGGCAATGGCGGCGAGGGTAAGAGCCAGATCGGCGCGGTGCTGTCCGCCCTGTTCGGCAGCAACATGAAGGACGGCAGCATCGGCAAAATTTCCGAGAACCGTTTTGCTCGCGCTGATCTGGAACACATTCTGCTGTGTGTCGATGATGATATGCGGATGGAGGCCCTGCGGCAGACCAACTATGTCAAATCCATCGTCACCGCACAGGGTAAAATGGATTTGGAGCGTAAAGGCAAGCAGAGCTATCAGGGATGGATGTGCGCCCGGCTGCTGGCATTCAGCAATGGCGACTTGCAGGCTCTCTTTGACCGCAGTGATGGCTTTTATCGGCGGCAGTTGGTGCTGACCGCCAAAGAGAAA
>ENA-OPYE01001769-OPYE01001769.1-human-gut-metagenome-genome-assembly--contig:-NODE-1769-length-10558-cov-2.654956_pt1 | contig 10558 bp, 9 predicted proteins | sample MGYA00241063_ERZ501442 | MGnify/ENA primary metagenome ERZ501442 (study PRJEB25962, sample SAMEA1967055) | human gut metagenome | biome: human gut; feature: human-associated habitat; material: faeces... | reverse complement strand
CCGCCGTTTCAAATGGGCGTGTTGATAGGCTGCTGTACGACGGCTTTTTTTCTTTTGCCGTCGTGCGGCAGCTTGTTCCTTTTGCGCTTATCTTAACAAGCAATCCTCACAGAAATGTCACTGACACACGCTGTTTCGACAGAATAATGGGCTGAAATCTCACGAACCTGTGAGATTTGAAAAACCGGGAGAATAATCTCCCGGTTTTCATCGCAAATATTTAATTCTGCCGCAGTCTCTCTACAACGCTTTGCTTAACATTTTGCATGAAAGTTATGACGGGGGTTGCCAAGCAGACCAGCAAAACAATAGCTGCGACAACCAACAGAGAAATTACAGGATAGTGAAAAGCTGCATAAGGAACCATTCTTCTAAAGGCTGAGTATATTGGAATATATATCGCTGTTCCCAGTGTGGCAAGCAGTAGGAAAGAAATACTCCAATAATACCCGCCTTCCCAAAGCAATACATTTCTAATTTGCTTTTTCGTCATTCCTATACTTTCAAGTGTTGCAAATTCATGTTTCCGAGTATTTACACTAACAACCATTGTGTTAATGAAATTCATAATTCCTATCAGCAAAAATACAGCGGACAACCCTGCGGCTATAATCCTTGAGGTCAGCAAATATCCGGCCATTTCTTGCTGCTTTTCATATCGTGACAGAATCGTAATGCCCGGTGACGAAGCAGTAATGGATTGAAGCTGCTCCATAATCCCTTTGTCATAACTGCTATCAATCGTATCAAAAGCAATCCGAAAGATTTTGGTTTCTCCAGACAACTTCTCTATTGCCTGCTCACTGATATACAAATCAGGGGCAGTACCTCTCTCATTTCCTCGACCACTCTGAAAATCAGCGTCCAGAAAGCCAGTTGCCACTGTAAAGACCTGTTCCCCGGACTCACCGACAACGGTGATTGCTTGCCCTGGCTGAATCAATAGGTTTCCCTCATCATCCGTCATAGCGGACAAAACCACCAACTCTCCCTTTTCAAAGGCGGTTAAGTCAATAGGCTTATCAAGCGTTTTATTAAGTTCTTCGATATATCTGGAATCTATTCCGTAAACGCCGCTCCAAAAATTATCTGTATAGTTTTTTCGTGTTTCCGCATTTGAAAAATCAAGACCTGATACGCCATCCAAGGAATCAATATATTTCCCGAATACATTTTCGTCGTAAATGACATCCATAGTGGGCCACGGTGAAGCAGAATAAGTGACGCGCAGATTTTCAATTCCCTGCATTGTTTCAATTTGCTGCAACATTTCATCAGAGAGCAGGTTTCCTTCTTCGGAAATGCTGTAAGTCAATGCGAAATCACTTTCTCCCCATTGATTTACAAAATTGTCGGGACTTAGGCTTGATAGTAGACCAGCAGAAACCAAAAACAATATTAAGCCTAAAAATAAGGACGCAAAAGTAAGGAAAGCGCTTTTAGGGTTTCTAAAAATATTATCTCGTGCCATCCGAGATAATTTTGTTCTATGGCTCTTATGATCTCGGTAACTCCTTGTATTTGCCTCCGTATAGCGTGAAGCCGCAACAGGAGAAATACTTGCAGCTATTTTCGCTGGTTTCATGCTGCCGATGATTGCAGTAAAAAATGTGAAGATTGCGGCACCCGCAAAAATAATGGGGGAAAAGGACACTATCTCCCCATGGTCTGTATCGCTTGAGTACATCATATTCATGGCAAACGGAACAAGTCCAAGCGAAACAATACCACCGACAATCAGGCCGCTGGGAATACCGATCACCGCCGTTCTGAATATTTGAGAACGCACGATCCGCTTGATTTGTCTTTTTGTCGTGCCTATCGTTTTAAGCTGTCCATAGAATTGTGTATCTCTTGAAATTGAGATATACAGAATGTTATAAATCAGCAAATAGCCGCTGATAATGATAAAGACGATAATAGCAGCCAGTGGAAGAACAATGGTGGCGGAATTGCTCTGAGCAATAGGTACAATTTCAAAGGACTGACTTTCTGTAAACGAAATCTTCCGTTTTAGTTTTTCACAGGATCGCAGGGCATTACTGTCATCAGAAAAAGAAATCATTGCGGTAGACACACTATCAAAGGGAAGCCCTGTTTGTGTTGCAAAAAGCTCCGAAACATAAGCGGCACCACGGTTGCCTGCACGTGAAGCCGAATAATCTGTATAATAGCCCGACAAAACAAATTCATCGGAGATATATTGATAATCTGTTCCGAGTTGATAGGAAAGGGAAATATTCATCCCTATCTGTGGATCATCAATCCCCATTGCACGCAAAGCCCATGTAGGGAGCATAATTTCATTTTTTGCTTGCGGATAATCTCCGTGTATATCCGAAATTGTTGGTACACGGTGTTCTTGCCATTCTGTTTCGTCTATCCAAGTAATACTCAGCAGGGCATCGTCCATTCCAGATGTATCAATGCTGCCCAATCTCTGACTGATACCAACTACGGATACCAAGCTGGATCGGCTCAATTCTTCATATTGTTCTTCTGAGAGGCTTGTAATTGCCACATCCGCAGTCGTGCCCATCGCACGAATTTGCTGCATTTGATAGGTTTCAAAATAACTGCACCCCAAACTAAATACAGATGTGATCATAAAGGCGGTCAAGAATAATGCGATGGTAACGAAAACATTTCTCTGCTTATTAGCGCGGTAGCTTCTTTTGGCAAGACGATTGATTGTTGCCTGATTATTGTTCCCAAATAAAATATCATCCATCAATGTCACCCCCTGTCACTGTGCGATTTTTCCGTCCTCAATACGGATAATTCGGTCGGCAAGCTGGGCAATTTCATTGTTATGGGTAATCATTACAAGCGTTTGATGGAACTTCTGACTTGTAACTTTCAGCAAACCAAGAACATCACTACTTGTCCGGCTATCCAAATTGCCTGTCGGTTCATCTGCAAGTATAATAGCTGGTTTGGAAACAAGGGCGCGGGCAATCGCTACACGCTGCTGCTGGCCGCCGGACAGATTGTTAGGCATACTGTTCAGCTTCCCATCGAGAGCCAACATTTTCACGACTTCATCCATAAACCGCTTGTCCACGGTATCACCATCCAGCTCCACCGGCAGGACAATATTTTCATAGACATTCAGCACAGGAACAAGATTGTAATTCTGAAAGATAAACCCGATGTTACGTCTGCGGAAGATGGTAAGCTGTTCATCCTTGAGTTTCGATAATTCTTTCCCTTTTACTTTAATACTGCCGGAAGTTGGCGTATCTAACCCGCCCATCATGTTCAGCAAAGTAGACTTACCGCTGCCGGAAGTACCAACAATGGCAACAAATTCACCTTCCTCAATGGATAGGGTCACGCCATCCAATGCTTTTGTAATGTTCGGTTCGGTGCCGTAATATTTCTTCAAATCTGTCGTTTGTAATATGCTCATATAGAACACCACCCTTTCTTTTTGATGGCTCTATCATAAAAGGTAAACCTCACAGAAATGTCACGGGAAACAAAATACCTCTGTTTAATTAAATCTCAAATGTCATAGGCCTGTGACATTTTGTTTTTTAGCGTACTTATTTTATTGTCGAGGCAGAAAGACGGAAAAAGTTGAACCCCTCCCAACCTCGGATGTTACCCGGATATAACCGCCTTGCAAGGTTACGATCTCACGAGCCAGATATAGACCAATACCAATTCCATCTACATCATGTACGATGTCCTCTCGATAGAAACGCTTGAAAATTGCTCCCTGATGCTGTTCTGAAATGCCAATGCCTGTATCTGCAATGTCGATTTTCACATACATTTCCCAACTTTCAACCGAAACACGGATTTGACCGCCCTCCGGCGTATATTTCACTGCATTGTCCAAAATATTGAACAGTGCTTCGCTTGTCCATTTTCTGTCATGGGAAACGACCAAGTTCTCCGGGCAGTCCACTTGAACATTGATCTGTTTTTTCTCGGCGTTCAGAAGAATACCTCCCAATGCGGCGGCAAGCGTGTCATAAAGCGGCTGGCTTTTCTTTTCCAGAGAAATGACACCTGCTTCCAGACGAGAGGTTTTAATCATCATCTGCATGAGAAAATCCAGTTTATCAAGTTGGCTGGCCTGTGCTGTAAGAAACTCTTTTTGCTTTTGCACAGGGACTTCATTTTCAAGCAGAGTGCTGTTAATCATTTTCAAGTTCGCAATCGGGGTCTTGACCTGATGGGAGATGTCGGAAATCAGTTCTTGCAGGTCAGCCCGTTCTTGTGCAATGCTGTTCTTGTTTTCCTGCATGACTTCATATAAACGGTTCAGCCGATATTCAATTTTATAGAAAAGACTTTCTTCTTCAATAATCTGTTTCGGCTGCATATTCCCGGACAACATATTATCTATCAGACTACAAAAGCTATCGGAGAACATTGCCAGTTTACGCCGAACCAGCACCATAAAACAAACAGCGCAAAGCAGCACAAAGATGCCGAACAATACTACATACCAGACAGCGGTTATATTCTGAGTTAGCCCATACAAAGCTGCTGAAACCGTCCCCATTGCCACCAGCAGGAGAACAGCTAAAAAGAGACAGGCTTTGTTGACAGAGAGTTTTCGCCCATTCATTTCAGCACCCCTCCAATCCACATATAACCCATACCATATACCGTTTTGATGTACTGACGGTCGGGTGTTTCAATTTTGTTTCGTACCCGGCTGATAGCCGCAGTCAGAGCGTGTTCATCCACAAAATTTCCGTCTGCGTCCCACAGCTTTTCCAACAAGACTTGCCGGGTCAAAACAATCTGCGGATTTTTCATCAGGATTTTCAAAAGTCGATATTCCAGTGGTGTGAATGTAAGTGGCTTTCCTGATAGAGTAGCACTCATTTCTGAAAAATTGATGGTCAGTGTGCCATCCTCATAAGTATCACCACCATATTGTTTTGTCAGCCTCCCTAGCACTACCGCCAGTTTCTTTTGAAAGACGCTCATAGGGAAAGGTTTTGTCACATAATCCTCTGCGCCCAGTTCATACCCTTTGAGCATATCGCTTTCCATATCATTTGCGGTCAGAAAAATAATAACGGTATCAGGGCGACGCTCTTTTATTTCCCGGCAGAAGTCAAAACCGTTCCCGTCCGGCAAATTTACATCCAGCACAATCAGGTCATAGTCCTGCTTTGTCAAGAAACTACTGGCCACTGATTTTGTCAGTGCAGAATCAACCGTATAGCCCGCAGTATTCAAGTTATAGCATAAAGTATTATTCAAAAGCCGATCATCCTCGACTACTAAAATTCGCATGGTATCACACTCCTTCATTTTCAGTGTAGCACCCAAATGTCACAGAAACCTCACTGAGATTTGTTTTCTTTTCTCCGCCTGTCTACTGGCTTCTCTGCATTTTTAGGAATAAGCCAAATCGTCGCCATTTTTACAGCACCGGGGATGCGCCCAGATGTACACAAATAATTTATCTGGCGCGGCGTAACATTCCATTTTTGGCTTGCCTCTTTTAATGTTATATAGTCCATTTTGCACCTCCTAAAATATTATATTTCGTCTGCTCGAAGAATACAAGGTTAAAGATATGAATTATAAAATGTAGTCAGAATGGATATCACATCATTCCACGCGCAAACTATGAAATATAGAATGTATGTGGGTGATGTTGAATGGCAAAAGTGAAAGACTGCCCTGGCTTTGAAACCTTCGGTGCAGATGTAAAAGAAGCACGGAAGGCGAAGAACCTTGCACGAAAAGATTTAGCCGAAAAGGTGAATATTGATACCAGGTATCTTGCCAACATTGAAAACGAGGGCACGATCCCCAGCCTGCCGGTCATCATACAGCTTGTAAAAATCTGCGGCCTGCCGATGGAGAGATATTTCAATCCAGAGGTCATGCGAGAGGAAAGCGAGCTGCGCCAGCGGGTCGGACAGAAGTTAAAGCTCTGCCCGGAACAGTATTTGCCTATCGTGGAAGGTGCCATTGACGGGGCCTTAAAAATTGAAAAGCCGAATGAAGAAACGGAGGGTGTCTGAACATCCTCTGTTTTTCTTATTTTGCGAGCATTTTGAGGTTTCCGAAACGCTTTATAAGTAGGGATAAGATACGGTAGCAAGCACAGCAAGCGAGTACCCGCTTGCGAATTTTGAGATTTTCAGGTCCCTTGCCCGAAAATTCAAAATTGCTTGTTGGGATAGTCCCAAACCCTTATGAAGAACGGAGGCGGCTCATGGCAAACAGAAAACGGAATATCCAAATGAAATTCTATGTCACGGAGGACGAAAAACGGCTTATAGACGAGAAAATGAGCCAGCTACCCACACGCAGATATGGCGCCTACCTCCGCAAGATGGCGATTGACGGATATATCATCTATACGGACACCGCAGATATCAAGGCATTTACCAAAGAGCTTTCCGCCATCGGTCGGAACATCAACCAGATCGCCAAGCGGATCAACGCCGGAGGTCCTGCGTATCAGGCCGACATGGACGAGATACGGGAAAGGCTGGATGAGATATGGCAGTTACAAAGACACATCCTATCAAGTCAACGCTGAAAGCAGCCATTGACTATATCTGCAACCCGGAGAAAACAGACGGGAAGCTCCTGGTATCCGCCTATGGCTGCGCCGCCGAAACTGCGGATATCGAATTTTCCTGGACCCGCCGCCATGCCATCGACAAGGGAACGAACCTGGGCCGTCACCTGATCCAAGCCTTTCAGCCTGGGGAGGTCACGCCGGAACAGGCCCATGAGATCGGCATGGAGCTTGCAAAAGAAATCCTGGGCGGCAAGTATGAGTTTGTCCTTACCACCCACATAGACAAAGATCATGTTCATAACCACCTGATTTTCAATGCGGTCAGCTTTGCGGATCACAAGCATTATCATTCCAACAAGCGGAGTTATCACTATATCCGCCGCACCTCCGACCGGCTTTGCAAGGAACATGGTCTGTCTGTCATTATTCCTGGACAGGACAAGGGCAAGAGCTATATTGAACATCAGGCCACGCAGAACGGCACCAGCTATAAGGCAAAGCTGAAAGCGGCCATCGACCGGCTCCTGCCAGCCTGTTCCAATCTGGAAGAACTGCTTCGCCGCCTGCAGAGAGAAGGTTATGAGATCAAGCGCGGCAAGTATATCTCTGCCAGAGCACCGGATCAGGAACGGTTCACCCGTCTGAAAACGCTGGGGGTTGACTACACCGAAGAAGCCCTTACCGCACGGATCGCCGGACGATCCAGACCTTCCCGCCAACCGAAACGGCAGGACGGAAAGATCAGCCTGCTCATTGATATCCAGAATAACATCAAAGCACAGCAGAGTGCAGGCTTCACCCATTGGGCGAAGCTGAACAATCTGAAACAGGCCGCCAAGACCATGAATTTCCTGACCGAACACGGGATCGGCAGCTATGGAGAACTGGAAAGCAAATTGACCGCATTATCCGCACGGAGAGATACCGCTCATGCAGAAATCAAGCGGATAGAAAGTAGAAGTGCCGAACTTGCCCTTGTGATGAAGCACGCCGGAACTTACCGTCAGCTAAAGCCGCTTTATGACCGATACCGCAGATCGAATGATAAAGAAAAGTTCCTGCGGGGGCATGAGAGCGAGATCATCCTTTTTGAAGCGGCCGCCAGAGAATTGAAACGGCTGGGGGCTGTGCCGCTGCCGACAACGGAAAACATGAAAGCGGAGCTTGCCAATCTCAACGCAGAAAAGGAACGGCTCCTTGCTGAATATAAAGCCACAAGAGCCGAAGCCCAGGAATACGAGACCGTCAAGCAAAATGTGGATGCGCTGCTGACCGTTCCAAAGGAACAGGAACAACAGCGGCGGCATGAACTGGAATAAATTTCATTGAAAGACGCTGGGCGCAGCTCCCGGCATCCTGTATAATGGAACTGCGGAAGGAGGTTTTACCGATGACAAGAAGCGAAGCAATCAAAGCATTTTTCTTCAAAAGTGTACTGCCCGTGACCGTGGCACTGATCCTGTATTGTATCTTCAAATCCGCCTGCATGAAGAACGGAGAGATTGACTATGTATGGCTCTGGATACTCTGCGGGTTGCCGTTTGGCCTCCATCGGATGTGCCTCTGGATCGTGCCGGGCGGCGGCTCCCTGGGTGGAGGGATCGCCCTGTTCGTGTTGAATTTCATTCTGACCGGGATTATCGGCGGCTTCGTGCTGGTTTGGCGGTTGATCGTGGCGGTGTGGTATGTGCCGCTGACGGTGTACCGGCTGATCGTTGGATGATTTTCTTGCGTCATGGAAATATGGAAAACTGCCGCTCGTGCCGATGGAAAAACCATTCACAACCTGATGGAAAAAGACAAGCCTTTTCCCACAAGTCTGCAAACAGCTTTCCCACAGCCTCACAATCCTGGCAGTTTACACACATTCCCACAACGCCTACTGCGGCGGCTATCCATCCTTTCCTATCCAATCCTAATGAGAAAATACTATGGAAATTCCTTTTCAACGGAGGTACAATTTGTACCCCTGTTCAAACAACAGAACCGTGTTAAAGTAATTTGATGATAGCAAAAAGAAAAAGCGGGAGTACAGCCGATCGGACGAACCGAAAAGCTGTACTCCCGTTTTGCGTGACAGAAAGTGTTTGAAATCAAGCCTTTTTCTTCATGTGCCAGCAAGCAGACCAACACATGAGAAATCATAAAGGCTCCCTTTGAAAATACGGATACAGGGAATTATTCTGCGGTTTTTCCACCCCTATCTTCACATATTTTAGACCGTTTGGAACTGTAATGCGGACAAGCGACCAGACACGCCCGGAAACTCTGCTTGCAGCCGTGAACACATTTTTTACAGATATGGTTATACTGCCGCCTGCCGTTCTCACCCAGGAAGAACGCCCATTCCAGCCTCCACTTCTTGCTTCGGCTCATAGGCAGTCATGCTCCGGCACATCACGGCCGGGCTTTTTGCCCTCCTGGGGCTTATGCTCGGCACATTCCCGTTTGGCGTCCTCCAACCGCTCACGGATGGAAGACTTCTCTGGCGTTGTCCGCTCTGCATACTCCTGGGCTTTTTCCAATTCTTCGCCGCGTCTGCCGTTGTTGATAACGCCGTCGATCATGCCGTAGTCATCCTCCAGCGTCATTTCAGCGGTGCGGAGAGGATTGTCCTTTTCCGGCTGTTCCGCTGCCACGGCAAAGGCCCGTGTGCCGTTTCCCATGATAAGATACTTTCCATCATCGGAAATATGGTGGACACCGTAACCGGCCGCCTCCATCTGCTCCCGGTCAGATTGTCGGCGGGGCTCAGCGCGTCCTGACCGACGAGCTTGACGATCTCCTCGATCACGGCGTTGTATTTCTCGCGCTTGGTCTTGTAGATCAGGTCCTGGCGGTCGTCGCGGATCACCGGCCGGTTCGTCGGGATGACCACCACGTCGAGTTTGTAGATGCTCCAGAATTCGCTCGCCTCCGTTTCGGCCGTACCGGTCATACCGGCCAGCTTGTGATACATGCGGAAGTAGTTCTGGAGGGTGATGGTCGCAAAGGTCTGCGTGGCGGCCTCCACCTTCACGCGCTCCTTGGCCTCGATGGCCTGGTGCAGCCCGTCGGAGTAGCGGCGCCCTTCCATGATACGGCCCGTCTGCTCATCCACGATTTTCACCTTATTGTCGATGACGACGTACTCCACGTCCTTCTCGAACATGCTGTACGCCTTGAGCAACTGGTTGATGGTATGCACCCGTTCGGACTTGACGGCATATTCGTTGATGAGTTCGTCCTTTTTGGCCGTCTTCTCCTCGGCGCTCAGGTCGCTCTTCTCGATTTCGGCCACGGCCGCACCGATGTCGGGCAGGACGAAGAATCCCTCCTCGCCGACGTTGCGGGCGAGGAATTCATGCCCCTTGTCGGTCAGCTCCACCGAATTGAGTTTCTCGTCGATGACGAAGAAGAGCTCGTCCGTAATCTCCGGCATGCGCCGGTTGTTGTCCTGCATGTAGGTGTTCTCCACCTTCTGCATCAGGGCCTTGTTGCCCGGCTCACTGAGGAACTTGATGAGCGGTTTGTATTTGGGCAGTCCCTTGTGGGCGCGGTAAAGCAGTACACCGCCCTCGTCGTTCTTTCCCTCGCCGATGAGCTTGCGGGCCCTGCCGAGCAGGTCGTTCACGAAGTTGCGCTGCACGTTGTAGAGCTGTTCGATGAAGCCGCGGTACTGGTCGAAAAGCTGGTCGTCCCCCTTGGGTACGGGACCCGATATGATGAGCGGGGTACGGGCGTCGTCGATGAGCACGGAGTCCACTTCGTCCACGATGGCGAAGTGATGCTTGCGCTGCACGAGGTCTTGCGGCTGAATCGCCATATTATCCCTCAGATAGTCGAAGCCGAACTCGTTGTTCGTACCGAAGGTGATATCGGCCAGGTAGGCCTTGCGCCGGGCGGCGGAGTTGGGCTGGTGGTTGTCGATGCAGTCCACCGAAAGGCCGTGGAATTCGTACATGGGCCCCATCCACTCCGAATCGCGGCGGGCGAGGTAGTCGTTCACCGTAACGACGTGTACGCCCTTGCCGGCCAGCGCGTTCAGAAATACCGGGAGTGTAG
>ENA-OPYE01001753-OPYE01001753.1-human-gut-metagenome-genome-assembly--contig:-NODE-1753-length-10621-cov-3.124172_pt1 | contig 10621 bp, 7 predicted proteins | sample MGYA00241063_ERZ501442 | MGnify/ENA primary metagenome ERZ501442 (study PRJEB25962, sample SAMEA1967055) | human gut metagenome | biome: human gut; feature: human-associated habitat; material: faeces... | reverse complement strand
TGTTGGTGATGAACACAAATTCTCTGTCCAGTTCTTCATCGTAGTATTTAACCCGCCGGAGTTTGTTCGGATATGCTTTGAGCGATTTATACGTTTCAAGCATTCCAATCTGGTCACATTTTATTCCGGTTGTTTTATCAACTTCACAGGAATACATTCTACGGAATCTCATATTATTCTTTGCACGTGTAACGAAGTAAGCACCACAGGTGTGAAGCTTATGCAAACGGGTGAAGTCAACATATCCTTTATCCATGATATAGAAACTTCCCTTTTCATAACTCAACTCATCCAGCATGTTTACGTCATGTACTTTGGCATTGGTTACCAGTACGATTGTCGGTATGGAAGTCTTTACATCATACAAGGTATGAAGTTTGATGCCCCCTTTGTGTTTCCTAAATTCTGCCCACCAAAAAACATTCAGACAAAGGTCTATGGTGGAGGAATCAAAGGCATAAACATTACTGTCAACTTTCACCTCGAAGTCATTTTTGTTGTAGTTATTACGGGCTTCCGCAATCAGGGTATAAGCAAATTCTTCGTAGATACGATAATCTCTATTCCGGTTTGCTTTCCCCAGATTGGTACGGCTAACTGTTGCACCGAATCCCAAGTGATAGTACTTGTTCTTGTGTGCCTCAAGGCTGAGCATAAGGTCACGCATACTGTCTCGGGCGGTCAGTTGTCCGAAGATCATGCACAGCATCTGATTCCAACAGGTGAATGTTCTGATTTTCTTATTCCCAGAATACTTCTCTACCAAACGATCAAAGACACGACGGGGAAGAAAATCTGTAAGTTGGGCGAAGATATATTTGCCTTGATTCATTGTTTTTAGCTTTTGGGCAAAGCTAAAATAACTTTTCAATTCAAATCGTCACGCCCCAAAAAGACACATAACTATGCGATTATCAAAGATTTCAAAGAACGATGTTTAATTTAAAGTGCCCACTAGTGGAATATTATATTAAAAGATGATACAGAACTTCTGGATGAAGTGGTTGTCATTGGATACGGTTCTGTGAAAAAAGATGACCTAAGCGGTTCTGTGGTAGCTATCAAAGCTGAAGAGATGAACAAAGGTGCTGTTACTTCTCCTCAAGAACTGATTATGGGTAAAGTTCCGGGACTTTCTGTTAGTCAAGGTGACGGTGCCCCTGGTGCCGGTTCGACAATTCGTATCCGTGGCGGTGCATCACTAAATGCCAGCAATGATCCACTTATTGTTATCGATGGAATTCCTGTTTCAAATGATGCCGCTCCAGGCACTCCCAATGCACTTGCCACCATTAATCCCAATGATATTGAAACTTTCACTGTTTTGAAAGATGCTTCGGCGACAGCCATTTACGGTTCACGCGCTTCGAATGGAGTTATTATCATCCAAACTAAAAAAGGGACACAAGACAAAATAAAAGTTAGCTACTCAGGAACTTTCACGGCAAAAGACCCTTATAAACGTATAGAGACATTGGACGCACAATCATTCCGCGAAGTAATGCAGGCTCAATATCCGGAAGGAACCGCACAGTCGGCGGACATCCAACGGATTCTGAACGTATACCCTAACCAAAGCACCGATTGGCAAGATGCTATTTACCAGACAGGATTAAGTACAGACCAAAACATCGGAATTGCAGGAAAAGCAGGATTTATGCCTTTCCGTATCTCTTTAGGTTATAATACAGAAAAAGGTACACTAAAGACTTCTAAATATGAACGTTATACCGGTGCTGTCAATCTAAGTCCTAAATTTTTCGACAACCACCTGAGTGTAGACATCAATGTAAAAGGCACCATCAATAAAAACCGATTTGCAGATTCCGGTGCTGTAGGTGCCGCTGCTTTCTTTGACCCCACCAAACCCATTTACGATGAAGAAAACCGATATAATGGCTATTGGAACTGGGGAATAGTACAAGGAGCACAAGCCGATCTGGCGACTCAGAATCCATTGTCTTTATTATACGATAGAAACAATCACGGTACAACCAAACGTAGTTTGGGTAATATTCAATTGGACTATAAAATACATGGTCTGGAAGACTTACATGCCAACTTGAATTTAGGCTATGACGTGGCAAAAACAACCGGTCGTAATTTTGTAAATTCCAATTCGGTTCAAAGCTCACTAGATAAAACATTCACCGGTTTAGGACAAGGCAATACTTGGAACAATCTGCGTCGTAACCACCTGCTGGACTTCTACATGAACTATGCAAAAAACATAGAATCCATCAAAAGTAATTTCGATATAATGGCAGGTTATTCCTGGCAACATTTCTATTATGCCAATCATGATATCACCTATTCAAACCCTACAGAGGACTTAGGTGCAAAAGAAGGATATACCTATGACGAAAACGAACGGCATTACATCCGTGATGACCACCGTCGCATTCCGTATGAAAACTATCTTATTTCATTCTTCGGGCGTTTAAATTACAATTTCATGGACCGCTATTTGCTGACTGCCACTTTACGTCGTGACGGTTCTTCACGATTCAGTGAAAACAATCGTTGGGGACTTTTCCCTTCAGCCGCCTTAGCTTGGACCATCAGTAATGAACCCTTTATGAAAGCTACAGAAAATGTGCTTTCCAAATTAAAATTACGTTTAGGATATGGTGTGACCGGACAACAGGAAATTGGAGATTATCAATATATCACATCCTATTCATTCAGCACTAATCCTAATACAACCTATTTAGGAACTACGCTTTTGAAGCCAAACGGTTACAGTCCTGATTTAAAATGGGAACAAACAACTACATACAATGTAGCCATCGACTTCGGATTCTTAAATAACCGTATCAACGGTAGTATTGAATATTATCAGAAACATACAAAAGACTTGTTAAACACCATCAGTGCCGCAGCGGGAACGAATTTTATCAACTTGATTACCGCTAATGTAGGTAAAATGAAAAATAAAGGTGTGGAAGCCAATGTAAATGCCATAGCTATCCAAAGCAAAGACTTCACATGGGAGGTAGGCTATAATATCACTTGGAATGATAGCAAGATTACCAAGCTGACTACCACTTTCAATCCCGACTACCAAGGTATTGATGCCGGCACAAACCAAAAACACCAAGTAGGTGAAATGCCTGGAACATTCTATTTATACCAACAAGTATACGATGAAAACGGCAAGCCTATCCAAAATGCATTTGTAGACCGAAACAATGACGGACAAATTACCGAAGCCGACCGTTATCTAACCCACAAAAGTCCGATGGCTAAAGTATATATGGGTTTCAGTTCTCAGTTCAGCTACAAAAAATGGGATCTGGGCTTTAATCTCCGTGCTAACTTTGGCAATTATGTATACAATGGCGTGGCATCAGGCAATAGCACTTCCAACAATTATGGTGGAAAAGGATTTATTACAAATCTTTATAACGGTTTTCAAGATACAGGCTTTACCTTGCTGAATACCAGCGAACAAATGGCCAGCGACTATTTTCTGGAAAATGCTTCATTCTTGAAGATGGACAACCTTACATTAGGCTATTCTTTCCAAAATCTGTTTGCAGCCAAACTATCAGGACGTATCAGCGCATCTGTCCAAAATGTATTTACTATCTCAAAATATAGCGGATTAGACCCGGAATGTGGAGCGATAGATTCTAACATCTGGCCACGTCCCCGCACATACACTATAGGTTTGAATCTTAACTTTTAATGAGAATTACGTATGAAAACAAGAAAATATATCTATACAACTCTGGCAACTTGCCTGTTTGTTTTTTCAAGTTGTCTCAATGATTTGGATGTCTTACCTTTGGATCCCACAGTGGAAACAGCAGACAAAGCTTATACCGATGCGGAAAGCTACACTAAAGGACTTCATAAAATATACTCAGTTTGGGCGTTATCCGGACAAGACGGCAGCAGCAGTTCAGATATTTCAGGCCTTGATGCAGGAAATACTGCACTATTGCGCTGTTGGTGGACTTTACAAGAACAGCCAACCGATGAAATGAAGAACGCATGGAATGATGCATGGTGCACAGAAGTAAACTATATGACATGGACTACCAATAAAGTGGAACCCATTGAAGGGGTTTATCAACGCTGCATGTATATAGTGGCACTGGTAAATGAGTTCTTAAAGAACATTCCCAACGCGCCCGAAAGCATTGACAAAGAAAGTTATATTGCACAAGCCCGCTTTAACCGTGCTTTTGCCTATTATATCTTGATGGATATGTTTGCATTGCCTCCATTCATCACTGAAAAGAATTATTCCATAGAACCTGCCCCGCTGTCTAGAGAAGACCTGTTCAATTGGATAGAAGCAGAACTAAACGAAATCAAACCCAATCTGCCCTCTCCACGCTCCGAATACGGAGTAGCAGATCAAGCTGTTGCCAGTTCTTTATTAGCACGCATGTATCTTAATGCAGAAGTTTACACCGGTAAGGCACGATATAGCGAATGTATTAATGCATGCAACGAAGTGATCAAAGCAGGGTATCAACTGGCAGACAACTATGCTGATTTATTCAAAGCAGACAATGGCGAGAATCCGGATACCAAAAAAGAAATAATCTATCCTATCATCTTTGATGGGGACAAGACCCAATCATGGGGTATGGCTGCCATTATCATCGGAGCCAGAGGAGCTGAAGACAAAGATGTTTTACTAGCACACAGTGGGGTAGACCAAGGCTGGGCAGGATTCCGCGCAACAAGCAATCTGGTTCATCTCTTTGATTTTCAAAATGATGAAGAACCCAAAGCTTCTGAGATTCAAGATAAACGTGGTATTTTTTATGATAAAGGACGCTCTATCGACATTACTTCCAGTGTATCCGGAACTTTTGAAACTGAAGGATGGAGTGTATTCAAATTCAGCAATTTAGACAGCAACGGACAACCGGGAAAAAATACATTATGGGTAGATACTGATTTTCCGATGTTCCGTTTGGGAGATATTTACCTGATGTATGCAGAAGCCGTAGCACGCGGTGGAGAAGGAAGTAAGGCTAGTGCTGTTGAATATATCAACGCCCTTCGCAAGCGTGCCTATGGAGATGAAAAACACAACATTTCCGAAAATTGGTTAGAGGAAAATAATTTCCGTAATTTGTTAGATGAACGCGGGCGTGAATTATATTGGGAAGGTATCCGCCGTACAGATTTAGTACGTTTCGATCTGCTTACTTCCGGCTCCTATACATGGGATTTCAAAGGAGGAATCAATACCGGAGTAGGAGTGAACAAGAGATATAACGTGTATCCTATACCTGTTACCGACCTGACCGTAAACGGTAACTTACAACAAAATGAAGGTTATTAATCAATAAGTACATCATCATGAAATTCATAAAAAGCATATCAACTTCTATTTTTACCCTATTACTTTGTACTGCTTGTGAAAGTGATTTGGAACAAGTGACATATAGTTCGGAAAATGCCATCCCGTCTACCCTGTCATCCTTGAATGACAGTTATATACTGGAATCAAAAAATGCTTCCCAAGAGGCATTCACCCTTACCTGGAGCTATCCGGATTTAGGCTATCAAGCAAGCGTTATCAATGCGTTGGAAATGGATGTTAAAGACAAAAATTTTGCCAATAAAGTAATTTTAGCCTCATCCAAAACAGATTTATCACATACTATCACTGTCAGTGACCTGAACAGCAAAATCATGACCCTGCTGAAAGTCTATGAAATGGAGACAGCGCCGATAGGAATCGAATTTCGGATATCGTCTTCTATCTCAGCAGCTGCCGATACATTGTATTCCAACATTGTCTCAACCACCATCACTCCATATGAAGGTGAGCCGGAATATCCGGCAATCACACTCCGTGGAAGTTATAATGGTTGGGATTTCACCAAAAGCCAAAAAGTATATTCGGTAAATTCTGATAATATATACACCGCTATGGTGTACTTCGACGGCAAAGCAGCCGATGGTTGGAAATTCTGCGGTACGGAAGACTGGGGTACGGACAATTGGGGAGCTCCGGAAAGTATGACACCCGAACAATCCCTCGTTACTTTAGTATCCGGTAATGGAGGGGACATTAAAGCATACAGCAAAAACAGTTATTATTTAGAATTCAATAATACCACAGGAGAATTGAAAGTTTCCAAACCTCACAACTCATGGGGAATTGTAGGAGACCACAATAGCTGGGGAAGCGGTGACACAATGATGACACTGGAAACTGAAACGGATGAAAACAACAAATTTCAATATTATTTAAAAGCTACCCTAGATATGTCCGCCGGTAATAAATGGAAAATACGCCCTGAAGAGAAATGGGAAGACGATATAGCTCCCGGAGCTGTAGAAGGAGAGTTTGAAGATGCCGGTGATGGTAATTTTAAAGTTTCAGAAGCCGGTAACTATACCATCAAGTGGTATTTCAACAAGGTAACTCCCAAAATCATTGTTGTAAAAAACAAATAAAACTACTTTTAAGTTTATTCCTTTATATTGCATCGGTTAAAAGTTTTTTATAGAAAACTCTTAGCTGATGCAATATAAACTAAAGTTTTGACAAAGAATTAATATAAAAGAACCATAAATCATTCTTGTCCAAACACGAAACAGTTCACAATCATTTATATTTTTTCAGATACAAAAAAGACACATCATTCTATAAATCAAACACTTATAAAATACAATTGATTTAAATCATTTATATTTTTATTCTTAGATAAAGAATCAATTTACAAGAAAGCTACATTTGCAACATCCAAAACAAAATAAAGTGAGGATAACCGTTAACCTAAAACTAAATACCATTAAATCATGAAAACCAAAAAGAATTTTTCCCCTATTGTATCTCATTACAAATCATTTTTTGCAGATACTTTTTTGAAATTTATTTCAATAAACAGAAATATAGAGAACTCATTCTATCTCAATAAATCTAAAAAACAAATAAATGAAACAACCGTTAGCATACGTTCATCCCGACGCAAAGATTGCGAATAACGTAGTAATCGAACCATTCGTAACCATAGATAAAAATGTAATCATCGGCGAAGGGACACAAATAGGTTCCAACGTTACTATTCTGGAAGGTGCGCGTATTGGCAAAAACTGCAAAATATTCCCGGGAGCGGTTATCTCGGCGATTCCTCAGGACTTGAAATTTCAAGGAGAAGATACGACCGTGGAAATAGGCGACAATACGACACTGCGCGAATGTGTCACCGTAAACCGGGGAACCGCAGCCAAAGGAAAAACCATAGTGGGAAGCAACTGTTTGATTATGGCTTACTCACACATCGCCCACGACTGTATTGTCGGAGATAACGTCATTATATCCAACGCTACGCAAGTGGCCGGAGAAGTAATTATCGACAACTACGCTGTGATTGGCGGCGGGAGCCTCATTCATCAGTTCAGCCACATCGGCGCACATGTGATGGTACAAGGAGGTTCTCTCATCAACAAAGATATACCGCCCTACATCAAAGCCGGCCGCAATCCCATATCCTACGCCGGAATAAACTCCATCGGGCTCCGTCGGCGCAATTTCAGCAACGAAACCATTTGCAATATCCAAGAAATCTATCGTTACTTATATCTGTCCGACATGAATAACAGCGACGCGATAGAACGTATCGAGGCAGAGTTGCCCGCAACCAAAGAACGGGACGAAATCGTATTATTCGTCCGCAATTCGAAACGGGGTATCATTAAAGGATATCTATAATAATATCTACCAATTTATATCAGAGATGAAAGGGCCGATACGTGATGTACCGGCTCTTTCTTATTTTCCCCATGTTAAAAACTCAACCTCAATCCCAATCCACCGGTTTCGGGAACAACCATACTCAATTCATACGAAGTGGTCTGTTGCATACGCCCGCTTCTCATATTATTATAAAGAGCGGCAGCATTCTTCATTTGCTTTCGGGCATGCGATACCAATATAGCTCCACCGACAACAGCTCCGGCTCCTATTATTGTTGGGATAGCGATCGCCCCAGAAGCACTTTCAGTAGACAAAGAAATAACCCCACTGCATACCGCCACAGAACCAAAACCAATAGCTACCCATGCCCATGCATTCTGTTTTCTTACTTTGCTATATATATCATATAGAGGTACAATCCGAATGGCTTTTATCTCTTCTTTCGTCAGTTTTTGCGCTCCCCTATACAGACTTAAACCTTTTGCCTGTATCTCTTCACCCGAAAGAATATTCGAATCTGTTCCCGAAAAAGAATTGGAGGAATTATTCCCAGCCGTAGCAGCTTCCATACTTTGCGTTGGCAAAGCCATCTGAACAGGTTCCTCTGTTGGCGATTCCGACATGACTGCCAATCCCTGTTTCACCGCCATACCGGCTTCCAACGGGGAAAGAGATGGTTCACTCAATCGAGTCCGGGTATAATCGCTACCGGCTTCCACAACTTCGAGCGATGCAACCTGCTCCCCTTCTCTGAGGATATGTTTGCCGGTCACCGGGTGAACAAAATAGCTATCTTTGGAATAGACCTCCAACTTACTATTCGGCCATATTTCCTCCTCCGTCAAATCGATATACACATCTGTACCGTCTATCGCAACGATATGACCCACGTTAGCCGAGGAATCCACAGCCATTTCGATACGTTTCAACGGCATGCCCACCTGTATGGACTCCAATGTCTGTGACGGAACAGATTTGGCAGTCGAATAATCTCCGAAAACATCTTTCACTATTAACGAAGAAATTCGTTTACTCTCTTTCCTTATCCGTTTCTTGGTAACCGGATGCACGAAATAACCGGGTTTGGAACAGACCTCCAATATATCCCCCTTTGCAATTTTTCCTTCTGCCAAATCGATATATACGTCATCTCCCTCTACCGCAATCACATAACCGTCTGCCGATGTTTGTGCTTGTGTCGTCCATGCGACCGCCATACACAACGACAAAAACAATCCACACTTATTTCTCTTTCTCATATCTGTTTTATTTATGCTGTAAATATTTTTCAAAATGTCAATCGCACACCCAAGCCTCCGGTAGCAGGAGCGACCAAACTCAAACGGCAGGCATAGTCGCTCTGCTTACTCATAGTATTATAGTCTCGGGCTATTTTTTTTATGCTTATAGCAGATGCAATCTCCAAACCTGCGCCTATCAACATAATACCGCCACCAATCGGACTCACTATATAAAAAAATTCACCATACTCATCAAAAATTCCACTACCAGCACCAATAGCCCCCAACACTATCAAACCCCAGCCCCAATTACTCATCGACTTCGCAGATTTATAGCGAAAATACAAGTTAGAGTGGTCGGCAAACAACATACGGGCATCGTCTTTGGAAATCTTCTCCGTTCCCATATATAAACTAAAACCTCTGGCTTTCATCTCATCGCCATAATTTCCGAATCCGCTGGCGCTACCCATTACCCGGCTCTTGGCATCTCCATTGAAATATTGGTTCAGGTTACGACCTATCCCGATGAACGCTTTCTGTATCGCCTGACCGGTAACCGTCTGTTTGAAACCATCGGCGCCGCCGTTCAACTGCGCGCCGCCCAATGCGCCGTATTCCATCGACAACTGCGACTTTCCTTTCGCTTTCCCCGTCCCGCTACTCATAAACAAAACCTCGCCGGTCTGCAAATCGACAACCCGGGCGGTAATACTTACCGAAGCTGTCAAGGTCGCCACCTCCACATTCGACATGTATTGTGCTCCGAGATTTTTTCCGAAACCGGCCTGAAAAGCCCCCATAATCGACGCCAAAGGAATACCCGTTCTCACATTGACCACATCGGGCTTCTGCATGGTCACCTGAACTACATATTGAGCCCCGGCTATTTTCCCCCGCTGTATCGCGGTATTGGGATCTATGTAACTCCCGGTCAAATCGGTCTCGTCCATTTGCATTCCCATCACCGTACGATCGAGTAGCCGAACCTTGTCGCAAAACATCAATTGCTCCATCAACAAATCGGACACATACGTTCCGAAATACCCCACACCGACCACATCGTTCACCTGTGCCGGAGCCACAAATACCGAGACCTTTTCGTCTGTCGTCCTGACTGGATCGACCGATAAAACAGAAGGGCGATTCTCCTTAGCAGCCGGGGGCCCATATACATCGCTCGACGATTCCGAATGACTCGACTGGGACATCGCATTACATTGAACGGACATTCCCACTTCTACCTTCGACAGACTTTGTGCTGGAACGGCCTTTGCCAGAGAATAGTCGGTATACACTTTTACGACTTCGAGCGAAGCAACTTGCGACGGTTCTCTCTTTAATCGTTTCTTAGTAACCGGGTGAATGAAATAGCCCTCTTTTGAATAAACGGCCACCTTATCTCCCGGCTTTACTTTCCCGGCCGCTAAATCGATATAAACTTTTTCGCCTTCGACAGAAATTACATACCCGGCCGCTTCGTTCTGCGCTTGTATCGTACCGCCTGCTGCCATCGAAAAAACGAGAAATACGATACAGATAATACATTTTATCTTCATACCTGCTACATCGTCCTGTCCCCCTTCGAACGAATTTAAAATAAAAAAGCGTAGGGAACATTCTGCTTATTTTCACGGAGGTATCGCCAAACACCCATTCACGAAATAAACAGCCCACCCCACGCCTTGCCGGTATAACCTCA
>ENA-OPYE01001746-OPYE01001746.1-human-gut-metagenome-genome-assembly--contig:-NODE-1746-length-10673-cov-3.322942_pt1 | contig 10673 bp, 8 predicted proteins | sample MGYA00241063_ERZ501442 | MGnify/ENA primary metagenome ERZ501442 (study PRJEB25962, sample SAMEA1967055) | human gut metagenome | biome: human gut; feature: human-associated habitat; material: faeces... | reverse complement strand
GAAAGGCAGCCATAATCCGGTTACCGGCCATATCGGCACCGTCCAGCGCAACGGCATACGTTTCGCCGTCCCGCTCGACCGTCACCGTTCCCGACACAACCGCCGCGACATTCCCAATGGCTCCGTTCTCTATCCCCATGTAGAAGCAACCCATGAAAAGATTCCGGTAGACAAATCCCGCCATGGCTACCGATTCCCTGTCCTCGAACGAAACGGGATAGGTGCCCGACGGTATCCCCTCCGTCACCGAAAGAGGCGTCAGAAACTCCAGCATCAGGATATCCCCCGAACCGGTGAAGCCCGCATCGCCGACATCGAGTCCGTCGGCCAACAGCACCATGCTCCAATAGTTCAGCCCCGCCATATACTCCTCTCCCACGAAGGAGAGGCCGCCTACGGCGAGGCCGGCCGCTTCGATATCCTCTGCAAGCGTAGTATTCGTCACGAGGTGATACACGGCAAAATCCCCCTCACACCGTGCGGTGAACACCGTACCGTCGCTGAGCTCGAAATCGAAGACAAACGTACAGCCCGTCCCCGCATAGGATACCTTCATGCTGCCTCCGACCACATACTTGATGTCGGTCAGCACTCCTGCGCTGTAATACTGCACCATCGACCCCTGAGCATTGGCTCCGGGGAACAGCGTATTCTCGGCCGTATAATCCATGTAGTCGTTCACCGGATATTCGCCGGGAGCTATGCGTACGTCCGAACCCGTCTTCGCATAGGAGGCGGCCATTCCCACTATCATCTGTATCCCCTCTTCCACAGCGTAACCGTTGGCTGCGTCGATGAATTCGGCATCGCCCATTTTGAACACCAGGGAGTGCAATCCCGTACCGACAGCGGCGAGGTCGCCGAAATAACAGGAATACCCCTCATCGAACTGCATATCGTACTCGGCCTCGGAGGCACCCTGTTCCACGGTTACGGTCTGCGTACTGCCGTCCCCGGCCGTAACGGTTATCAGCGCCTTGCGCACCATGCTCCCGAAATTCTCGCACGGCGTCATATAGATATTAGCCTCGTCGGCGGTCACCGTCAGCCACCCTTCGGACTCCTGGTCAGCCACGGCACTCCATTCGGCCGCACCGGAAACGGATACCGATTCGGTATGCGTTTCGCCGGGATTGAACCAGACATAATTTTCGGAAACCCGCAGGCCCCCTTCTTTGCTGTCGGGGTCGCACCCCCCGAACAGCGCAGCCGACAGCAGCACCGCCACCAGTCCGACCGTCTTCACGACATGACGTCTCTTCATTGGATTCGATTTTCAGGTTAAATGACAATAGTGAATTAAAGATAGTTATTTCTTTTGATAAAACAATACGTCCGGCAAATATAACTTGCCGGACGTCCGTATGCAACAATATATATCAATCGTGCACGATATGCGCGTTCGTCCTCCGGACGAGCGGCGCATACGCCGGAACGGGCAGCACATCGATGCCCGCCTCGCGCAGCAGGCGCGTCCCCTCACACCGCACGAAACAGGCCGGTTCGGCATAGGCATATACCACCCTGGAGGCCCCCGACCGAATAATCCGTTCGGTGCAGCTCACCGGCTTCGACGCCCGTACCGAACAGGGCTCCATCGAAGTATAGACACAGGCGCCGAGCAAATCGGCACCGTCGGCCGCCGCCTTCGCCAGGGCCTCCTCTTCGGCATGGTTCCGACAATCCGTCTCATGAGTATAGCCCTCGTACTCCCGGCCGTCGCGCACGGCCACCACGCACCCTACCCGATAGGCCGTACCGCACGGTTCGCTGCGTTCGCCCAACTCCACCGCACGCAGCAACCGGCGCCGGTCGGTCAGCGTCAACCCGTCCGAGGCCGGACGGAAAGCGTATTCGTACACCTCCATATCGCCCACCCTCCGCACGACCTTCGCCGCACGACCTTCGAACGGCAGACGGCCGAATTCCGGAAAACGCGGGGCACGCGTATCGCCCACCGCCGCAGGCGACACGGCGAGCCTCAGAGAATCCACGACTCCCGCATCGAGAAACATGCCGATGGTACGGGCTCCGCCCTCCACCATCAGCGAACGCACGCCGAACCCCTCCAGTGCATCCAAGATGCCGCCGGCGGTTATCTCCTCCAGCGCGACGACACGCACGCCGGAGGGCAGACGCTCCTCCAGCCCTCTTCGCACGGCAGGTACCGTAACGACTATCTTTTCGGCACCGGGGCCCTCGGTAAAGAAACGCGCCCCGGCATCGAGGCTGCCGCCGGCCGTCACCGTCACCTTCGTCAGGTCGGGCTTCATACCCAGCCATTCGCGCCAGATCCGCAACCCGGCATCGCGTATCACCAGCGACGGATTGTCGCGTCGCACGGTCTCCGCTCCTACAAGAATGGCATCGCACCAGGCTCTGAGCCGGTGTACCTCGGCCCAATCCTCCGCGCAAGACAGTACGAGCCGGCGGGGCGTACAATCGTCCAAATAGCCGTCACTCGATACCGCCGCCGATACAATCACCTCCATCGCTTCTCCTCAATTCAAACAAAGTTATCTCCGGACGGGCGCCTATGCGCATGGGCACCATGGCATACCCTATTCCGTCATTCACATACAGCATCCGCTCTCCGTCGGCATAGGGGCCGCTCCACTCATCGTAAAACCATGCGGGGGCCACCCACTGCCATTTCTGGCCCAGCCGCAGCTTCATCTGCAGGCTGTGTACATGACCCGAGAGCGTCAGGTCGCCCCGGCCCGCAGCCATAATCCGGTGCCATGCCTGCGGAGCATGGGAAAGGGTGATGCCGAACAGCTTCTCCGGCAACCCGGCATAGGCTTCCGAAAGGTCAAGCTCCCTCTCGATTCGCTCATGACTCCGATGTACGAGCTCTTCCGGAAACGACAGCCCCGTCAGGGCGATGGAATCGCCGCCCCGTACAAGTATCGCGGAGCTGTCCCTCAGCACCGTCCAGCCCAACGAACGCTGCGCCTCCACGATGTGCCGGACGTTCTCCTGCGGCGGATACGCCACCGTATCGCGAATGTATATACCCAGGTCGTGATTGCCGAGCACCGCATACACCCCGTCGCGGCTCCGGATTCCGGAGAGAATTTCCAGCACGCGGCCGTCAAGCTCGCGATAGTCGTAATTGACGATATCGCCGCAATTGACCACCACATCGGCATCGAGCGCATTGATGATATCCACCATCCTGCGAAGCACCCGGTCGCGGCCGAGCAGCAGTCCCGTATGTACGTCGGAAAACATCGCCACGCGGAACCCGTCGAATCCGGCCGGAAGGCGGGACGAAGCCACCTCCACCCGTTCCACGCGGATACGGCTCCGCCCGACCGTCAATCCGTAGAGCAGTACGGCGCCGAGCAACGTACAGCAGACTGCCGCCGTTATCCCCATCGCCCTGCCACGCCCCGTACGGCGCCCTATATAACCGAACAGGACGAACAACAGCTTCGCCAGCCCGTTGAACAGAAAGAGGACGAGCACGATGCCGAAGGCGCGCATGAACCATCCGGCGGTATCGCCCCCGGCGAACGCATATGCCACACCACCGGCCACGGCAAGCCACAGCAGGACGGTGAGCACGATATACGCCACACCGGCCGGGCTCCGGCGGCCCGTATGTCCCATATGTCTCAGAAGCGAATATTCGCAGTAGAGCGTCAGCGCCACGAACAGGACAAAACAAGCGAGTATCATAACGAATCACATTTTTCTTCCGCCGCCCGCCCGAAACCGTTCCCGACCGCACCGTACAGCAACCGGACGGACGGCGGGGAGATGCGGCCGGACGACCGCTGCAAAGATACCCTTTTTCGCGGATACGCGACGGTACCGGCCCGCAGAAACGATACCGGAAAGAGAGGCCAAAACGGTTTTTAGCAAGGGACGGATTAGGATTTCTGAGGAAGATTCGCTATCTTTGTTTGATTTTTTCAGTACAGCCAGCATGGAGAAGAATCCTGTGATAGAACTGCGGAACGTGGCCGTATTCCATTCGGCGAAACCTGGTTCGTCCAACCCGAAAAAACGGGGAGAGATGGTCGTTTCGGGCGTGAATCTCACGGTATGCGAAGGCGAGATGGTCTATTTCATCGGCAAGGTGGGCAGCGGCAAAAGCTCGCTCATCAAGACGCTTTACGCCGAAGTACCGCTCGTCGAGGGCGAGGGGCGCATCGTAGGGTTCGACCTGCGCCGCATGAAGCGGCGCGACATCTCCCGCCTGCGGCGCAGCATCGGCATCGTCTTTCAGGACTACCAGCTCCTCTCGGACAGGGACGTGTTCGGCAACCTGCACTACGTCATGAAGGCCACCGGGTGGAAGAACGAAACCGACATGCGCAAACGCATCGAGGAGGTGCTCTCCGTCGTGGGTCTGGAGAACAAGGCGTTCAAGATGCCTTTCGAACTCTCCGGCGGCCAGCAGCAGCGTCTGGCCGTGGCACGCGCACTGGTCAACAATCCGCGCGTGATACTGGCCGACGAACCGACGGGCAATCTCGACCCGTGGGCGGCGGAAGACATCATGGAGGTGTTCCGGCGTATCGTCGCAGGGGGGTGCTCCATCGTCATGTCCACGCACAACATCGCCAACATCGAGCAATTCCCGGCACGTACGATACGTTTTAACAAAGGGAAGGTCGAAGAGATAGACATCAGCTCCGTATTGGGCGCTTAACCGAAAGGAACGACTTAATTCAGGGAAACGAAATATGAGCGAATTGGAAAACGGCAAACCGGTAAACCACGAAGAGTATTCCGCATCGAGCATACAAGTGCTCGAAGGACTGGAGGCAGTGCGCAAACGTCCGGCCATGTACATCGGCGACATCGGCGTGCGGGGTCTGCACCATCTGGTATACGAAATAGTGGACAACTCGATAGACGAGGCACTGGCCGGTTACTGTACCGACATAGAGGTCACGATAAACGAAAACAACTCCATCACCGTGGAGGACAACGGGAGGGGTATCCCGGTCGATTTTCACGAGAAAGAGGGCAAATCGGCTCTGGAGGTGGTGCTCACCGTGCTGCACGCGGGCGGTAAATTCTCGAAGGACAGCTACAAGGTGTCGGGCGGACTGCACGGCGTGGGCATGTCGTGCGTGAACGCCCTCTCCACACAGTTCGAGGTGGAAGTGCGCCGCGACGGCAAGATACACCGCCAGACCTACAGCATCGGCGCCCCGACCTCCGAAATCGAAATCATCGGCACCTGTGGGAACACGGGGACGAAAATCACCTTCCTGCCCGACGCCTCCATCTTCACTACCACCGAATACAGTTACGACGTCCTGTCGGCCAGGCTCCGTGAGCTGGCCTACCTCAACAAGGGCATCCGGCTCAGCATCACCGACCGGCGCGAACGGGACGAAAACGGGAACTTCCGCGGCGAAGTGTTCTACTCGGTCGAAGGGCTCAAGGAGTTCGTCAAGTACCTCGACGAGAACCGGGGCACGCCGCTGACCGAAGACATCATCTACATCGACACCGAAAAGGACGGCATTCCCGTGGAGGTGGCCATGCAGTACAACGACAGCTTTTCGGAAAACGTCCACTCCTACGTGAACAACATCAACACCATCGAGGGCGGCACGCACCTGACCGGTTTCCGCCGGGCGCTGACGCGCACGCTCAAGAAATACGCCGACGACTCCGGACTGCTCTCCAAGCTGAAGTTCGACATCAACGGCGACGACTTCCGCGAGGGACTCACCGCGGTGGTCTCCGTAAAGGTTTCCGAACCGCAGTTCGAGGGTCAGACGAAAACCAAGCTGGGCAACAGCGAAGTGGCCGGAGCGGTGGACCAGGCCATCTCCCAGGCGCTCAACAACTACCTCGAAGAGAATCCGAAGGACGCCCGTGCCATCGTGAACAAGGTGATACTGGCCGCCACGGCCCGTAACGCCGCACGCCATGCCCGCGAACTGGTGCAGCGCAAGACGGTGCTTTCCGGCTCCGGCCTGCCGGGCAAGCTGGCCGACTGCTCCTCGCGCGACCGCGAAAAGACGGAGATTTTCTTCGTCGAGGGAGATTCCGCAGGCGGCACGGCCAAACAGGGTCGCGACCGGCTTTTCCAGGCCATCATGCCGCTCCGCGGTAAAATCCTGAACATCGAAAAGGCACAGGAGCACAAGATGTGGGAGAACGAGGAGATCAAGAACATGTTCACTGCCCTCGGCGTGTCGATAGGCACCGAAGAGGACAGTAAGGCGCTGAACCTCGAGAAACTGCGTTACGGCAAAATCATCATCATGACCGATGCCGATGTGGACGGAAGCCACATCGCCACGCTGATGCTCACCTTCTTCTTCCGCAAAATGAAAGACCTCATCGAACTGGGTCATATCTATATCGCCACTCCTCCGCTTTACCAGGTACGCAAGGGGACGCAGAAACGTTATTGCTGGACGGAAGAGGAACGCGAACAGGCCATCGCCGATTTCGGCACCAAGGGCGTACACACCCAGCGCTACAAAGGTCTGGGTGAAATGAACGAAGAACAGCTTTGGGAGACCACCATGAATCCCGAAACGCGCATCCTGCGTCAGGTAACCATCGAGAACGCCGCCGAAGCAGACCGCATCTTCTCGATGTTGATGGGCGACGACGTGCCGCCGCGCCGCGAATTCATCGAAAAGAACGCACGCTACGCCAAGATAGACGCCTGAGGCCGACACGGCCCAATATCTAAAGCGACTGTCCGGAATATCCGGACAGTCGCTTTTATCTTCTGAAAACGTTCCTCGGCCAAAACTCCTACTCGGCCTCATATCCGCGCTCGACCGCCACCAGCAAACAGGCCGTCAGCATACACGACCGTGACTCCGGAACAGGGGTACATGGCGGACACATTTCCGGCACTCCGTGCTCCTCTCGCATCGCCTTTCGCAGCGGCACTCCCGCTTCCCGCCGTGCGACGTATCCCGCACAAACAACGCCTCCGCTCCGCACGCTTCCTTGAAGCAAACCAACCGCAGGCCCGTTCCCGCGAACGGTCCCCCGGCAACTCACCGGCTCCGTCCGGAAAATGCCCGCACGACCGACCTCGGAACCGCTCCCTCCACGATACGCCGCGGGCGGCCGTTCCTCAGGCCTTCTGCGTCTTGCCGATGAAATACTCCATGGCAGTAAGCACCTTCTCCCTGACATCCGGCTGCGACAGCACAAGGTCGTGAAGTCCGCCGGGTATCTCCTCCAGCGTCACATTGTCGCCGAGCTTCGCACCGTACCGCGCAATATGCCCGACATTCAGGATGGTATCGGAAGCGAGCGCCTCCTCGTGCCACCGCTTATGATAGGTCGATCTATCGGAAAACATTACCAATACGGGAATGGGTAGCCCCAATCCCCTGTGTACGCTACGCTGGGCCAGACGCACGGCCCGAAGCCATGCCAGATAGAGGGGCGGCGCCTGTTCCGGCTTCCACCGCGTATCAAATTCCCACTCCCCGTAACGGGAAGCATGTACCGACTTGAAATAATTAGGAGAGAGCACATTCCTCACTTTCGCGTAGGGAAACAGGAGACTCAGGGCCCCTGCTACAGGAATGACCGCCCTGCGCACGAACCATCCCGTATTGAATTCGAGAAAAGGCGAATTGAGAATCAACCGGTTGATGAATCCCCGCCGTGCACCTTCCGCACAGTAAAGCGCCGACAGCAGTCCGCCGGTCGAATGGCCTATCAAGGTGATGTCGGTATTGCCGTCGGCCAATATAACGTCTATCGCCGCATCCATCTCCGGGAAATACTCCTCCATGCGGCGGCAGTAGTTAAAGTGTTGGTGCGGCATCCACGAACGCCCGTATTTCCGCAGGTCGAGGGCATAGAAATTCCTGCCATGCCCTGCGAAATGCCTCCCCATATGGTACTGGAAGTAATAATCCAGATAACCGTGTACATAGAGCACCGCCGAAGCGGAGGGAGGCTCCGCCCTCAGCGAAACGACCGTCGCCGTAACGGGCCCCTCGTAATCGTCGGGCAGCTTCACCACCCTCGTTTCATGTCCGTAATTCTCCATGACCGCCCCTTTCTACTGTACCCTGAAAAAGACCCTGTCGAGCGAATAACGCATACCGCCGCTGATGACCAGCATCACGTATATTCCCATATAGACGAACGAAAGCTCGTGTGCCGCGAACGGTTCGCCCGGCACGGCCAGGAATGAAGCCACGAACATACCCACGGCGAGTATCAACGCCGCAGGACGTACGAACAGCCCTACGATGAGCAACAGCGAACATATGGTCTCCGCACCGATTATCAATACGAGGGAGGCTTCGCTCCCTATCCCCAGCGGGTCGGGAAAGGTCGTGAAGAGCATCTCGTAATTGTTGATTTTCCCTATGCCGTGAATCAGCATGAGCACCCCTGCGAAGATACGCATGAAGAATATCGCCGAATCGTTCCACCGCTCGGTCGAGAGAAATTTGTAAATCCTTTTTCTGGTATCCATATTCCGTATGACTTTTGGTTTTCTGACAAAACAGCAGTCCGCCGATTTGTTCGTTACCATCACCAATAACTGTACCAATTCTTTACCCGTCGGCAAACACACAATTGTTTCCGCCATTCGTTCTTCCGGCGGAAACCGCTCGAACCCTTGCCACGCACCCTTATCCGATACGGCGAACCGTCCATTACCACCCTATCCCGGCCGGAAGAATACCTCCCGTACGCCGGCACCCCAACCGGGACTGAGACCGGACGGTGCCTCTTTTCAGAGAAAAAAACGGACCGTATCGATTACGGTCCGTCCCCACAACATTTGTATAACCCCCATTATACAAATTCTCTTTTTGCCATTTATTCGGGTCGCAGTGGTATGTCTTGTCTTGAAAGAAATCTGTTTCCGTTGCAAAGGAAAGAAAAAATCGAACCGTTTCAAAAAGAAACACACGATTAATAATACTTACAGATACTGAAATACACCGGATAGCATAAAATTTGCATACTTACAAATACCGACTGCTGCACAAAGCGATACCTATAACCGGCCATGAACAGGGAAAAGAAAAAAAACGGGGACGACAAAACAAGCATCAATCAACTGCTTACGGCGATATTCATCTATTCATCGATATTCTTCGCAGCCGGACTGACATACGATATCGTACTCTACACGCTCGATGCGAAATGGTTCCTGTTGGCGGCCAATACCGCAGCCCTGCTGATGATGGGGGCGGTTTTCGCAGTCTATGCCGCCGGAAAGACAGATTCAGACATCGCCCTCTTCGCCAATATGCTTATCGTAACGCTCAACCTGGCCGTTTCCATCGTCTACGAGGGAATCGTCAACGGGCCGGACGCCTCGTTCACCGTACTGTTGGGAATGTGCATCTGCGCCCTGCCGATAATCATGGCCTCGCTGACCGGAATAAGGGCGGCACCGGTGATAATCACCCTCATCATCATCTGCTCCTATTCGGTCAGCGCCATCCTCATCGGCGACGAAAAACTCTTTCTCTGCATGCCTATCCTGATGCTCATCTACACAGGAGCTCCGATAGCACTGAAGAGTATCGTCATCCTCTCCCGCAGGCTCGAGCGCGAAAAGATAGAAATCACCCGCGAAAAGAGCGAATTCCTGCGGATAATGAATATCGAAGCGGAGCGCTTCAAGCTGATAGGCGCCCACGGCACCAGAGAGGCCGCCAAACTGATGGACGAACTCGACGCCAAGGTGCGCGATACGCTCGTGTCGCAGGTCAAACATGTCATCCACTCGGAAGAGATGGTCAGGGAAGCGATAAGGAAACGGCATCCGGAGCTTACCGATGCGGAAGCGGAAGTCGCACTGCTGATAGTAAAGGATAAGACCGTGTCGGAAATCTGCGAAATCCGACACGTATCACCTTCGACCGTAACCTCGATACGCAGCAGACTCAGGAAGAAAGCGGGCCTCCGGCCGGAAGAAAGCCTGAAAAGTCACCTGAAATCGGTGGTAAACGCCTATATCACTGCCGGATGACCGAAACGCCCTACCGCAGGAAACAGCCGCTCCCGTTTCACACGGTCAGAGTCACTCCATACTCCCGCAGCATGTCAGCCAGCAAACCGGCCGTGTCGGACGAATCGACCAACCGGGCCAAATGCCCCGTAAAATAGAGGTCGGCACCGGGACGGTCGGGAGGAGAGGGCCATATCTTCACCTGGTCGGGAAGGTCATGCGCGCGGCAGTAGTGCTCGAATCTTTCCACGGTGTCGCGACTTTTCCAGCCACCCAGCTCATCCACCCAGACCGGCAGGTCGTAGTGATACAGGGTAACGATGGGGGTGATGTTGTGGGCCACCAGCTCATTGATCAGATCATTGTAGAACGCGATGCCTTCGGGGTTCACCTTGCCGTCTGCATGAGGGATGATGCGGGACCAGCTGAGCGAGAAACGATAGCTGGAGAAACCGCACTCTGCCATCAGGGCCACATCTTCCTTGTAGTGATGATAGTGATCCGCCGCATAGGTGTTATCCGCAAACGGCTTCTTGGTCTTGGAGTTCAGGTCGATGATGGCCGGCGTGCGTCCGCCATCGGCGACTCCGCCTTCCACCTGCCAGGCAGCGCTGGAAGCGCCCCACATGAAGTTGTCCGGGAATTTGGGGTTGTGTCCGTAATACATAGTGTGATCCTTTCCATCTTTGTCAGTCTGTTCTGCCGTCGCAGAAGCCCCCGCGGGTTCAATTCTTTG
>ENA-OPYE01001741-OPYE01001741.1-human-gut-metagenome-genome-assembly--contig:-NODE-1741-length-10693-cov-2.067494_pt1 | contig 10693 bp, 17 predicted proteins | sample MGYA00241063_ERZ501442 | MGnify/ENA primary metagenome ERZ501442 (study PRJEB25962, sample SAMEA1967055) | human gut metagenome | biome: human gut; feature: human-associated habitat; material: faeces... | reverse complement strand
TGCCTATCTCTCTTTTCTTTTTTCTTAATTTTGTTCAATATCTATTGTAGCACTACAATTTGCCATTGTCGGACACCTTTATATTTATGCTATTTTTTTTATTGTATCAATAATGACAGATGAATAATAATTATTGAATTTATCCATGTTGTTTGGATTATGTATAATGATATTTATTGGTATTTTCTTTTTGCCCTTTGTTACCAGAGCTGTTTTGCTTTTTTTCATTTTTTACTCACAATCTTACTTTCCACTACTACCAAGGCGACCTGTACCCCTTTCTGACGGAATGGCTTTAAGCTCCTCGTATGTATATTCTTCTATCTCAACTTCTGGAACAGGAAGTACAAGAGCCTGACAAATGGCTTTTTCATATGGGTATAAAATGTAATTAGCTTCTCCATATGAGAATAACAAAATACTAGCAGAATCGTTAAAGTCAGTAATAGACTCTTTCTTGCAAATAACTATCGGTACGTCATTTGTATTAGTAATTGGAACACCCCACTCGCCACGATAGCCACTGTCGATTATTCCACACCTCTGTGCCATGCCCTTAGTGCCTGTTGAACTTCTCTCGTGTAATACGAAACAGTAATCTGTATCACAAGCTGAAGCTATGCCTGTCGGTATTATAACCGTAGTATGTGGTTTTATTATTATGTAATCTTCGTCAAAACAAGGATATACGTCATAACCTGCATCTTCTGGTCTTTTGGTTGGTATAATTGCGTTTGGTTTTATCTTTGCAAATTTTACTGTTGTTATCATTTTATCTCCTTTACTTTTCTTTTGCTTTATGTTATAATTAATAGAGTCATTAGTCGCCACCATTCAGAAACATAATATTGAACACATTATAATTTCTATGGTGGCTAATGACTTGTTTAAGGGTTTGTTTGTATGCAAGCCCTTTATTTTTTTTGTTATTAATCGCACCACAATACTACTTGGTTTTGTTTTAGGCTTTTCTGCACATCAATAACTCTCTGATTGCTTGACCCTCGCCATTTTAATGTTATGTCACGTTTACTATCTTCGTATTGACCGTCAATGATTACATCAAGATACTCCATAATAGGCAAATCTTTAATTTCTTCCCACTTATAACCTGTATACAGCCATTGAGTTTTTGTAGGATAGTAAAATTTAACCAATGTAGATATTGCTTGTATGATTTCACGATTATCTGGTAGTAAAGGATCACCGCCCGAAAATGTGATACCTGAAATATATGGTTTGTCTAACTGGTTACATATTTCAAAGATAGTATCAAGATCAAATGGTATACCACTATCTTTATTCCATGTCTGAGGGTTTTGACAGTTTTTACAATGATGATTACAGCCTGATACCCAAAGGACAACTCTAAGTCCGTCACCATTTAACATATCATCTTTGGTTATATTATGATAGTTCATTACATACTCACCCTATCCTTTATCTCTGCAACCTTTGCGGCATTATATCTACTTTTACCATGTATTCTAGTAAAGCCTAAATAGCCATTCATTCGATCAATCTGAGTTATATTTTCCGACCCACACTTCGGGCATTTATCCATTTCTAGTTGCTCATAACCGCAATCCTCACAATATGATAATGCTAAATTTATGCCCTCATAAAATCCGTAATCCATGGCACGTCTTACAAGCGTTTTTATACCTTCCTTATTATACGATATAGGATAACGGCAATATTGTATCTTTCCACCGTTGAACAAATTCCAAAAACGCTTTTCAGTATCTTGTTTCTGAACTGGAGTAATATGTTCCCATACGCCACAATGGAATGAGTTGGAAACGTATGGTCTGTCTGATACGCCCTCTATGATACCATACTTCTTGCGGAATTGTTCAACTTGAAGCCCACATAGGCTCTCGGCAGGAGTACCGTAAATTGCGTATAGTATATGGTCTTGTTCTTTAAATTCATTTGCCTTGTCATTTATGTATTGCATTACTTCATAGGCGAAATCACTATCTTCTACAAGTGACTTACCATTATACAAATGCTGTAATTCGTTTAAAGCAGTGATACCAAAACTCATAGTCATAGCTGAAAGTATTGGTTTTATTTTATCATTAGGGTTGAGATTGCCACCAAGAAAACCACCTTGAGTAAATCCCATTGGATTTGTCGATGCCTTTTTCTCTCCTAAAAATTCATACGTTCTTTTGTGCAGGTTTCTTATAAGTTCGAGGTAATAATCAAGAACTTCATAAAAATCTTTATTCTCCTGTCTTGCCTTTGCCAATATCATCGGTAAGTGTAATGATATTGCACCAAGATTAAATCTGCCCTCAAAGACAGGATGATCATTTTCATTTTTTGGTTTCATGCCACCTTTTGCAAACCAAGGTGACAACGAAGCTCTACACAATGGCATAATGCCATTGGACTATATCTTTACACAACATTCTGTTACCAAATGTTGTGTACTTCGCTGTTCCACATAAAGAGTCGCACCTTATGTGTACTCTATTCACTTCTTCACACAAGTCTTTCACTTATGCTATGTTTTCGATAGTCTCTTGACGATTATCAAAATAACTAAAATAATAACCTAAATAATTTTTGGGAAGTTCCCCTTTTAAAACTCTTGCTATTTTATGTCTATCTAAGTTCAATACTCTACCACATTCTCTAATTGATGAAAAACTATCAACAATATTGTCGTCAAAATCAAATACAAACACCTTTGTTCTATTTTTGTGAATCCTGTTTCCACTGTGCCAACCATGCAGAACATTATATGAATTAGTACACCATTCCAAATTATCAATATTGTTGTTGGTTTTATTGCTATCAATATGATTTATATATTTATAATTATTAGGGTTTGGAATAAAACAATGTGCTATAATCACATGAACTCTATTATGATGTTGTTTATGATTTTCCATTCTATATTGAACTTGCAAATATCCATCTGTGCCGAGATATGGTTTTAATTTACGCATAGTTCTTTTGCTGTATATGTTTAGTTCTTCGTCCACTAAGAAACCGTCATATTCTTTATATTCCTTCGTTTCGTCCTCTCCTTTTGTCGGTTTATGTAAATTATTTAGTTATTTTGAATTTCGCACAGGATTTTTTTAGTTCCCTGTTAGCACAATTCCTAATTATCATTTTCTATAATTCCTAAACGTGAATTGTACACCCTACATTTGTAGGTTCACGAAGTTTTAGATGAGCCGTAGTGTAATTTTTAACCCATCAAACTGACAACTTTTCCGTACTTCTTGTACATCTCAGGAATGTAGCCATCCCCTGTCAAAGACAAAAAATCTGGATACATCGCTTTACTGCTACAATCAATGGCAACATCAAAAAGCCATTCCAACTTTTTACCTTTACCATGTAAATTTTCATCGTACAAAAACGTCAGCTTTGGAAATAGTACAGGTCTTTTAAAGCCCTCTTTTCCTTGTCCGCCCATTCGTGTTTTTAATGCTACCTCGCTTGCCATGGTTTCCCACTTGCTTGTACCTATGCCAAAACTAATAGCTATGAATGGATAATCGCCTCTTGACGATCCTACAGAATTAAATGCCATTTCCCATGATTGAAAGCCCTGTTCAAAATCTCGATAGACTTTTCTGGTTGCATATTCGTCAGCTTTATTCTTATTACCGTTATCACATATGCTTAGGTATTCATCAACATATTTCTGATAACTTTTTTCGGCATATGGAGCTAAAAGAGTATCAACTCTAGGTATCGTAAAACCCAATGCAGATGTATATTTCTATACTGGATACCGCACTGCAACATATCTTCACAACCGCTAATTGTGCCTACTGTTTCAATTATGTGCCAATCTCATAATCTACTCTACTCGATTACTTTCATAATAAAAGCTATAATATTATGATATTCTTTCGATGTCCTCTACACTCTCTAAATTCCATTTATATTAAATTCCATTGATAACCTTGAAGTAATAATTGCTTTTTATTGTTTGTATCCTGATAGAAGTCTTTACCTTTTAAACCAATATTTTTTCCCAATTCTTTTCTATCAAATGTTCCAACATAAATATTGTTTTTGTATAATTGATACATAAATCTTTTTGGCGATTTTTTATTTTTTAATGCTTTTCTCGTATTATTTTCTCTAGTTAATATTTGCAAATTTTCTATTGAATTATTTTGAGGATTTGCATCTATGTGATCGATCGTCAATTCCTGTGGAATATCCCCCATCAGTGTTTCATATACCAATCTATGTACTCGGTAATATTTCCTTATATGTCGATTATTTTCTATAAAAGAAAGGCATACTTCTAAATATCCATCTTTATCCACTTTATAACAATGTTCTCTTGGTTGAAATATATTTATTCACCCTTGTCCACCTTTTAACTTTAGTAGTTATTACTTTGCCACTTTTGGTAACATAGTATCCGTCATATTTAGTTTTAAAAGCAATTTCATTTTCAAAAAATATTTCCTCCATAATTAAACCTCTCACTAATTTTCTTATGGAAATTAGATAGCACGGTATTACCATATCAATTATGACTTAGGTTTCACCGTTAGCAACTTTCGTCACACCCTTTAGCAAGGTTAAGTAGGTTTTATTACGGCAATATTACTTACCGTATTGTTGACTAGCTGCTGACATTGTTACATCGCTTATGACATCGAAAGCTACATCAAGTGTCTTAGGTTCGTTGTAATGAATATTACCCATTTCAAAACCGCCAGACAAAACATTTGCCATATCGAAAATGCAACAGTTTATACCATCAAGTCTGTCTTTCTTGTCGTGGATATAGATGTAGCCCTCTCTCGCTGCCTGTCTTTCTTCAACATTTAAGAAAAATTTATCATACAGATTTTTATTTAACTCGCCATAAATCAAACTACGCTGTGTGCTGTTCATAGTAGAGTCAGTATTGGCATTTGAAACATCACCAATATAACGAATACCTTGAGATTTAGTATATACATCGTCCATCATATGAACAAAATCTTTTTTGTAATTTCTATACTGCCTATAACATTCACCTGATTTTGGGTAAAGGTCAAGCAAAGTTCGTTCGACTATTGCGTGTATTGCCTCAACTGAAATGCAATCATTTTCTAAATCTTCTTCCATTATGTAGTCCATAACAGCAGAGCAAATTTTTTCATAATCTTTATCCGAAAGATTTTCTAATGCCCTGTTAGCCGATTTGCTACAGGCATTGATTATTTTTTGATAATCAAAATCTTCTAATGTTCCGTCCTTTTTTATTACTTTCATTTTATCGCTCCTTATCATCGTTTACAACAAACTCTATTCTTTGTTCGTTTTCTGTATTCCCTATATTCTCTGGCTTTAAGTCTAATTCTATTTCTGTACCCATATCAGTTTGCATAATCATGTTAATTGCCTTGTCAATATCATTCCAATTCCTACAACGATATCTTTGGTGTAACATATGAGCGTTGTTTTCATATGACTCAAACCCAAGTCTATTCCATGGATAATCAAATAAAATTTTATGATAATAGCCACCAACTAAATTGTCTACGCAATCATCAATTAGAATGTCAATATCCCCACCGAGCATTTGTTTGTTCTTTATGGCTATGAGACTATCATACATATTTAAAAATGGAAGTTGTTCTTGTAACCAAGCTGCCTTATTAGAAATATTCTGTGGGGCTGTAGCTGTTACTATATAGATTTCACAACCTAAATCATGGTATTTCTTCAATGTAGCAACACAATTTTCAAGCACTTTTATGTTATCCCATACCCTCTTATCAGTGAAATAGTCATAAAACTTGTCTTGAGATACATTTTTAAAGAACTGTCTCATATTATAGGTAGTTATATCGGCAACGGACAAATTATCATTATAGTCCTTATTATAAACATCAATAATACTTTCTACTAGATTATTAATGACATTATCACAGTCCACACCAATACGCCACGGTCTAGGTCTTATCAGATTTGCTTTCAGTTCCATTGGTATTTTCCTCTTTATCATTTTCATCTAATTCATTAAGCATTTCGGTTACTGTTCTATAGGCTATTAGAAAACCAAGTACAAGCCCAACCAAAGCACCAATAATAAAATTAGCCATTCTTATCATGTTCCTTTCTGTATTTTTCGTATTCATCTCTAATTTGCTCCAAAGTACAAATTTTATACGGTATATGTCTGTTGTCACAATACAAAACCTCCGTGCGACAGCCTTTAGAGGATTGCCAATCCTTTGAACAAATAATCATTTCATCTGCAAGTTCTTCAAGTAACAACAAAGTCATGTTCAACCCTTGCTCATAAGTGGTACAATCGTAAAGGTTGCCAAACATTGCACTAGGATTGAGATACAAATTCTCAGGGTGCATTATAGTTAATAGTTTTTGGCACTCATTTATTTTACTTAAATTTTCTTGTTTGCCACCATATGGGTGAGATAAGTAAACAACACTATTATAATGTTCTCTGTTAATTATGTTCAGTTTCGGTATCATTATCTCCCTCCTGCTTGGCTATAATTCTTTTCACATATTTTTTTAGATTTTCATAAGCTGTGTTGATATTTTCATCATTATTGATAACGTAATCAACAGATGATTTGCAGTTTTTAAATTCTATTTTATCTTGTTCTGTACGTTTGCTGGTTTCTTTAAGTGCTTTATCAAAATTCTTGTACATTTTATGGTAACGTCCAAACAAACGCTTGTACCGATTGATATACGAGCAATCTATAAAGATAGAATAAATCTCTCTATTACCCCTGTACTTTTTACGGAGTTCATTAAGTCCTGTTTGGTCTACAACATAAAGATTATATGTATCATCGTCAATTTGACTTGCCGTTACTCCATAATGATTATTGAGATAATAATTATATGCCACGATGTCATTAAGTGCCTTAAATTCTTTTTCTGAAACAAATGTATGTCCTTCTTCTCCTTTAAATCTAGGAGGACGTGTTGTATAAGAGGGTATCTGCTTCATATTAAATTCTTTTTCAAGCATTTGCACAAGTATTGATTTGCCACTTGCCGAAGCTCCAAGAATACAAAATAGTGGTTTAGTCATTTACCATCATTCTCCTTTAAATAGCATGGAAACATTTCCTTACCGGTACGCTCCTTAAAACCAGTACCTACTCGAATCATGAAATCATTCTCTTACACTCTCCAACGTACTTGCACATAGGAACGAGAAAATCTTTCCAAATATCATCAAGTTCAATAATTTTATCGCACATTTCTTTTATAGCTTCTCTTGTTTCTTTAGCAGCCTGATTACACAATCTCTTATTGGCAATGTTCATTAGTTCTTCACCATTGAAATCCCATATCATATTTACAGGAGCGTCCTGTGGGGCTTTAGTTCTATCATAATTAGATTGCCTATCGTTTCTCTGAGATTTCACATAAGGTTGTGCGTGAATGTGTCTCACAAGATGTACCGCTACCCAATTAGGGATATCTTCAAACAGTACCGAAAATCTTAGTCTGCGTATCGGTGAATGTCTTGCTTTTAATATTTTATATTTCCACTCGTCTGTCGGTGGTGTTTTAGCCTTTAGCCCTACTGTCACCAAGGCTCTTTGTTTTACTGCAATCCAATCTTCATTAGTTGGATATTCAAGTATTGTTACTTTCATTGTCTTTTCCTTTACTTTATAATAAATTCTGCGAACATTTCTTCTGCGTTCTTTTCATGTTCTGTTGGCACAAACATTATTACCTCATTTTCTAGGTCAAGTGCGAATATGCCCACTATACTACTTGCATTTACGCAATAATGGCTCTGCTTTAGGTCTATGTTATAGTCAACCATATTCGCAAGTCTAATAAACTGCTGTACTTCTTTTACTGTAGTAAATCTAATTTTATATGCCGTATACTCCGTTACCATTTTCATCTGTCCTTTCTTTGCTTAATTTGTTGCCATAGCAATCATATAAGCTCTTTGTACAATTGCTTTATTTCTAGCTTTTGTTATCTTCTGTCTTTCTTTGGCTCGAATGAGTTCGTCCTCACTCATAAAATATGTATCTAGTTCTCTACACTCTGACTTGTAGCGTTTTAGCTGTCTGTTTTCCTCCTCTCTAGCTAAACGCTTTCTTTTTCCTGCTTTCTTGTCGTATGCCAATTTTTAAATTCACCTCTTTTCTAACTAAGTTTCTGAATTGATACAATATTACCGGAATAATTGTCATAAGTACCAATGTTGCCACTGCTCATAACATCAGGGTCAAGTGCATATGTATCAACTATAAATTCAACCACGTTCTTAAAGCCATTGCCTGTATCTCGATACTGATTATTGTAGTCAGTATGAATATCAGCTTTACAATCGGCTAAAACAGCGGTGAATGAATTACCTGTGTCGGTTGTAATTAGATAGCGTGTACCTATTTCTGTACCGTAATAACTTCCTAAAGCAATACAAACATCATCACCTTGTCTGCGTATTCCTTGGCTATCCGTCCAACAATTCAGTTGTAACTGATATTGCAGAGAATTGATGTCCGTAATACAGGCATAATCCATATAGCCGTGAAATGAAGTATCACCTGTTGGAATATCGTAAGAAATAAGTTCTATTTCTGGCTCTGCTTCAGACTTAGTAACTATCGTTGTAGTTTCGGTTACTTTATGGCTATACGACTTTGTAGCTCTTGTTTCTTTGGTGGTTGTAGTAGATTTAGTATTTGTTTTTACTGTATTTTTTTTATTTTCTACCGATCTAACTTTTGTATTTTTAGTTATAGTATTTGTGGTAGTGGTAATTGTATTAACTGTTGAATTATCGGCTTTGTTTCTTTCAAAATTGTGCTTGTAATCTTCGTTAATACCAATAACTTTTACAACTCCAAAACCGATAACTATTACGCAAATAGCAACTATAAGTTGCGTTATTTGCTTTGTTGTCTCGTCTTTCTTTTTATTCATATGTATTTATTCCTCATCGTCACAATAGCAATATTTGTCATAATAATCTTCTCCGTTCATTTTTTCACAAGGGATATCATTGTATTCACACAAATCATCAACGTCCATATTATGACTTGACAAATATTCAATAGCCTTTTCTCTGGCACATTCGCTGCAAAGTTCTTCCGAGTCATTGTCAATAATATAAAGCATATCAACCTCAGTTCCACACTTGTCGCATATTAAAACACGATAATCTTGACCCATGTAACAATGACGGCAGGGAAGTCCGAGAGCAGTACAACCCACACAATCATTTCGTATCTCACTTGCCATGTTTTTTATTCACTCCTTTACTTCTTTGAATCTAGCGTAAAAGCTGTCATTAATATCGTAAACATTGTCATATGTATTACAACTTTTTCTGCCATGACCGTCTATTAGTCTGCCATTTTTTACTTCGTATACTTTTCCTTCCTGAAAGTTATGGGTGTCAAAGCAAGCCACCCATATACATTTCAAGAGAGTATTCCAAGCATTATTTAACATTTTGTTTCCTTTCCAGTTTCAGTATCAACCTCAAACAGCTTTCCAAATATGTAATAAAGTACATCAACCACAATAGAGTTACCTGCCTGTTTATAAAGTTGGCTGTCAGAACTAAAAGTTTGTGATCTATCGAATTGTTCATCAGTAAATCCCATAAGCCTATAACATTCTTTAGGAGTTAATTTACGAACACGAAAACTTTCAACCACACCTGCATCATGAACATTTGCCTTCAATGTTTTAGAATAACCTTTCATTGGTGGTCTATATCCGAAAGATTGACTTTGATTGGTGAACACACCACTAACTTCGCTATTAGAGTCCTCTATAAACCTTTTGTGCATCTGCTGTTTCCATTCAGAATGTGACAGTTCATTAGGTTCAACATAGCCTTTCTTAGTTGCTTCTTTCACATAGGCTATTGGCACTGCTATTTTAGGTTGCCTATTCCCACCTTGCATAATTTCCAATGCGGGAGAGCAGCCTCCTTTTGAATAAACTCTATTCATTTTATCATAATTATAATAATTTAAGCTGCCAACTTGAATACAGCGATTAGTTTCAAGAATAGTATTATCAGTTGGAGCTAAAGCACTATTGGCTCTTAGGGTACTTGCTGTTCCATTAACATCTCTTGGTTTCCATATAAACCCTGTTCCTTTTGCAGTATGGTTTTCATTATGTTTAATAAAACCTCGTATCATTGTATCTGTCAAATAATACTTTTCATCTACATTATCTTCAAGTACATCTTTAAGTCTGACTCCGTTATCAAAAGGTTGCGGAAATTCAAATTTGCCATCATCAATATCTTTGCGAATACTTATTGCGAACACTCTTTCTCTATTTTGAGGAACACCATAATCTTTAGCATTTAAAACTTTCCAATATGTATTGTAACCAAGTTCATTAAGGACATCAAGCAAGTCATTAAAATCAGACATAAATTTCTTACTAACTAAATTTTTAACATTTTCAAAAAAAGCAAATCTTGGCTTTTTATCTGCAAGAATTCGAGTTAATTCAAAAAACAGTTCTCCACGACCTTTTTCATCATCAAAGCCTTTCCTATAACCTGCAATTGAAAAAGCTTGGCACGGAAATCCGGCAAGCATTATATCAAAATCTGGTATCTCATCACTTTTTACATCATGTATATCTCTGACATCAACTTTTATATCATAATTTAATTCAAATGTCCTTGCAGGATAAGAATCAATCTCGTTCGCATATACCGTTT